>JAABUN010000225.1_pt1 | contig 150686 bp, 123 predicted proteins | sample 5559311 | NCBI WGS metagenome assembly JAABUN01 (sample SAMN10711877, study PRJNA513370) | rock metagenome | isolation source: Antarctica rocks | place: Antarctica: Victoria Land, Siegfried Peak sud
GGAGCCATCGCCAGCACCGCCAGCACCGCCGTCGCCGACGCCGCTGGCGTCGCCGCCGTCGCCGCCGTTGAAGTCGCCGCCGTCGCCGCCGGTGGCGTCGCCACCGGTAGCGGTGCCACCATTAGCGCCGCCGTCGCCGCCGTTGCCGCCGTTGCCGCCGTTGAGGACGCCGCTGTCGCTGTTGCTGGAGTCGTCGCCGGAACTGACGTCGGAGCCGCCGTCGCCGCCGTCGCCGCCGTCACCAACACCACCGTTGGCGTTGGCGTCGCCGCCGGTGGCATCGCCGCCGGAGCCATCGCCAGCACCGCCAGCACCGCCGTCGCCGACGCCGCTGGCGTCGCCACCGTTGCCGCCGTTGTTGGAACCGCCAGCGCCGCCGGTGGCCGTGCCGCCAGTGGCGTCGCCGCCATTGCCGGCGCCATCACCGCCGTTGCCGCCGTCCTGTGAACTGGTCGCGACACCCTGGGCGGTACTGCCCGTCGTGCCGACAAATCCGGCCATCAATGCGAGCACCAGAGCCAGTGCTGCATAGACGCGAATCACCGCAAACGCCTTGAGCATAGAGATTCCCTCCCGGGAACGTGCGTACAGCCGGATCGCCCCCCGATCCGGTACGTCGTCAGTATACGCAGTCATGCCCTGTTGTCACCCCGCTTGGGGACCTTCCTTTGGGGACATTCCACGGAAAAAGGCAATGATTGCCCACTATCGGTCCGGGCCGGGGACAAAAGGTGTCCATGAGGCAGGGCGAGACTGGCTTCGGTGCCGGCCGAAACGCCATGTGCTCCTTGTGACGCACGGCGGGGTCGATTCGTGACAGCGGTCCGTGTGTTCGCCTGGCCCGGAGCCCGGTGATGCATCGCCACCTGGTCGATGAGTCGCCCGAGCGTTCGCTCCTCACTGGCCCTCGCGGGTCCGGCTGAAGGTTGCTTGATTCGGCGATGCTCGCCGCCAGCCGCACCGATGGCGGAGCTGTACTCCCGCTCGTCGGCTTCCCAACCCATGTCGTTCAGCCGGACCCTTGAGGGCCAGCTTGCCGCCGATTCGGTGTCGGTGCTGGAACACGTCGTCAGAGGATCGTGTGGAGGACCTGGCTGAGCGACTTCCTATAGGAAGACGGTGTCCTGCCGCGGCCCCACGACGGCGAAGCTCGTGGCGACTGGCGGCGCGGACAAGGCCAGCGCAGCGAGAGCCATGTCCCTACGGACGGCCGCTCACTGGCCTGAAGAATCACCCCATGAAAGGGGTCAGTCATTAGGCGCCGCCCGATCGATCCCGCGGTGGGTCAGGTCCCGCCGCCCGGCCCACCCGCGAGGATGACCATCGTCACCGTCGTGGTGCCGGCCGGGTTGACGGCAACGGTCTGCTCGGCGCCGCTCGCGTCATCCCTGACGGTGTACCGCTGATCCCCGGTCGCCGGCGGGAGCGAGGCCGGCACGGCGACCCCGTCCTGCCCGACCGCGATGGCCGTCACCGTGCCATCCGGGGCGGTCACGGTCAGCGATGCGCCGATCCGCGTACAGTCGCTGGTCGTCGGGTCGCCCTCCAGCCCGGTCCCGGCCGCGTCGATCGCCGAGCCATCGAGGACACCGAAGACCACGACCGGTGTCCCGGAACCAGCCTCCGGCAGGCTCTCGATCGCCGCGCCGTCCAGGCCGTCGATCCCGTCGCCAGTGGCTGGCGTCGGGATCGGGATCGTCACCCCGGCCGGAGCGGACAGGCAGGAGCGGGCCAGCAGCTGGAGGGTCCCGTACGGCGCGACGCTCAGCGGCAGGTCGACCGGCCCGGACGCGACGGTCAGCGGGGTCGCCGGCGCGAAGACATAGCCCGGCGCCGTGGTGCTCGGCACCGCGACGTAGGAACCGTTGGCGACGCCGGGGAAGCTGACGACGCCGTCGGTGTCGTCGTCGGCATCGCAGGCGGAGGCCAGCGGGACGTCCGGTACCCCGGCCGCGGCCAGGTCGTAGCAGGTCCCGGCGACCGGTGCCCCGGAGACGGAGTCGACCGGCCGGACGGCGACGTCGCCCTTCGGCTCGCCGATGACCTTGACCGCGAGCAGCGAGACGGTGTCGTTCGGCAGGAGCCGGAAGGGGTCGGAGAAGTCGTTCTGGTTGGCCTGCTCGATGACGAAGAGTTCCTGCCCATCGCGGGTGATGACCGTCGGGAACGACGCGACGCCGTTCGCGTCCGTCGGGCGCTGACCGAGCGGCTGGTCGTCCCAGGGCGAGGACTGGCGCGGATCGCGGAAGACGAAGGTGAACTCGCCCGGTCCGGCCGGCCGGCAGTCCGGGGGCAGTTCGGCATCGGGTGCGACGTACTCGTCGTCCGGCCTGATCCGCATCGCGCCGATCAGTTCCGGTTCGTTCGAGACGCAGACGATCGCCCGGACGAGGACGGAGGCGGGCTGATTGGGAACGAAGCCGGAGCCATCCGACGACGCGGGCGCCGTCGCCGATGCCGAGGGCGCGGCCGACGGGTCGTCCGGAATCACCGTCGCGGTCGGCCCGGTCGGCTCGGTCGTCGCGGTCGGCCCGGGTTTCTCGGTTGGCGGCACGTCGGTCGGGACCACGGTCGGGACGGCGGTCTCCGTCGCGGTCGGCTCGGGGGACGGTGGGTCGGTCGGAACAGCCGTCCCGGTCGGTTCGGTGGGCTCGGTCGGATCGGGCTGGAGCCCGAAGGCGACGGTCGTCCCGGCCGGCACCCCCCCGGCCGGCGGCCCGACCGCGACGGGCTGGGCATCGGCCGGGAGGTAGCCGCCGGGCGGCGCAACCGAAACGACGTACGACCCGACCGGGAGGGTGAGCTCGGCGGCCCCGGCCGGATCGCTGACCGTGGCGGCGACGGCCTCCCCGGCGGCGGTTCCGGTCGTCGGGTCGAGCACCCGCACCGCGATCGCGACGCCGCCCAGCGCGACGGCACTGGTCTGCTCGGTGACGGCGACGGTGACGACACCGCTCTGGTCGGTGACGGGGGGGGCAACATTGGCGACGGCATTGACGACGGCGAGCGACTGGTCGACCGCCGGGTCGTTCGTGATGAACCGGTCCCCGGCGGCATCGGCCAGATACCCGTGCGGGATCACCAACTGGCGGACGCCGACCGTCAGGCCGTCGGGCAACTCGGCCAGGGAGGCGAGGCCCTCGGTGCCCGTGACGACCGGCCCGCCGATCAGGGCGGCGGGGTCGATGAACAGCGTGCCATCCAGGTCGACACTGGCGGCGTACGCGCCGAAGGCGGCCCCCGCGAGCGGAGCACCGGCGTCATCGGTCACTGCAATGGCGATCGCGCTGGCCGCCCGCGCCCCGATGGGGAACATGCCGACCATCGCGATCAGGAGCGTCATCACGGCCACGAGGCGCCAGCCAGCCCCCCGCGGAATGCGCCTTCCCATCCCCGTCCTCTATCCCCAAGCCGGTGGGACCCCCCGTCCCGATCCGGCCGTGATATGTGTGGCCAGTATACCTGCCCGGCCCGCCATCCGTTCGGAATCCGTTCGGGTGGCGCGGCGCGTGATACGAGGTCGCGGCTGGACCGGGCCGGGATCCAGCTCACCCGATCAGTGAACGGCCATCCGGCGCCGGTCCAGCCGGTCGATGTACGACGGCGCCAGTTCCCAGTACCGCGCCTGGGTGGCGACCGCGTCGAGGTCGGTCAGGGCCGCCGCGCCGGTCAGCACGGTGGCGTGGGTCACACGCCCGTCATCGGTGATGACGTCGGCGGCGCTCTGGGCGGCCGGCGGCTCCGGCTGGATCAGGAGGATCCCCCAGACCGGATCAGCGTCGGAACCGGCGCCATCCGCCCCACCGGCGATCCCGGTGGTGCTGCCATCGATCAGCCGGGCCCGGGCGATGAAGCGGGCGCCCGGCGTCTCAGCGGCGATCGCCTCTGGCGCCATGTCCCGCCCATATCGGAAGACGAGCGACTCAGTCTGGATGTCGGGTTCGGAAACGTCCATAACGTTCATCGCGACCTCCTCGTAGCCTGGCGCCAGCACCGTAGCCACCACTACCGGGAAGACGCCGGCAGCGTGACCGCGGTGACCGCGGTGACCGCCCGGTGGCTAGCACCGGAGCGAACAGCTCATGACGCCGCGGAACGGCGTCCGTACATGCGTGATACATCGCCATCGTACAGCACGTTCCTTAAGAGCGGCTGAATCGATTATGACGATCCGGTGAAGATTAGAGGAGACGCGATATCCCTATCGGAGGGGAGTGGGCTCTCGCTGCGCTGGCGGTCGCCGTCTCGCAGGGGCGACGCTCTCGCTTCGCTGGCGAGCCCGGACGCCGCAGCGGCCATCGCTCCGCGGGGCGATCACTGCGTTGCGAAACCAGCTCGCGGGATTGAACCCGGTGGGACCCGGTCGACCGGGACCGCGGCGCGCTCCTGCGCCTGACGACGCGGCAGCGAAGCGAGCAGGGCCAGCGCAGGATCGCGAGAGCAAGAACCATGTCCCGACGGAACGGGTGATGCCTAGTGTTTGCTCATCGTCGCCACATTGCCCGCCAGAGCGGACCTTCTGTCGGATCCGATCCGACGGCACCTGGACCACGCGTGCCCATCACGTCCGAACGCTCGCGCCCCAGACCCAAAATGCATCATCCGTTACGGAGCGGGCCGCCCCATGCGTCGACGTAGTCCACCTCAGATGAACGACATTCAATTGAAGGGACCAGGTGAAGGGACCAGGCCTGTCTGACAAGACGACCGTCTGGACCTCGATCGGCTGAGGACGACGGCGGGCGTCACCGTGATGGCGACGCCCACCGCGCTTCGTGCTGGTTGCCGTCCGCGAGATGTCGGGTTACGGCCGGCGACGGTCGCTGAACAGCGCCGTGACGTTCATCGCCGCGGTCCGGTAGGCATCGGCCTGCCCGGAGGTCGAGGAGATCGGGTAGCCGGTCGGGTTGACGACCGGCCCGTCGGCGTCCGTCACGGTGTCGGTCGTCGGGACGGTCCGCGTCGTCACGGTCGGCGCGTCGCCGGCGATCCCCGGCGTACTGGGGTGGATCAGTTCCTCGACGAACCGGGTGGCGATGTTCACGCCCTGCACGGCCCGGAGGCCGGCAAGGTTCAGCCCACCGGCGGCGGCGGTGAGCGCACCGCCAGCCGGACCGGCGTGGGCGATGATCTGCTCACCGAGCTGCGACCGGGTCACCCGGCCCGCCTGCGGCGCCCGCCAGAGGGTGACGGCCGTCCCGGCCACCCCACCGATCACCGCGCCGGCGATGAATGCCATTCCATACCGTCCCATAGCTCCATGTCCTCCAGAACCGCCAGGCGAGTCGATCGGCCCGATGCCGTCCGCGTCGCCTGTCCCATTGGCGGCGACACCCGCCGGCAACGCTCATGCGCATCGTTGTACCAGATTCCATGCCGTCCGTGGCGAACCAACCCGGTCGTCAGGCTAACAGCCCGTCATTGGACTTGGACGCCCGGACCCATCGGCCGCTCGCCCGGTGAGACAATGGGATCATGACGACCGAGCAATCCGACTCCCCAATGCCCCCGCCGGACGCGGGAGATCCCCGGCTGATCCGCGTGATCCGGGCGGCGATCGCGGCCGGCGGCGGCCGGATCCCCTTCGCGACCTTCATGGATCTCGCCCTGTCCCACCCGGAGTATGGCTACTACCGCTCACCGGAGCGCCGGCCGGGCCGCGGCGGCGACTTCCTGACCGCTCCGGAGACGACGCCCTGGTTCGGCTTCATGGTCGCCCGCCAGATCGCCGAGTGCTGGGAGCGGCTCGGCCGCCCGGAGCCGTTCACGATCCGGGAGATCGGCTCCGGGATCGGCGGACTCGCCTACGACGTCATCGCCGCCCTGCTCGACAACCACCCGGAGCTCCGTCCCAGCCTCGTCTACCGGCTGGCCGAGCCCAACCGCCACCGCCAGGCGGAGGCCGTCGCCGCGATGGCCTCCGCCGGGCTGGGCGACATCGTCATCGCCGAGGACACCGACCTCCCGGCCGAGCCGGTCACCGGGGTCGTGCTGGCGAACGAGGTCGCCGACGCGCTGCCCGTCCACCGGCTGGTCGTCCGCGACGGCCGGCTGGCCGAGCGCTACGTCACCTGGCGGGACGGCGCCTTCGCGGAGACCGAGGGCGACGTCTCGGACCCGTCGCTCGGCGAGCCACTGCTCGACCGCCTCCGGAGTGCGGGCGTCCCGCTCGGCGATGGCGACCGGCTCGACGTCTCGCCGGCCTCCGTCGCGTGGTTCCGGTCGGCGGCCCGAGGGCTCGGGCGCGGCTACCTGCTCACGATCGACTACGGCTACCCAGCGGCCGAGCTCTACCGCGGCCACCGGCTGGGCGGGACGCTGCGCACCTACTCCGGCCACATCGCCGGAGAGGACCCGTTCGTCCGCGTCGGCCAGCAGGACCTGACCGCCCACGTCGACTTCTCGGCCCTGATCGCCGGCGGCGAGGCCGAAGGGCTGGCGCTGGCCGGCCTGACGCGGCAGTCGCTGTTCCTGGAGCGGCTCGGGCTCGGGCAGGTCCTGCTGGACGCGCAGGAGACCGAGGGCATGACGACCGTCGAGTACTTCGCCCTCCGATCGGCCATCTTCCGGCTGATCGACCCCGGCGGGATGGGCCGCTTCCACGTCCTGGCGATGGCCCGCGACGCCCCGGTCGATCCCCCGCTGCTTGGCTTCCCATGACATCCGGATGAGTGGTCTGGCCGGCGAGCCGTTCCTCTCCGGGCAGTCCTCTGACGAAGCACGACCTGGATCATGCCGGAAAGAAGCGAAGCCTGCTGGTCGGCGAGGCATTCCCTCACCGGGCGCCCTGACTGCCACGCTACGAGGGGCTGGTCCTGGCATCGGTCGGTCGCCATCGTAGGGGAGGGGCTTGCCCTTCCGCACCGCGCAGCGGTCCCGGTGTTAGAGATCGACGTTTTTCCATATGACCCTGTGATCTTCAGTCGCGAACACACTCTCGCCTGGCGGCGACGGCCGCTGCGGCGGCCCCGATGGGCCAAGCCCCACCCCTACGAGGAACGTACGCTACCCCACCTCGTTCAGTGCGAAGAAAATTGATCAACACAGGCTCGCGAGGTGAGCACCGAGCGCCACCGACCAGCGTCGAAGCGCTGCCGAACGCCAATACCTGAATGGAACATCTGAGCAAGAAACGGAGAACAAATGACCATGAGCGATCACGACCGGTTGATGGCAACCCGAGACGGGATCGCTTTGGACTACGCACGCGTCGCGCTGGCCAACATCGACCGTGAATACCCCAATCACGCGGCGCTCGGCGTCACCGGCCCCGGTCAGTACCGCGAGCCGCACGAGCGCCACCCCGCCTTCTCCGGCTGCTTCGACTGGCACTCCTCCGTCGAGATGCACTGGGTCCTCGTCCGGCTGCTGCGGATCGCGCCGGAGTCGGTCGATGGCGCCGCGATCCGTGACGCGCTCGACCGCCATCTCACCGTCGAACACCTTCAGGCCGAACTCGCGTACTGCGTCGAGCACCCTGGCTTCGAGCGACCCTACGGCTGGGCCTGGCTGCTGATGCTGGACGCTGACCTGGAGTCGTGGGACGACCCGGACGCCCGGCGCTGGGCGGCGGCGGTCCGACCGCTGGGCGACCTGTTCGCCGAGCGCCTCGTCGGCTGGCTGCCGCGGCTGACCTACCCGGTCCGCTACGGCATCCACCCCAACACCGCCTTCGCCCTGGGTCGCTCGCTCCCCTTCGCCGACCAGCGGGCGGCGATCGGTGGGACGGCGTCGGACCTGCGCCCGGCGATCGAGACCGCCGCCCGGCGCCTGTTCCTGGACGATGCCGGTTACGACGCGGCCTGGGAGCCGTCCGGCAGCGACTTCCTCTCCCCGGCCCTGGTCGAAGCCGAACTGATGTGTCGGCTGATGCCCGCCGCCGGCTTCGCGGCGTGGCTGACCCGGTTCCTGCCGGAGCGGGCCCGTAGCCAGCCAACGACGCTGTTCACGCCCGCGACCGTGAGCGACCCGACCGACGGCCAGGGATCGCATCTCCACGGGCTGAACCTGAGCCGGGCCTGGTGCTTCCGGCTGATCGGCGAGGCGCTGCCGGTGGACGACCGCCGGCGACCGATCCTGCGGGATGCGGCGGAGCGGCACGCCGACGCCGCGCTGGGCGAGGTGGCCGGCAGCCACTACATGGTCGAGCACTGGCTGGCCGCGTATGCGCTGCTCTATCTGGGCGATAGCGGCGGCGATCGCTGACCGCATCGTCCAGCCCGTGGTCCCCGTTGTGCGATCCACCCGGGAGATACCAGCCGGTCGGGATCGCCGCATCGCTGGCCTCTCCGCCGATCACCTTCGACGAAACGGGGTTTCGCATGTTCGACCGGACCCGCACCGCGACCAAGTTCTTCTTCTACGGCCTCGCGATCGGGCTCCTCTTCGCGCCCGGCAGCGGCTCGGAGACCCGCGCCCGGGTCTTCTCCTGGGCCAACCAGACCGTGCGCGACACGGTCAGCGGCCTGATGGGCGGCCAGTCCAACGCCTGACTCCGATGGACGGACCGCTCGTCCGTCATCGGAAGCCGCCGGATCACGCCCCGCCTCGGATCGATCGCGGAACCGTTCGTCCCGTATCATCTACCTGTCACGTACTGACAGAGACCCGATCCGGCTCAGCTCCCCTCCGAGGAAATCGCCCATGTCCCGCTTCCTTCGCATCGTCCGGGTGGACGAGAGCACCTTCACCGACGCGCTCCATGAGTTCGTCACTGACCCGAGCGCGGCCCGCAACCAGCGCGACGTCATCCTCGAGCTCAACGAGATGATGCCCGACGTCGTCGACATCCTCGAGTCGATGGTCCTCGACGGGACCGAGGACCGGCAGGACATCGCCGACCTCGTCACCTATATCTTCAACGCCGACCCACGCACCAACGAGACGCAGCCCGTCCTCTGAAACCACGCGGATCCGGGGCAGACCCGTGGTACACTGCGCGGCGCACTGACCGGTTGGGCTGTCGTCTGGGCCACAACATCGGGCGCCATAGCCAAGCGGTAAGGCATGGGTCTGCAAAACCCTGATCGCCGGTTCGAATCCGGCTGGCGCCTCCCTCAGATCATCGAGAAACCGAAGGACCGCCGGGCGATGTGTGCCCGGCGGTCCTTCGGTTTGCTGTCTGTCAGGGCCTGGCGCCCGGCTCAGCCCGTCCCGGCCCGCGCCAGGAACGTCTGCTCGATGAACGCGGCGCTGCCCGGCGGGCCGGACAGCCGCAGGTCGATCCCGGATACGCCAGACTGGATGTCGATCCGGAAGTTCAGGAACGGGCAGCACTGGCGTTCGGCGAGGACGAACCCGACGATCCGGTTCAGCCAGACGTCGTCCGGCGGGAAGCGGAACCGGTAGCCGTCCCCCTCCACCGCCGATCCCGTCTGCCCGGAGAACAGGTCGCGCTGAACCGTGTCCCGCCGCTCGCGAAAGGCCACGTCGGTCAGGGAACAGGCGACCGCGAGCTGTGTCTGATCGGTCATGATGACCACCTCATCGCGCCGGTCGCCTGGCTGAGGGGGCCCCAGCACCGGTCCATGACGTAACTAGATCTGCGGGGCGCCACTCGCGGCCGGGTTGAAGTCGGCGCTTGGGGACGTAACCGGATCGCTGGACTCGCGGACGTGGCCGAGGGTGCAGACGACGGTGAAGAACACGCCGCCGGCGCCATCCGGCGACGTCGTGATGTCGCGGACCCGCAGGTTGGCGTAGCCGCCGCCGCTGCGGTCCTTGCCCAGCCACTCGTTGACGCGGTCCGTCGCACCGCCCGGGTCGGTGTTCGCTTCGGCGCTATGGAACAGGAAGATCCGCGTGTCGGCCGGGGGCAGGTTCTGGCTCATGGGTGACTCCATTCGGCAACGGGCGGGTCGCCGGAGACCTTCTCGATCGCGCGCCTTTCGCCACGTACCCCGTGGACACGGCCGCGCGATGCCCGCGGAAGAGTATAGTGCGGCGCGGTATCACGTTGAGACGGGCGGGGCGAACCCATGATGGGCGACGGGGGAGAAGACGGGCGTGAGCCAGCGGGTCATGGTCATCGGTGCGGGCGGACGGGAACACGCGCTGCTCTGGAAGCTGGCCCAGAGTCCAGCGGTCGGCGCCCTGTTCTGCGCCCCCGGGAACGCCGGCACCCGCGCCCTGGCCGAGTCGATCCCGGTCCGCGTGGCCGACATCTCAGCCATCGTCCGGGCGGCGACCGAGCACCGGATCGACCTCGTCGTCGTCGGCCCGGAGGATCCGCTGGCCGCCGGGCTGGTCGACGCGCTGACGGCCGCCGGCATCCCGGCGTTCGGTCCGACTGCCGCCGCCGCCCGGATCGAGAGCAGCAAGGCCTTCGCCAAGGAGGTCATGGCCGCGGCCGGCGTCCCGACCGGGCGCTCCGTTCCCGTCACCGACGTCGCCGGAGGCCTCGCCGCGCTCTCGTCGTTCCCACTGCCGGTCGTGCTGAAGGCGGACGGGCTGGCGGCCGGCAAGGGCGTCGTGATCTGCCGGAGGCGCGAGGAGGCGGTCCGCTTCCTGACGGCGATGCTGGACGATCGGCTGCTCGGCGACGCCGGCCGGACCGTCCTGGTCGAGGAGTTCCTCACCGGCCCGGAGATCTCGATCCTGTCCCTGACCGACGGCCGGACGATCCGGTCACTGTCGCCCGCACGCGATCACAAGCGGGCATTCGACGGCGATGCCGGTCCGAATACCGGCGGGATGGGCGTCTACGCTCCGCTGCCGGATGTCGACGCGGCGATGCTGGCCCGGATCCACGACGAAGTGCTGGTCCCGACGATCGGGGAGATGGCCCGGCGCGACACGCCGTTCCGGGGCGTCCTCTTCACCGGCCTGATCCTGACGGCCGATGGGCCGAAGGTGCTGGAGTACAACGCCCGTTTCGGCGATCCGGAGACGCAGGTCGTCCTGCCGCTGCTGGCGAGCGACCTGTTCCCCCTCCTGAAGAGCGTGGCGGATGGCAGCCTGGCCGATGTGCCGGAGCCGCGCGATGAAGCCGCCGTCGGTGTGGTGCTCGCCTCCGGCGGCTACCCCGGCCCGTACCCGACCGGCCTGCCGATCAGCGGCCTCGACGACGTCCCGGACGACGTCATGGTCTTCCACGCCGGCACCCGGCTCGACGCCGACGGCCAGGTCGTCACCGCCGGCGGCCGGGTCCTGACCGTCGTCGCGACCGGCCCGGACCTCGCCGCTGCCCGCGACCGCGCCTACGCCGGCGCCGACCGCATCACCTTCGACCGCCGCCACCTCCGCCGCGACATCGCCCTCACCACGCTCAGCCGCTAACCACGCGCCGCAGCGTCACTGGCCGCGTTTCGGGAGCTCCTGCAGCGTCCAGCCATTGCCATCGGGATCGGCGAAGAAGACGAAGTTTCCCCAGTCCATCTCATCGAGATCGGTGACCTCGACGCCCCGGTCGCGTAGCTCGGCCTGCGCCGCCCGCGCGTCCGCGACGACCATCTGAATACCTTTCTGGCTGCCGGGTGGCATGTCGGTGATCCCCTGGCCGAGAACGATCGAACAGGCGGAACCCGGCGGCGTCAGTTGCACGAAGCGAAGATCGTCGTTGACCCGTTGGTCAACGTCGAGATGGAACCCGATCTTGTTCACATAGAAGTCGATGGCGCGATCGACATCGGTGACAGGCACGGCGACGAGCTCGATCTTCATCTCCACGATGCATGCTCTCCCAGACGAACCCCGCCATCCCCCGCCATCGATCCTCGTTCCGGAGAACGCGATGTCGGGATCGATCGGGGTGCACAGACCATGAGCCGCTATCAGTCCACCGGCTCGATACGATCCTAACGGGTCGACAGGTCAGCCCATGACCGCATTTCGGGTGTCCATCCGGATCTGGATTGGAAACGGTCGCCACTGATCCTCAATGGTCATGGCAGTGGCCTGCGCTTGCCCTCGCCGGAGAAACCTTAAATTCACGGCCGCGAAAGCGAGATCAGACCGCGGCGAGGATCGCCAGGATCCGGTCGTCGTCGCGATCGGGCGCGGCGGGGTCGAGGCGCGGGTCGACGAGCAGTTCGTCCACGCCCGCGTCCAGCCAGTGGCGGAGGCCGGCGATGATCTCGTCGTCGCTGCCGCTGATGACGAGATGGTCGAGCAGGTCGTCCGGCCAGGTCGTGTCGCCCTCGGCGAGCGGCCAGCCGCTGTCGGCGAACATCGCCCGGTAGAACGGCAACTGCGGGTAGGCCGCCAGCTGCTCCCGGCCCCGCGCCCGGGCCGTCTCGTGGTCGACGCCGACGACGATGCTGATGTGGCCGATCAGCGGCGGGGCCGGGCGGCCGGCCGTGGCCGCGCCCTCCGCGATGGCCGGCTTCATCCGGTCGACGAGGTAGTTCAGTGGGCTGACCCATGAGATCGCGCCGTCGCTCAACTCACCGGCCAGCCGATAGGCGTTCTCGCGCAGCGTCGAGATCAGGACCGGCGTCGGGAGCGGATCCGAGGCCATCTTCACCTGATAGAACTCGCCGTCGAAGTCGACCCGGCCGTCGTGAAGCAGCGGCCGCAGGACGTGCAGGTACTCGCGGAGCCGGTCCAGCGGCCGGTCGATCGGGATGCCGAGCGTGCCCATGCTTGGGCCGTGGCTGGTGCCGATGCCGAGCCGGAGGCGGTCGGGCGCGATCTCCTCGATCGCCCGGGCCTGCGTCAGCAGCTTGATCGGGTGCTGGATGAAGGCGGGGACGATCGACGTCCCGAAGCGGATCCGCTCCGTCTGGGCGGCCGCGGCGGCGATGAAGGTCGGCGAGTCGAAGCTCGAGCCGCCCAGCGTCAGCCAGCCGGTGTCGATCCCGGCCGCGTCGGCCTTTCTGGCGAAGGCGAGCGACGCGGCGACGGTCGGGCGGCGCAGGTGGACGCCGACCCGGGCACGGTTCTCGGTCACGGACGATGCTCCTCTCGGGGTGATCGAAATGGGCGAACAGCTATCGCGTCGCGAGAGACGGGTATCCTGATCGCCGGTTACTTCCCCGATGATAGCATCATCCGGACGGCCGGGCCTTCTACCAGGCCGTGATCTTCGCCGGCGTGACGACGATGGCCTGGCTGAACGTGACGGCCATCTCGTGGAGCTCCATTCCAAGACCCCGGAGCCCCTGCTCGTACTTGGCCGCGTAGAGTTCCCCGATCGCCGGGAGCCAGGCCCCGGCGTTGCGGTCGGAGATCGCGGCGTTGCCGTCGAGGATGACGACGTCATTGCCGTCCTGCCCTGACTCCAGCGAGAAGACGACCTCGCCCGAGTGATGCAGGTTGCGGATCTTCTGTGTTTTCTCCTCGCTGAAGATAAGGACCTGACCGTCATGCCAGAGGAACCAGACCGGGACGCTGTGCGGACGGCCGCTGGTCCGGACGGTCGTCAGCCAGCCGATCTGGTCGGCGGCGAGCTTGCCGAGCGCCTTCTGGTGAGCGGGGTTCTAGTCATCGAAGAGGGATGTGGTCATCGGCTGGCTCCCTGGCGTGGTGGCTGACGTCACATCGTCAGCGCGGGTCGGACGTAAGAGGACACTGATCTCCCGATGAGACATCTGGTCGGTACGCACTCTCCTGAGGATAGGTTTGGACTGATCCGGGGTCAATCACCCGATCACCGCCCAGTCGAGCAGGATTGAAACAGGGCGTTCATGTCGACGTCGGTTGAGGACCTACCCCGGACGCTCGTCGCCGAGGACCCGCTGGTAGAGGATCTGGTCCTGCCAGTCGCCGGCGGCGAGCAGGTAGCGCGGCGCCAGGCCGATCCGGGTGAACCCGCTCTTCTCCAGCACCCGCCGCGAGGCCGGGTTGGCCGGCGAGACGCCGGCCTCGAGCCGGTGCAACCGGAGGAGATCCCGTGTCACATCGGCAAAGACCCCGACGGCGGCCGTCGCAAGGCCGCGTCCCTGCTCGGCCACGTCGATCCAGTAGCCGAGCGTCGCGCTCTGAAGCGGACCGCGGATGACGTGGAACAGCGAGACGTCGCCCACGACCCGGCCATCCCGCAGGACGAGCAGCGGGAGGAGATCACCCTTCTCGTAGCCGAGGCGCATCTGGCGGATGTTCTCCGCCTGGCCGGTCTCCGTGTAGAACTCGTCCGGCGGGGCGGGGTTCCAGCGGTCGAGCGCTGCCCGGTTGACGGTGAACGCATGGGAGAGGGACCCGGCGTCGCCCGGTTCAGGGAGCCGCAGCGTGACGCCCGGCATGGTGGCGACTGTGATCCTGTCCAGCGGCATGCGACCCGGTTCCCCTCGCCAACGCTAGCTGACCGAGCGGACGAACCGTTCGATGGCGCCGTTCAGCTCCTCGAGGACGGCCTCCTGGTCGTCCTTGTCAGCACCGACGACGCAGCCCCGGATGTGGTCCTCGAGCACCAGCAGGCCCGTCGCCCGCAGCGCCGAGATGATCGACGACATCTGGGTCAGGACATCGACGCAGTACTGGTCGCTCTCCACCATCCGCTCGACCCCACGGACCTGTCCCTCGATCCGCCGCAGCCGGGACAGGATCTTCGCCTTGTCGTCCGCGTAGGACGGCCCGTGCCGGTGGGTGTGTCCATTCGCCAGAGCGTCCGGCGTCTCATCGACGGCGATGGCACTCTGGCTGGTCGTCTCGTAATGCTGCCGGTCGGTATCCATCGTCATCTCGTCCGTCATCTCGTCGTTCCCACCAATCCTGTGCGCAACGTTGACCGCTTCGGCATCCCGGCTTCAGTCCATCCCGGTCGTTATCCTGACTCCGCGGGTTCATCATCCCGGCCGGATGGACGATACCCTCTAGGGGTATTATACTCGTCCCGTCAGATCGTCGCACTGGCCCATGGGCGATCGCTCCGGCCAGTCAGGACACGGCCCACGCCCGTCCGGGTGGGGCAGATGGAGGTCACATGTCCGTCGCCATCGAACATATCACGCTCTCAGTCCCGGATGTCTCCTGCGCGCACTGCGTCGCCTCGGTCGACGAGGCGCTGAGCGGGATCGACGGGGTCAGCACCGTCACGACCGATCTCGGCAGCAAGGAGGTCGCCGTCAGCTTCGACCCGAGCCACGTCTCGGTCGACCGCCTGACCGCGGCGCTGGACGATGCTGGCTACCCGGCCACCCAGCCGACGGGCAAGTAATCAGAGACCATCACGGTCCAGACCCAACGGCATTGCTCGACGGCCACGCCCTTACCGGCTTGGCCGTCGGGCGTTTTCGTATGCCAGGCTGGTTTCACTCTCGGTCACGCAGACCGAATTACCCCGTGTCTATATCACCGCCGAAACGATCGGCAGACACCATGCGTTCATGCGGTTGGGGACCGTTCGGTTTCCGGACAATACGTCAGTGGTGAGCACCGGCCACGCCAGCTGCTCACCCACTGGCCCATCGATCTCGTTGAGCCCGGCCCGGCGCCCGGCTGGCCCAACGAGACGCATGAATGGAGTTTGCCGTGACCATACCCAACCGTATTGGCTCCTGGAGCGCTGTGTTGCTGGTGCTCATCGTGCCGCTTGTCGCCACCCTGAGCGCATCGCCCGCACCAGCCAGCGCCCAGTACGGCCCGGAGCCGGACACGCCTCCGTACATCACCGTCCACCGGTACACCTGTCCGGACGACATCAGCGTCGGCGACAACCTCGACGAGCGCTGTGACGTGGTCATGGACGACGAGGAGCTGACGATCGACGGCGGGGTGCCGAGCAGCAGCCAGCCGCTCACCAACGGCTTCGCGTCGTTCAGCGATCTTCCGCAGGATCAGACCTATTCGATCTCCAGTTCCGCGATCGGCGATGACCGCGCCAGCCTGATCACCTGCAACCCCAGCCTTGGTGAGACATCCCTCAGTTACGGCGGCATCCCGGGTCTTCCGGTCACGCTGGATTCCTCGTCGTCGTTCACGATCGACCTCATGGCCCGCGAGGATGTCGACGGTCAGGGAGCGAACTGCCATTGGTTCGATGTCCCCGCCGCGTCCTTCAGCGACGGCCCGGCCGGTCTCATCGTCTACGACGAGAATGGAACAGCCGGCAGCATGACGAGCCGGGACCTCGTCCTGACCAGTGACGCCCTGGACGAGCCACTCGAGATCGATACGTCCAACCCCAATGGTGTTCCAAGTGGTCCAATCGTGACCGGACCGATCATTCTGCCGGCCGGCGACTACACCTTCGAGGATCGAGCCAGCGGTTTCTCGATCGAGCTGACCCTCGAACCGGGGCAGATCCTGACCCCCAAGGAGACGAGCGAGACGAGCGATTCCGGCGCACCCACACAGGAATCCTCACTGCCAGCGGGCGCGTCGATCGACTTCCCCGGCACCCTGCTCGCCGGCGCCTACATCGATCTGGATCCCGCCCTCTACGGTGACGAAGCCGGCGCCCTCTACGGCGCCGACAGCGGCTCTGCCGAGGGCAGGCTGACCTTCGACGCGGCGGACTTCAGCCAGGATGCCGCCACGACCATCACCCTGCTCGGTCTCGACGATGAGCTTCCCACCTCGGCCCAGATCTCCGTCACGCTCAACGGCACGGAGATCTCCACCGGCGACAGCACCTTCCCGGCCTGGGACCCAGACGTGAACGGCAACCAGTGGGGCACGCTGACGCTCGACGTCGCGCCGGGTGTGCTCGCCAGTGGCGGCAACACCAACGAGCTGGTCGTCACCAACCTGACGCCAGGCAGCGGGGTCGGCGAGCCGCCCTGGGTGATGATCACCCTGATCACGATCAGCCAGTAGCTCCTAACCAATGGTGCGTTGAAACGAGGCGGACCGCCTTCCCGGCTTTGGGGAGACGGTTCGTCGCTTATATCGCGACCGGATACAACGCGCACGCATCCCGTTTGTGTCCTCCGATACACGATGAGTGCGCGTTTCTGTCCGTACAGCCAGGCTCAAACGTAATCCATTCCGCCATCGAAACGGGACAGCTTTCTGGCAGACTGAGCGCACAAGAACCCGAACCAGAGCCGTTCGGAGGGCAGCGTGCGATTCATCGATGAGATCACGACCGTCCGGTTCACTGGGCGCGACCGGCTCCGCGACATCACTGTGATCGCGGAGGTATTGGAGGACCCGGTCCGGGCGAGGCTGCTGATCGATGGGGTCGAGCGTGACCGGCAGGATCTGCCGGCACGGTTCGACCTCGGAGCTGGTGCCGTCGTGGAGGTCGCCGCGAAGGGCCGGACGGTCAACGACTGCGCGATCGTAGCCGGCGGCCAGCGGACCAGCCTGACGCTGGCGCCCGACAGCCTCGCCCGGCGCTACTTCCATGTCAACGATGACACCGCGCTCGGCGAGGTCGTCCGCGGGGTGGTCTTCGTCGTGATCATTCCGATCCTGTTCATCGCGGGGCTGGCGCGGCTGATCAACGTGCCCGCCCTGGAGCGTCCGCTCTCGGCCATCGGCGTCTCGCAGCCGGTCGACCTGCCGTGGCAGGCGTCGTGGTGGTTCATTCCGCTCGCCGTCGCGCTGCTGTTCCTGCTTGGGGCCGAGGAGGACATCCGCAAGGCCTACCGCCGCTTCCTCACGGCGACCACGGAGTCAGTTGTTCTGCCGGCGACCGGTTCGGTGGCCGGCACGTCCGTTCCGCTGGCCGCATCGTCCCCCGCTCGCGAACCGGATGGCTGGGAGCAGCGGTTCGACCGCTGGGGGAAGGCGGTCGAGGGAATCACGAAATCCCGCTTCGCCGGGCGCCATGCCGGCCATGAGCTGTCGGTCGTCTTCGAGTTCATCGACGAGCCGACCCACGCCCGCCTGCTCGTCGACGGCGAGGACCGGGGCAACAAGGGCGTTCCGGCCACGTTCGACCTCGGCGACGGGGCGAAACTCGAAGCCGACGCGACGCAGTGGGCCGTGCTCGAGTGCGCGGTCGTGGTCGGTGGCGTCCGGACCCGCCTTACGCCCCTGGACGATCAGACCGAGCGGATTCACCACCGCTTCTTCGACGCCCACCCGGTCGTCGAGACCGTCGTGCGGACGGTTGGCGGCATCGTCATCGTCGTCGCGGCGATCCTCGGCGTGATCGACATCTACAACCTCGTCCTCCACTGGGACGTCCTGCGGGATCTGTCGCTGATCGCACGACTGCCACGGTCGATCGACCTTCCGATCGGCCTGGCCTGGTGGCAGGCGCTGCTGGTCTCGGTCATCCCGGCCGTCTTTGAGTTCGACCGCGACGTGCGTCGCTCCAATACGGTCTTTCGACCCGATGCCAACCCGACCGATCCGGTGAACAGCAAGGTAGTCGCGGGTCGAACCCAGCCGCACGGCTGACCGTGCCAGTGCCGGAACCAGGTCGCCTACTCGTTCCGGACCGCGAGCAGGCGCAGCCCGTTGAGGACGACGAGGACGGTGCTGCCCTCGTGGCCGACGACGCCGAGCGGCAGCGGGATGCCGACCAGGACGGTCGACGTGACGAGGATGGCGATCACGCCGAGTGCGAACGTCAGGTTCTGCATCATCGTCCGCCGCGCCCGCCGGCCGAGCTGGATCGCCGACGAGACCCGGCGGAGGTCGTCGCTCATCAGCACGACATCGGCCGTCTCCAGCGCGACGTCCGTCCCGCCCCCGCCCATCGCGATGCCGAGATCGGCCGTCGCCAGGGCCGGCGCGTCGTTGACCCCGTCGCCGATCATCGCGACCCGCTGGCCGTCCGCCTGCAGGGACCGGATCCGGTCGATCTTCTCCTCCGGCAACAGGCCCGCGTAGACCTCGTCGATCCCGACCTGCCGGGCGATCGCCCAGGCGACCTGCTCGTTGTCGCCGGTCAGCATCACCGTCCGCCGCACCCCGGCCCGGCGCAGAGCCGAGACGGCCGCCGCGGCTTCCGGCCGGACGACATCGGCGACGGCGAGGACGCCGATCACGGTATCGGTGACCGCGGCGAGAATCGCGGTCCGCCCCTCACCATGGAACCGGTCAACCGTCGCCATGACCGTGTCGGAGACCGGGATGCCGAGCGACGCCATCAGGTCGGGCGTCTCGACCGCGATGCGTCGCTGCCCTTCAAGCTCGTCACGAGCGATCAGAACCGTCCCGGCGATGCCCTGGCCGGGCAGCGCCTGGACGTCCTCCGCCCTGAGCGGGGCCAGTGATCGTTCCGACGCGGCGTTGACGATCGCCCGGGAGATCGGGTGCTCCGAGCCCCGCTCGACCGCCGCGGCGATCGCGACGAGCTCGTCGTCCGTCCAGCCCAACTCCGCGACGACGTCGGTCAATCTCGGCGTGCCGAGGGTCAGCGTGCCGGTCTTGTCGAACGCGACGGTCGTGATCGCCGCCGCGTCCTCGACCGCGCTGCCGCCCTTGAACAGCATTCCCCGGCGGGCGCCGTTGGCCAGCGCCGAGAGGATCGCGGCCGGCGTCGAGATCACCAGCGCGCAGGGCGATGCGACGACGAGCAGCGTCATGGCCCGGTAGAAGGCGTCGCCCCAGCCCACTCCGGCGACCACCGGCGGGACCAGCGCGAACGCCGCCGAGACCGCGATCACGCCGACGGCGTAGCGGCCCTCGAAGGCGTCGGCGAAGCGCTGGGTCCGGCTCTTGTCCGCCTGGGCGCTCTCGACGACGCGGACGATCCGGGCCAGGGTGCTGTCCCCGGCCTCGGCCGTGACCCTGACGTGGAGCACACCGGTCGTATTGATCGTCCCGGCGAAGACCGTCGCCCCGAGGACCTTGTCGACCGGCAGCGACTCGCCGGTGATCGTCGCCTCGTCGATCGCCGACTGCCCCGCGGCCACGATCCCGTCGGCGGCGACCCGCTCACCGGGCCGGACCAGGACGACGTCGCCGATCGCGAGACGCTCGACCGCCGTCTCGGTCTCCTGATCGCCGTGCAGGATGGTCGCCGTCGCCGGGCTGAGCGAGATCAGGGCGCGGACGGCCCGCTCGGTCCGGCCCAGGGCCTCGTGCTCGAGGGCATTGGAGGTCGCGAACAGGGCCAGCAGGACCGTCCCCTCGGCCCAGGCGCCGAGTGTTGCCGCCCCGAGCGCCGCCGTGACCATGAGCAGGTCGACGTTGACGCTCCGGCCGAGCAGATCACGCACGGCCGTGACGGTCGCGAGCGTCCCACCGGTCAGGTAGGCCAGGACGAAGACCCCGGTCACGACCGGCTGTCCGACAGCCGACCACTGTCCGAGCGCGAAGGCGACCGCCAGCAGCAGCCACGTCGCGGCGGCACTCCCGATCAGAAGCAGCCGCTCGCGGTCGAGGCGGGCCAGGAGCGAGGCCGACCCTCCAGGCTGGGGAGCGGTTCGCTCCGTGGTGGCGATGGTGTCCCGGCCGACGCTGGGAGCGGAGAACGTCTGCATGGGTGGGTGCTCCCTGTCCGCTGGGTTGCCGGGAATCCGGAATCTGTGGTCCTGACCATCGATGGAGAGATGCACTCCGTCGGCTTGTCACATTGTATTGAGACTCATTCCTGTTTGCCACCCAGCCAGCAGGTCGGGATTGCGGGCCAGGCGTGAGGTCCGCTCTGGCGTCCCTACTGGTGACCTTTTCGTAGGGGAGTGGGCTTGCCCCTCCCGGCCGCCGCGGCGGCTATCGCCCCGCGGGGCGATAGCTGGCGTCGCAACCACATGATTTCCAGAGAGCCGTTATCGGTTCGGGTTGCCGAGCATCATGTCGAAAATGGAAGACGCCCGTTGCGGAACACCGTGTCCCCTGACGGCAATGGCCGCGGCGGTGGCCGGTCTCGCCAGCGCAGCGCGAGCGTCGCCCCTACGACGATAGTCGCCAATCGGGCCGGAGCGTTCATCGGGCCGGGTCGTGAGTCTGGATCGCCGGGGAAAGCGTGTGGATAACTCGTCTGAGGGGGTGGATAACCCTGTGGATGTGTGGACAACTCTGCGGACAACCGCCGGTTTCCTGGGGATGAGCGGGGGGCGAACTGGGGACAGAGGGTGGACAGCGATGAGGCCGTTGGGGAGAACATCTGAGCGTACGAACGCGGTTCCGAACGACCGGTGGAGTTGTGGACACCTTCTCCCCAGCCCATCAGAACCGATTTCGCCCGGCCGGCCGGGCGTTTTCCCACTTATCCCCATATCCACCGCCCCTACGTCAACAACGTGTTTTCTCTCTCTCTATCTCTCTTTAACGTAAGAGCCGGTAATAGAGATGGAGGAGGACGGCGTGGATCAACCAGCGCCCGGACCGTCTCCCATGATCCAGCCGGGTCGACTCGCTCGGAGTCGCAGGGGATGGTCTCCGGTATGACCGGGTCTTGCGGGAGGGTGACCAGTACCGCCGAGACCGGCCTCTGACGGCAGTGCGGGATTGACGGGCTGGCAAGCGAACTGGTACGATCCGTGCTTGCCGCGGCCAACAGGCGGGAATCGGTCTGTGCCCGATCGTGCCGCGGGTCCGGGTTGCCATCGTAGCAGGCACCGGGCGCCCGATTGGCAGATCGCTGTCGCCGCGTCCAGCTGCATCCATCAGAGGAGAACGTCCCCGTGAGTCGCACGTATCAGCCGAAGCGAATCCCCCGCTTGCGCAAGCACGGGTTCCTGAAGCGCATGCATACCAAGGACGGCCGGGCCGTGCTCTCGGCCCGTCGCCGCAAGGGCCGTCATGAGTTGACCGTGTCCGACGAGGGCAAGTTCACGCAGAACAGGTAGCTCTCGGCGCTCGTCGTCAATGGTTGAGCGACACGGCGCCGGGAATCACCCCGGCGCCGTTTGCGCTCTTCGGATGGTGGCTGTCCGGTGAACGGTCCATGACCCGGACGCCACGGGTTCTGGGTACGCCGGGAAGGAGGACCGGATGTTTGCACGGGAGCTCCGGCTCCGGAACGAGGGGGATGTCCAGCGGGCCAGGTCCCGCGGCCGGGCCTGGGCCGACGGGCCAATCGTCTTCCGGATCTCCCGTAACCCGAGCCTGCCGGACCAGAACCGCTACACCGTCGTCGCCGGCAAGAAAGTCGGCAAGGCGGTCCAGCGCAACCGCGCCAGGCGCGTCGTGCGTGAGGCACTCCGACTCCGGCACCCCGCCCTGCGGACCGGCCACGACATCGTCGTGATCGTCCGGGGGACGTACGACCAGCTCCCCGACCTCGCGACCGCCCAGCCGATCGTCGACCGGATCATCCGCCGGGCCGGTCTGCTTGTCCCGCCGGACCCCGCGAGTGGTCCGGCGGCGGAATCGTCGGGTTCGAACGAACGCAACGAAACCGTGACACGCTCGACATCGGATACCGTCACACTACCCACGCCGGATAGCCCCGCGACGGGTCCGGCGTTTCCACAGACCTGACAGAACGGAGGCGCCGGTGTGCGCCACGACGCGCCGTGACGAGCACCACGGCCACCATCACCACCATCACTCTCCGCCGGACGATGCGGCGGCTGGTCGCCCGGCCATCGAGATCGACCCGTACGGGCTGCCGGTCATCCCGACCCGGCGCGGCCCGCTGACGACGCCGGCGCTCGGGCTGATCCGCGGTTACAAGCGCTACCTGTCCCCGGCGCTGCCGCCATCGTGTCGCTTCTACCCGACCTGCGCCGCCTACGGCTACGAGGCCGTCGCCCGGTACGGTATCCTTCGGGGAGGCGGGATGACCATCTGGCGCGTCCTCCGGTGCAACCCCTTCTCGCGAGGTGGTCTCGATCCGGTTCCCTAGCCGAACCCGGCCCTCCTGGCGGCTGGCTTCCCCGTCGTTCGTCGTCCTGTTCCCACCCCTTCGACCACGGCCTGCTGGCCGGCTCGTCGCTGGAGGAGGCCACATCGCCCGTGTCGAACCTGTTAGGCCCCTGGTACGCGTACCGCGACTTCCTGCAGTGGATCCTCGAGGGCATCGCCAACACCGTCCACAGCGGTGGGCTGGCGATCATCATCTTCACGATCATCGTCAAGACGATCCTGCTGCCACTGACGCTGAAGTCGATCCGCTCGATGAAGGCGATGCAGGACATCCAGCCGAAGATCAAGGAACTGCAGAAGAAGCACGGCAAGAACCGGGAAGAGCTCCAGAAGCAGACGATGGCGCTCTACGCCGCTCATCAGGTCAACCCGGTCGCCGGCTGTCTGCCGATGCTGATCCAGATCCCGATCTTCTTCGGCGTCTACCACGCCATCAACAACCTCGCCAACAGCGGGTCCGGTTACTTCGGTGGACCATTCCTCTGGCTGAGCTCGCTCGGCGACGCTGACGCCTGGAAGATCCTGCCGATCGCCGCTGGTGTCTTCCAGTTCGTCCAGATGCGGATGAGCCGGCCGCGCAACGCACCCGCCGCCAGCGACCCACAGCAGCAGATCATGAACACCATGATGAACATCATGCCGCTGATGGTCATCGTCTTCGGCTGGACCTTCGCCTCCGGCGCCGTCCTCTACTGGGCCACCCAGAGCATCTACTCGGCCGTCCAGCAGTGGTTCGTCTCCGGCTGGGGGCAGCTGAAGAACTACGCCGAGTGGTTGCCGGAGATGCCGGAGCACCGCCGCCTCGGCTACGTCGCCCCGCGCAACGTCGATGACATCGTCGTCGAGTACGGCACCAACGGCCGGCCCAAGGCCAGTGGGCTGATGGGCAAGATGCAGGCCCGGCTCGAGGAGGCCCAGCGGCTCCAGGAGGAGCGCCAGGGCCAGGTGAAGGGGCAGACCGGCCCGGCCAGGGGGACGGCTGGCAAGCCAGTCACCGCGAAGACGGGCGCCGCGAAGGCGACGTCCGCTGCCGGTGAGGCTGCCGCCACGACCACCACTCCCGCCGCTGCCCGTCCACGAACCGGGCAGCGCAGCGCCAAGAAGCGGACGAGCGCCAAGCGAGCTGCCGGGGCGCAGCCAGTCATGGCGACCAGCGCCATCACGCCGGACATCGTCGAGGCGGAGGTGACCGAGGTCGAGGACATCGCGCCGGCCCAACCCGCGAAGAGCAGTGCCAGTTACGCCGACCGGGTCTCGTCCGCCTCCCGCCGCGGCCCGAAGTCGTCCTGGAGTTCGTCCCGGAACGCCCCGCTCGCCGGGGCCGGCGGGAACACCGAGACCGGCGAGGACTAACCAGCGGCGACGTTCCCCGACGATCCCCCGACCCGGCCGGTCGGGGGATCGTCGTTTGTGCGCCGGTCCGGGCGTTGTGCGCTACCCTTATCCGACTGTAGCGGGTGCCGCTGTCCGCGGAACGATGCGGCCAGTGCTGACCCCGTGGACTGGCCCGTGGAATCAGGGTCCGTTCGGCGACGAGGTGGGCGGCAACAGGTGATGGGCAGGGGTGTCATGGAGCGGCGGATGACCAGCGTCGAGATCCAGGCGTACTCGGTGGAGGCAGCCGTCCGGCTGGCCCTCGAGCAGCTCGACCTTCCCGAAGACCAGGTCGACATCGAGATCCTCGCGGACACCGGCCCGGACGACGACGCCGAGGCGCTCGTTCGCGTCACGGCCAGGGGCACGGCGTCCCAGCCGGAGGTCCATTCCGTTCGTGAGGCGGGCCGCGAGCGACGGGGCAGCCGGGGCCGGCGCACTCCCGGCGACCGGCCGTCGTCCCGCGCCGCGTCGGAGCCCGAGACGCACGAGGCCGGACTGGGCGAGATGTACCGCCAGCTGCGCGAGCGAGCCGTCCCCACTCCCCGCGCCGACGCGGAGACCGAGGCGGTCGCCGTCGACGTCGCCCGTATCCTGCTCCGGCAACTCGGCGTCGACGCGGATGTCCAGGCGGTCGACAATCTCTCGCTCGTCCCACTGGACGACGACGACCCGCGGACGATCTTCCTCGACGTGATCGGCCGTGACCTCGGCCTGCTGATCGGCCGGCGGGGCGAGAACCTCAGCCAGTTGCAGTATCTTGTCACCTTGCTGGTCAACCGGCGCCTGCCGGGGTTCAACCGCGTCATCCTCGACATTGAGGGCTACCGGCTCCGGCGGGAGGAAGCCCTGATCGGGCTGGCCGAGCGGGTCTCGCGACAGGTCGCCCGGACCCGCCGCCCGGTCGCGCTGGACCCGATGCCCTCCAACGAGCGGCGCGTGATCCACATGGCGCTGCGCTCCAACCCGGACGTCACCACGGAAAGCAGCGGAGAGGGAACGATGCGACGCGTCATGGTGCTGCCGCGTGGGTGATCGAACGTCGGACCAGCCGACCGGCACTGAGAACGGCAATGGCCGTCACGATGGCGCTGCCCGCCGCCGGACAGTTCGCCAGCCGCTCGGCCCGAAGCCGGGCCGCTCGCGGACGCCGCTGGCCTCGTCCCGACCGCCGCAGTACCTGGTCATCGGCCACATCACCGCCGACCTCCAGGCCGACGGGACCGTCCTGCTCGGCGGGACGGCCCTCTACAGCGCCCTGACCGCCGCCCGGCTGGGCTGGCGGACGGCGATCCTGACGAAGGGCGCCTTCGGCGTCGACTTCCAGGGGATGACGATCCCGTCGCTGGAGCCCTACGCCGACCGGATCGACATCATCGTCCAGGAGGCCGACGGGCCGACCGTCTTCGTCAATGAGTACCAGGTCGACCGCCGGATCCAGACGATCCGCCACTGGGCGCGGCCGATCGACCTGCGCGGGATGCCGTCGCACTGGCGCAACGCCAGGATCCTCCACCTTGGCCCGGTCGCGCAGGAGATCGACCAGCGCCAGGCCGCCAACCTGCCGGCCGGCTTCCTCGGCGTGACGCCGCAGGGCTGGATGCGGGAGTGGCCCCGGCAGCAGGGCGGCCGCGTCGCGCACGGGACCCTCCGGATCGTCCCGGAACTGCTGGAGCGGATCGACAGCGTCATCGTCAGTTCCGACGAGATCCCCTACGCCCGCGCCGTCGTCGACCAGGTCGCGGCCCGCCGGCTCGGCGTCGTCACCTTCGAGCAGCGCGGCGCCCGAATCATCCACCCGGAGATCGGGACGCCCCGGGGCGTCGTCGCGACCCGGAAGCACACGGTCGAGCTGCCGGGCTTCAAGGTCGACGTCAAGGACTCGACCGGCGCCGGCGATGTCTTCGCCGCGGCCTTCTTCACCAAGGCGGTCGAGGCGACGTCCTCGGCCGAGAGCGCCGGGATGTTCGCCAACGCGACGGCCGCGCTGAGCCTGCGCGAGGTCGGGCCGCACGGCATCCCGAGCCGGGAGGAGGCCGAGGCCCTGGTCGCCTCCCGGCGGGACTGATCCTCCGCCGCGATGGGCCACGCTGGCATCACGGGAGAACTGTGCATGACTGACGCGTCCACGCATCTGCGGGATCTCGCCGCCGGTCGCTACGACGACGCGGCTACCGAACTGGCGCGGGTCGCCGCCCACCTCCAGACCGTCGCCTGGCACTACCGCGCCTGGACTGCCCACAGCCACATCATCACCGCCCGGCAGGAGATGGACGACAGCGCCGTCGTCCATGCCGCACAATCGCAACCCTGATCCCTCTAACCACCCTTGACAGCAAGGATATGGTTGAGTGGGCGATTCCCACGAGTAAAACCAGGGTCAATCTCGGATCAGGAGCGTTCCAGTGACACAGTCATCCGGGCGGATCGGTCGGCCCGTCGCGCGGCACGTCGTTCACAAGGGTCACGGCCAGACACGATCACAGCGGGTCGTTGCCGTTACCCGCAGCCGTGTGCCCGGCGAAGTCGCGGCAGATAGCTCATCGCCCCATCAACGACAGACCCGACCGGATCACTTCGCTGTAACGGCCCAGATCGATAGCAAGGGGCGAATCAGGCTGCCGAAGAAGATCCAGAACGCGATCGCCGTGGCACCTGGCGATTCGGTCTTCTTCAATGTCGAGTGGGTCACGAAGGACACCCCGACGCTCCGGGTCGCCAAGGCGATCAACCCGCTGGTTCCGATGCTCGATGCCCTGGCCGAGGACGCCGAGCGTGCGCACCGGGCTGGAGAGACGGTCCGCTTCCATGACCTGATCGCCCAGTACCGGGAAGACCTGAAGTCAGGCGTGGACGCGGACGATGTCGACTGAGATCCGTTGGGAGATCGTGACCCACCGGATCGCCAGGAGAGACCTCAGACCGTTCCGGCATGTCCTTGCAGATCTCGAAGCGAAGATAGCGGTCCTCGCGATGCGTCCGGATGCCGGAGAGGAGCTCGATGGAACCCTCAAGGGCGTGCGCTCGCTGAAGTTCTCTCTCAAGGGTGTCGGAGAGTGTCGGGTCGCCTACTTCAAACTGGTGCCCGATCGGATCTGCCTCCTGTTCCTGATCGCCTCCCGCGAGAACTTCTACGCGGAGGCGACTCGCCGTCTCCAGGCGATCAGGAAGAGCGACGACCTCGACTTCTAGCTCGGCATTCGTCGACACTGGCCGCCTCCAAAGGGATTCGACATTCAGCGCACCCACGAACAGGAAGCTTCCAGCATGCTGGACCAGTGGACCATCGCGGCCGTCGCGACCGGAGCCGGGGTCGCCGGAATCGGGGTGATCCGGATCAGCGGTCCTGAGGCGGCCGACGTCGTCGCCCGGGTCTTCCGGGCGGGCCGGACTGGGCGGACGGTCGATCTGCGCCGGACCGAGTCCCACCGCCTGATCTACGGCCACGTCATCGACCCGGCGACCGGCGCGACGCTGGACGAGGTCATGCTCGGCTGGATGGCGGCCCCGCGGACCTTCACGCGGGAGGACACCGTCGAGCTGTCCTGCCACGGCGGCCCGGTCACGCTGGCCGAAGTGCTTCGGGCCGTGCTGGCGGCTGGCGCCCGGGCGGCCGAGCCGGGCGAGTTCACCCTCCGGGCCTTCCTGAACGGCCGGCTCGACCTGACCCAGGCCGAGGCGGTGCTGGCCGTCGTCGGAGCGCGGACGGCCGACGGGCTCCGGCTCGCCGTCGACGACCTGTCCGGCGCCCTAGCCCGGCGGCTCCGCCCGGCCCAGACGGCGCTTGTCGAGCTGATGGCCCACCTCGACGCGCTGGCCGACTTCCCGGACGACGAGGTCCCGCCGACCGACGTCGCCGGCGGGATCGCCCGGGCGACCGGTGCCCTGGCGGCGGTGCTGGCGGGTGTCCGGGCCGGGCAGCTCTACCGTGAGGGCGCCCGGGTCGCGCTGGTCGGCCGGCCGAACGTCGGCAAGAGCAGCCTGCTCAACGCCCTGCTCCGCAACGAGCGGGCGATCGTGACCCCGATCGCCGGGACGACCCGCGACGTCGTCTCCGAGACGGCCAGCCTCGGTGGGCTGCCGGTCACCCTGCTCGACACCGCCGGGATCGCCCCGTCCGACGACCCGGTCGAGCGCCTCGGGATCGAGCGGAGCCGGGCGGCGCTGCGCTCGTCGGCCGCGACGGTGCTGGTGCTGGACGGCTCCGTGGAACCCGGCCCGGACGACATCGCCGTCGCCGACGCGCTGATCGGACGGCTGGAACCCGGAGCCAAACTGGCGCACCTGCCCGTCACCGTCGCCGTCAACAAAGGCGACCTCGCGGCGTCGACGTCGCAGCGAGTTATCATCGACCGGTTGCCGGGCTGCGCCGTCGTCTCCGTCTCGGCGACGACCGGGCTCGGTCTCCCGGACCTCGAAGCTGCGATCGTCGCGTCCCTCGGCGCGGCCGACGGTGGTGCCCAGCCGTCGCTCCTGACCGCCCGGCAGCGGGCCGAGCTGGAGCGGGCCGCCGGCCACCTCGCGGAGGCCGAGGATGCCCGCCGGGCCGGTTACCCGCTCGACCTGCTCGCGATCGATGCCCGGGCCGCCCTCCATGCGATCGGCGGCGTCACCGGCGACGCCGTCGACGAGGCCGTCCTGACCGAGATCTTCAGCCGGTTCTGCATCGGGAAGTGATTCGGCACCGAGGTTAGGTCGAAGCCGCAGTCGCGTGTATCGGCCGAATTCCCGGTCGTCCTGGCGACGGGATAGACTTGATGGCAGGGCACCCCTCAGGGCACCCCGAGATTGATCGGGAACGACGGGAGTCGATGATGGTTTCAGAGCGCAGGGAGATTGACCTGGAAGACATTGTGGGTGGCGATGCGCTGGCCGCCGAGCTGGAGCGTCATCCGGAAGGCTTGATCCTGCGGCGTGGTGGACTGGAGGTCGCGACGGTTGTTCCGGGGAGGGAGATCGATCGTAGACTGTCGGAGATTCCCGTTTACGGCACGAATGGCGATCCCCTGCCACGTCGCCCGATGACACCAGAGCAAGTCGGAAAAATCCTGGATATCGTTGGGTCGATGCGTACCATCGATACCGATGAGATGCACCGTATCGTCGATGAGAGTCGCCGCCTGAGTCCGGGTGAACAGGGCAAGCCTGACCAGGCGGCGGATACGACCAGGACGTGATGTTCTGCGACACCGGCTGGATGATCGATTGCCTCTGCGGGCGATATGATGCGTTGCGCAACATTCAATCGATGTTCGCCACCGAACTAGCGATCGAGGCTAGACTTGATCTCCATGGACCGGTACGAGGCGCAAACACAAGAAGCAGGTGCTCTATGGTGGCGGAACGCAAGGCTATCGATATCGAAGGCGCGCCAGTTCTCGAGGAGTTGACGCGGGAACTGGCGCGAAACCCCGCGGGACTGGAACTGCGCCGGGCCGGGCAGGTCATCGCGACGATCATGCCAGAGCGGGAGGGTGGACTCGACCGGATGAGAACGGCGATACCGGTGTTTGGCGTCGACGGTTCTCCGCTCCCTGACCGCCGGATGACGCCCGAACAGGTCGAGCAGCTCCTCGTCGCTGTCCACGAACTCGCGCCATTCATCGACGCCGATCAGATGCACCGGAATGTCGAGGAATCTCGTCAGTTCAGCATCGCCGAGCAGCGTCGGCGCTGGGCCCTGGATGATTCCGAGTAATGAGGTATCTCTGCGATTCTGACCTGCTAATCGACTTCCTCAAGGAACGTCGCGCCGCTGTATCGATCCTTACGCCGCTTCTTGAGGATGGGCTGTGGGTAAGCCTCATTGTGATCGGTGAAGTCTATGATGGGGTGCTGCGAGAACGGGATCCCGACGAGGCCGAGCGCTAGCTACTCAACGTCCTGGAACGCATGTCCGTTGTTGGTCTCGATCTGGATACCGTGCGAATTTTTGGTCATTGGCGCGGACATTTTCGGACAACCGGTCAGAAGATTGGGGATAACGACCTGTTTATCGCCGCCACAGCCCTCCGCCATGACCTGACTCTGGTTACCCGAAATCGCCGTCACTTCGACCGCATCCCGGGTCTGCGACTTCACGAGGCCGATACTGCTTCGTAGACCCGCCTTCGAGCCATCGCGGCACCTCCCTACCGCTGCGCCTCCCGGTCCTCCTCGGCCCAGCGCCGCTCCCGCCGCTGCTGGATCTCGCGGGACCGCTTGTAGCGGTCGATCATCCAGCCGAGCAGGACCAGGAACCCGGCGATGACGAACAGGATGATGGCCAGCCCCTACGCGACGGCCCAGCGCTGGTCGGACGGGGTGCTGACCAGTGAGACGCCCAGCACCAGCGCGAACGTGATCCAGAGGCCGGCCAGGAACGGGTGCCGGGCCAGCCAGTTGCGGGGACGGTCGGCGTCGGGCGACATCAGCGGCTCCTTTCGGACGGGTGAGTCGATGGCCGGGCGATGGTCGGACCGAGTATGCCGCACGGTGTCAGCCGGGCGCCGCGCCCGCTCTGCGCCAGTCAGACCGGTCGCCGGACGTATACTCTGACGATGCGAATCCACAGCGACCCTGTCACCCCGGAGGCCCCGCCCGACATGAACCAGACCATGACCGACCTGCTCGACCACCCCATTACCGCCACGCTGCCCGGTCTCCGCCCGGGCACGACCGAGGTCCGGGTCCGGTTGGCCCCCTCCCCGACCGGCTCCGTCCACATCGGGAACGTCAAGACCGGGCTCTACAACTGGCTCCTCGCCCGTGGGCAGGCGCAGCGGCTCGGGCTGAACGGGACCTTCCTGCTCCGGATCGAGGACACCGACCGCAACCGCTACGTCGAGGACGCCGCCGAGCAGCTGCTCGACATCCTGCGCTGGTTCGGGCTGGAGTGGCAGGAGGGTCCGGACATCGGCGGGCCGCACGCGCCGTACGTCCAGAGCGAGCGCCTGCCCGTCTTCCAGGAGCGGGCCCGGCACCTCGTCGCCACGGGGCACGCCTACCCCTGCTTCTGCACGCCGGAGCGCCTCCAGGCCGTCCGCGAGGCGCAGCAGGCCCGCCACGAGCCGACCGGATACGACCGCCACTGCCGGTGGATCCCCGCCGGCGAGGCCGACGCCCGGATCGCCGCCGGGGAGCCGCACGTCATCCGGTTCAGGACTCCGCGCGACGGCGAGACGATCGTCCAGGACGTCATCCGTGGGCCGATCGAGACGGCCAACGCGACGCTGGAGGACGCGGTCCTGCTCAAGACGGACGGCTACCCGACCTACCACCTCGCTCACATCGTCGACGATCACCTGATGGAGATCACGCATGTCATCCGTGGGGCCGAGTGGATCCCGTCGGCGCCGCTGCATGTCCTGATCTACGCCGCCTTCGGCTGGGAGCTGCCGGCGTTCATCCACGTCCCGCTGATCCACGCGCCCGGCGGCGGCAAGCTGAGCAAGCGGCACGGCGCGACGAAGATGGCCGAGTTCCGCGAGCAGGGCTACCTACCGGAAGCGCTGATGAACTACCTGGCGCTGCTGGGTTGGAGCTTCGACGCCACGACCGAGATCTTCAGCCCGGAGGATCTCCTGGAGAAGTTCTCGATCGAGCGGCTCAGCGCCTCACCGGCGATCTTCGACTACCACAAGCTGCGCTGGTTCAACCAGTACTACATCAACCACATCCTGACGTTGGACGACCTGACCGGCCGGGTCATGCCCTTCCTTGCCCGGGCCGGAATGATCGACGCCGAAGCCGCCCGGACCGATCACCCCCGGCACGCCGTCGTCCGCGAGGTGACGGCCCTGCTCAAGGACCGGCTGGAGACGCTGGCCGACGCCCCGGAGCACATGGCGCCGTTCCTCGTCGACGAGCTGCCGGACTACGACAGCGCCCTGCTCGTCCCGAAGAAGACCGAGCCGGCGGCGGCGCGGCGCGGCCTGGAGGCCGCCCTCACGCTCCTGCCCGCGGTCGACCTGATCGACGAGGCGGCGACCGAGGTCCGGTTCCGGGCACTGGCCGAGGAACTCGGTCTGAAGACCGGACAGCTGTTCATGGCGATCCGCGTCGCCGCGACCGGTCGGACCCAGTCACCCGGCCTGTTCGGCACACTCCGAGTGATCGGTCCTGACCGGCTGCAGCGCCGGTTCGAGGATGCGATCACCCGGCTTGGCACACTGCCTCCGGCTGAGTGACTCTTGCCGGTTCTTCCTGATGTGAACTGATAGCGAAGCCTCGCGATCGATAGGAGGACACCCATGCCTACCAACGGACTGACCCGTCGTCATCTCGTCCAGGCCACTGCTGGTGGCCTCGCCGCCCCCATGCTGGGGTTGCGACCGGTCTCGGCGGGAACGGAGACCGGGACACCGGCCGTCGCCGCACCGACTCGAGACGCGATCCTCGTCTCAGCCGCTGACCTCGCCGGGCAACTCGCCGGGTCCGAGCCGCCGATCGTGATCGCGCTGACCGAGGCGGACGCCTTCTCCGCCGGGCACATCGCCGGCGCCCGGCAGATCGACTGGCCGGCCCTCGAGCTCGGCGATACGTCCGCCGAGGCGATCGCGGCCTGGGAGGAGACGACCCGGGCGCAGCTCGGCGCACTCGATATCACGCCGAACGCGACCGTCGCGATCTACGACGGCGGGACGCTCTTCGCCGCCCGGCTGTGGTGGGTGCTGGACTACTTCGGCCACGGGACGAAGCAGATCCTCGACGGCGGCCTGCCGGCCTGGCAGGCCGCCGGGCAACCGATCGCGACGGCGACTGACGATTCATCGACTCCAGTGGCCGCGCCCGGCGACTACCCGGCCAACGCCGACGAGAACCGGCTGGCGACGCTCGATCAGGTCGTGGCGGCGCTCGGCGACCCGGCGGTCGCGATCGTCGACGCCCGGGCGGCCGACGAGTTCGCCGCCGGCCACATTCCCGGCGCCGTCAACGTCAACTACCCGCTCAACGCCCAACCCAACGACCCGAAGACGTACCTGTCCGGCGACGAACTCACGCGGCTCTACGCCGGCGCCGGGGTGACGCCCGACCAGCTCGTGATCCCCTACTGCTCGACCGGCGTCCGCTCGGCCGTCACCTACACCGCGCTGCGGATCGCTGGCTTCCCGAACGTCGCCCTCTACACCGGCTCCTGGAACGAGTGGGGCAGCGACCCGGAGACGCCGAAGGAGCCGTAGTTCGCGACCGGGGTCGTGGCTTCACGTCACGAGGTTCTGCTCGGTGAGGCCACTGACCTCTAGCGCCGGAGTGAGCTCGCCGAAGCGGAGGAGCCGGGTGATCTGGCCGTCAGTCACCTGGAACGCGGTGAACACCGTCTCTGGTTCGGTAAGCCCCCCGCCGTTGGAGTCGGGCCATCGGGCAACCTGCTCGACGACCACCGCGTCCCCGCATGCGTAGGTCTGTTGCGGTTCGAGCCGGATATCGGATCGCTCGACCCATTCCCGCACGTCAGCAGGGCCGCCCTGGCCGCCGCCCTGTGGACCAGCCATCTCGGCCCTGGCCGCGATCAGCTCCATCAGACCATCGAGGTCGCGTCCGTTGAGGCGGCGGTGCCACTCGTCAACGACCTGTCGCGCGTTGTCCATGCCGCTCCCCCTGCCCCGGTCTGGGGCGATCAAACGCGAGATCTATCGTATGCGTGTAGCATACATCTATGAATGAGAATGGCAAGACAGATGATGGATCCGCCGATGGATCGCCTGGCGATCGCTTCGACCAGGCCGCCGAGAAGCTCTTCCAATTGGGACGCAGCTTCGCTCGACTTCCCTCGCCCGGCCCTGGCAATGGTGACGGTAGGCCGGCCGTCTCGCGGACGTCAGTCCAGGTCTGTCTGGCGATCGTCAGCGGACAGGACGCCGGTGAGGACGTGACCGTTGGCTGGGTCGCGGCCGCACTCGGGGTCGAGGCATCGACCGCCAGTCGTCTGGTCGCCCAGGCGATCACCGCCAGGCTCGTCCAGAGCTCGCCCGCTCCGACCGACCGCCGGCGGCTCGTGCTGGATCTGACTGGCACCGGGATCAGGCTCGCCCATGACGCACGGCAGTACCAGCGCCGGGTCTTCGATGAGCTGACCGCGGAGTGGGACCCGGCTGACCGGGAGACGTTCGCCCGACTGTTCATTGTCTTCGCGGGAGATGTCATCACGCGGGCATCGGTCGAGCGGTCAACGGATGGCTGATCCACAGATGGCTGATCCACAGATGGCTAATCCACATGGGTGGGTGAGCCGGCGCGATGTCGTGGCTGCAGTCGGTTGCCAGGGTCGTCTGATCCTGGATCGGTGCCACGGAGCAGCCTGGGCACGCGCAGGCGGGCATCACCGCTTCCACGTTGCCTCCAGCACGCGAAGCCAGTTGCCATGGGCCAGCTTCACCATGTCGCCCTGACCGTAGCCGCGCTCCCGCAGCGCCGTGACCAGGTCCGGAAGACCCGAGGCGTCCCGCAGGGCGTTCGGCATCGTGGCGCCGTCGAAGTCCGAGCCGAAACCGACCCGGTCGATCCCGATCCGCTCTACCAGATAGTCGATGTGGTCGACGATTGCGGAGAGTGGTGTATCGCGCTCATCGTGCCCGTCCGGGCGGGTCGCGCTGACCTCGAAGTTCACCCCGACGATCCCGTTGGACTCGCCGATCGCGTCGATCTGCCGGTCGGTCAGGTTGCGGGTCAGGGGGCAGATCGCGTGGACCGCCGCGTGGGTCGCGACGATCGGCGCGTCGGTGAGCCCGGCGACGTCCCAGAACCCACGCTCATTCAGGTGCGAGACGTCGACCAGGATGCCAAGACGGTTGCAGGCCCGGACCAGGTCGCGGCCGGCCTCGGTCAGACCAGGGCCGGTATCGGGTGAGGCGGGGAACCGGAACGGCACGCCGGACCCGAAGATGTTCGGTCGGCTCCAGACCGGGCCGACCGAGCGGAGCCCGGCCCGATGGAAGATCTCCAGTGCGTCGAGGTCGGGTCCGATCGCGTCGGCTCCTTCGAGGTGGAGGATCGCGGCGATCGATGAGGCCCCGAACGCCGCCCGGATGTCCGCGACGGTCCGGACGACCCGGAGCTGACCATCCGATACCCGCTCCAGCCGGAACAGGCCCGCCATCATCGCCAGTGTCGCTCGCAGCGCGGTGGCCGGGTCGAGCGGGTCAGCCATCGGGACCTCGTAGCCATCCACGGTGATGACGACGTCCATGCCGCCCGGCGAGCTGGCGAAGACCGCGAAGAATCCGCCGCCGATATTGCCCCGCCGTGCCTTCGGGAGGTCGATGGCCGCTCCCGGGATGCCGTTGACGAAGCGACGGACATCAGTGGCCCCGAACGGGGCCAGTAGACGAAGGGAGTCGTTGTGCCCATCGAAGACGATCGGCATCGTCTGGTCGCTCACATCGCGCTCCTGTTCAGTTCTGTGGAGGTCGTGCCCGCAACCCAGCAACCCATGGGTGATCGTCGCCGTACGTCATGACGATGCGCTCCCGCAGCCAGTCTCGCTGCTCAACATCCAGGATGGGCAGCACGGCCGCGAAGTCAGCCTCGTCTTTCGGGCGGCGACCCTTCGCCTTGTAGAACAGCTGGATCTCCGGCCGGAGGAACGGGACGCCATTGGCGTCGCGGCTGCCGATCTCGGCGACCGGCCGCGAGACCCGCGAGTCCCGGCGGGACCGCCAGACGGCGCCGCCGGGATCGGACTCGTCCAGCATCAGTTGCAGGCGCCACGGGGCGTCCGGGGCCTCACGGCACCAGATGTCGTGCGCCGTCTCCGGCAGCACTTCACCGACTGGCCAGTGGCGGAGCGTTCCCGGCGGGTCGGCCACCCAGCAGTCCCAGCCGGCCAGCAGGGCGCGGGCGGCGAGCTGATCGCGGCGCAGGATCAGGACATCGATGTCGTCGTGGGGCCGAAAGGGCTCGCCGACCGCCAGCTCGATCGCGTAGCCGCCGGCGATCCACCAAGGAAACCGGGTGGCTCGAAAGAGACCGGCGACTGCCGAGACGCCGAGCGGCTCCCATTGGCGCTCGTGTTGCGGGATCTCGCTGACCGCTTGCTCCGGAGGTAACCACATGAGATCGACCTTTTCGAGCGCTAAACCACTCGCCGTAGACCGCGTGAAATTGGTGCCTCAACGACAAAGCCAGTCGCTGTCCGGGAGTTTGGCATCGGACATAGACGCCTCACTTACGAATGTATCGACCTGGATGTCGAGGGCACTGGGCGGCGCGGGTCTTCGAACGTGTAAGAATGCCGGGAGTTGTCGGGGCAATGGAGTCTGCCACGGTTGCCTGGGCATCATCAGACCGCCAACCTGTTTGGGGCACTGAAGCTGCTCCTCAACAGGATCTCCCGCATCAGGTCGGGCGCGATTGACGGAGTCCCGCGAGGAGCAGACCGACCATCCGGCGGGCATCGTAGCGCGGGGCGGTTCCGGCACCGATGCAGAGGTTGTCGATGCCGCGCATCAGTTCCAGGGCACCGATCTGGGGGTTGATCTCGCCGGCTCCCGCTGGCGCGTCGAGCAGTTGAGCGCAGACGGGCATCGGGCGGTCGAGGAACCAGGCGTGCAGCGCGTCGAAGTCGGCGCTGTCGAATTGCAGCACCGCGGCCAGTCCATGCTTCGTAACCAGCGAATCCACGAAGAGGTTGGCCCTTTCCGTCAGCGCGACGTAGGGTGTGCCGCTACTCGCCAGCAGGACCGAACCGGCCTCGGCGCAGGCCTCGACCTGGTGGCGGCGAAACGCCCCCTGGCCGAGATCTCCAACGCCCAGAAAAGGCCTAGGACATGGCCGTTGCCCACGCCGCTGCGAGGATGTTCGCCGCCGAGTTCGGAGCCAAATGGCCCAAGGCGGCTCCGAAGATCACCGACGACCTCGACGTGCTGCTCGGCTTCTACGACTACCCCGCCGAGCATTGGGTGCATCTGCGAACCACGAACCCGATCGACTCGATCTTCGCAACCTTCCGGCTTCGGCAGCGGGTCACCAGGGGTCCCGGCAGCCGAGCCACCGGCTTGGCGATGGCGTTCAAGCTGATCGAGTCCGCCCAGACCCGCTGGCGGCTGCGTCAACGCACCCCGGCACTCACCTCGTCTCCCTCGTCCGGGCCGGCGTCACCGTCACCAACGGCCGGCTCGTCGAACGACCCGATGGCCAGGATCAACGAGGACGTGACCAGCAAGCCGCGTGAAACACGCCGATCCACAGGGCTTGACTATTCCTCCGTGCTCCGGCACCGCCGTTGTCGTGGTGCTGATGGCCTCAAATTTCTGGTTCCAGCATCGCCAGCCGTTCGCGCACCTTGTCGCTGACGGCAGTCAGCGTCGCCAGTTCTGTCGCGCTGAGATGATCGATGATCACGGAGCGGACATCGGCTACGTGCTGCGGAGCCGCGGCTTCGATTAGCTCTTGGCCCCGTGAGGTAATGGTGACGACCGCTCCCCGCCGGTCGTCGAGGCACCGCTCGCGCGACACCAGACCCCGAGTCTGCATCCGGCCCAGGTGTTGAGAGAGACGACTCTTCTCCCAGCGCAGTAAGTGAGCGAGCTCGAAGGACCGCAACCGCCCCTCGGATGCCTCCGAGAGGTGGGCCAGGACCCGGTAGTCGGCGGTCGAGAGGCCGCACCGGCTGCGCAGCTGCCTGTCAATGAATTCGGTGAGGCCCTCTTGCATCGCCATCACGCTGCGCCAGGCCCGCTGTTCTCGATCATCCAGCCACTTCACGTCGATCATGCCTGCCAGTCTAACGCCTGGTTGACGTGGGAACCAATTTGGGCGTATGATCCAGGCGTGAGATTTAGTTCACACATCAACCATTGGAAGTAGCATGACCCCAGTGTGTAGCCCGTTGTTTCGCACACGGCCGGTCAGGGCGTCATCAGACCCTTGGCCGTCGTCCGCCGCGGGTAAGCCTCACCCACGCCCAGCCGACCTGGGTAAGCCCCGTTCAACCCAAGGGAGACCGAGATGAAGATTGTGACGATCGGACGAGGAACGATCGGCGGAGGGCTAGCCAGCCTCTGGCGGGACGCAGGCCACGAGGTCGACGAGCTCGGTCGTGACGGGGGGGACGCATCTGGCGCGGACGTCGTCCTGATCGCCGTGCCCGGCGCAGAGATCTCGCCCGCGTTGAGCAAGGTGACGGGGCTCGAGGGGATGATCGCGATCGACGCCACGAACATCCTGCCCACCCGTCACGGCGACTTCCCCTCCTACGCCCATGAGGTGCAGTCCTTCACCCACGCCCCGGTCGCCAAGAGCTTCAACACGAATTTCGGGAAGCTGCTCGGCGCAGCGCGGGAGCAGCGGGTGCGGCCGAGCACCTGGTACGTCGCCGATGACGGCGCCCGCGACGTCACTGAGCAGCTCATCCGCGATGCCGGGTTCGACCCGGTCAGTGTCGGCGACCTCTCACGAGCCCGCGACCTTGAGAACGTGGTGTGGCTCTTGATGGGGATCCAGCCCGTCGGCGGGGTGTTCTACCGGTTCGCCGTGCCCGGCGAGCTCTGATCGAACCGACCCGCTCACACATGGGGGCCTCCCGACCTGGATCGACCAGCCAGTCGACGAACGGGCTGCCAACCTCAACGCATCGTCAACGACCGGGGACGAGTCCGGAATGCCCTTCCTGAAGCGGCGAGCGTCGGTATCGTGAGAACGTGTCGAGCCGCAACTGAGAGAGATGAGCGATGAAAGCCGCAGTCGTCCCTGGCCCAAACCAGACGCCAATATACGGCGACTTCGAGGAGCCCACGCCGCAACATGGCCTGGCAGTCATTCGTGTCGCGGCCTCGGCGCTCTCCAACGCAACCCGAGCGCGGGCCATGGGCAGCCACTACTCGATGACGGGAGGGTTCCCTCTCGTGCCCGGTATCGACGGCGTCGGTTGGACCGAGAGCGGCGAGCGAGTCGGGTTCCTGCTCCCGGAAGCGCCCTTCGGTGGCATGGCTGAGAAGACGCTCGTGCGCGATGCTCTGTGTCTGCCGGTCCCGGACAACCTCAGCGACGTGCTCGCTGCGGCGATCATCAATCCGGGGCAGTCACCGATCGGTGCGCTGAGTGTCCGTGCGACGCTACAGCCCGGCGAGGGCGTCCTCATCAATGGCGCGACTGGTACGACCGGCCAGATCGCCGTCCAGATCGCCAGGCACCTCGGCGCCGGCCGTGTGGTCGCCACCGGCCGAAACTCCAGCGCGCTGGCCAGGCTTCGTGAGCTTGGGGCCGATGACATCATCGACCTCACCGGCGATGTCGACGCTGTCCAGGATGCGTTGGCAGGGCACTTCGCCGACAGCGGGATCACTGTCGTCCTCGACTACCTCTCCGGCCCACCGACCGAAATGGTGTTGGGAGCCATTGCCCGTAGCCACAAGGGGGCGACGACGATCCGGTACGTCATCGCCGGCAGCGCCGCCGGCTCATCGACCAGCGTGCCGAGCAGCGTGCTCGGATCCACGTCGCTCGTGCTGATGGGCTACGGCATCGGGTCAGTGGGTGTGCCTGACATCGTGCGGTCTGCCAGGGAAGCCCTGCGGATCGCCGGGTCGGCAAACCTGCGAATCGACCTGACCGAGGTGCCGCTGGCCCAAGTCGAGGACGCCTGGGCCACCGTCCACGACCGCAGCCGCGTCGTCTTCACCATCTGACCGGCCGCTCGAATGGATGAGGAATGTGCGCAGAGCGAAGCCCGTCCCCTGACCTGTTGTTAGCCGCCGCATGCAGACGCCGCGGCTATCGACGACGCACTGACGCGCGGGGCCGCTTCATCGTCGGTCACGTCGGTCAGGTACGGCTTCTGGGGGGCTGGGGTTTCCATCCCCCAAGCCCAAGACAAGGGCATGACACGCTCTAGGCGGCGTACATATTCGTGCACGGTCGAGATGATCTTTTCGCGTAACTTGCATTGGAGCACGATCACCATGGATGCCCCGCCCTCTGCCGACCTCAGCACTGCCTCGCCTGCCGGGGGCATGTTCCCCGAGCTCCTCTGGGTCCACGCGCACCTCCGGCAGGACCTCGAGACGGTCCGGCGGCTTGCTGGCCAGGCTCGCGACGGTCTCTCGCCGGAAACGATCCTGGCCGAGATCCGGAATCTGCAGACCAACAGCCCACTCTGGCAGCTCAAGTTCGGCTGCGTCCGCTATTGCCGCTTCGTCAACGCCCACCACGCGTTCGAGGACCAGGCCCTGTTCCCGACGATCCGCGCCCAGGACCCGTCGCTGGGCACCGTGGTCGATCGGCTGGAGGCGGACCACCTCGTCGTCCACGCCATCACCGACCGGATCGCCGCGGTCGCCGACCTCGTCCCGAGCGACGCGTCGGGCGTCAGCCGGTTCGAGTTAGTGGCGGCGCTGACCGAGCTGGAGGAGCACCTGCTCGGCCACTTGGCGTTCGAGGAGGCGTCGCTCGAACCGATCCTCAGCTCTTGGGACTCGTGGCAAGCGGGTTAGCCGTGGTGCCGCGTGGAGAGCCGCACGACCGCGAGGCCCGCATGCCGGCCCGGTCGACGCCGCGGCGGGCGCACGATCGTGTCGCGCGCCGGCTGACGGACGAGCGGGCCGCGCTGCCGCGGACGCTGCGCTGGATCGGCCTCTGACCGGGCACGTCGGCGCGAGCGTCGGGACGACCTGTACCTTCCCCCTGGCTAGGTCAACGAGTATGTCCCCGACGGATACCGCGGGCCGCGCCGTCGGCGCCGCAACCGGCGCGTGCGATTCGTCGTCCTGACTGAGGTCGCCAGGGCTGTGCCGTGGTCGGTGCCGCGATCTCGTGACTACCCCAGAGAGGAGTTCCGCCGCGAGCTTCGACCTCCCCGTCTGTGCAAACGGCGGCGTCCAGATGGCCACGCCGGATCCGCGCCGGATCCGCCCGAGCTGTGCCTGATCTGCGACGACGACCGGGAGTACGCCCGGGCCGGCGGGCAGGCCTGGACCACCCGCGCCGCGCTACTTTGCACCCACCGGGACCTGGCCGCTCGAATGGATGAGGAATGTGCGCAGAGCGAAGCCCGTCCCCGGACCTGTTGTCGGCTGCCGCGCAGACGCGGCGGCTATCGAGGACGCACTGAGGCATAGGGCCGCACACCTGTCACAGGGTCCGGCTGTTGACCACGTGTCTGTCACAGATCTGGTCGCGAGCAATGATGAGAACCGGTGGTTACCAGGGCGGTCGACTCTCTCGGAGACCGTCGTCTCTCGTCGACGAATGGTGGCGCTCACGGACATCGTCTTTGTCGCGAATCGGCGCACCGCGGAACGCAATCATGATCGACGTGTGGCGCCGTACGCGATCGTCCGTGCACAAATCGTGCACTATCAGGGAATGAGAAGGCGAACGGCAACGGCCCTGGCTCCGAAAGCCAGGGCCGTTGCCCCATCAGGAATTTTCAGGTACGACCGAGAGGACTCGAACCTCTGGCCTCCTGCTCCGGAAGCAAAGAGCCGGTCACGGGCGGGGCGGCAGGGTCCGGAGCCGCTCGATGTGCTCCGGCGTCCGGGCGGTCCAGGCGAGTAATTCACGGAACCAGCCCCGGGTCCGGGCCCGGAGGTCCGGGTCGAGCCGCTCGAAGCTGACCCAGTCGTCGCTGGTCAGCCAGGCGATCGTGCCGATCAGGCGGTGGAGCGAGGTGTTGGGTTCGATCGGCCCGCGCCCGTAGCCGTTGTAGAACGCCCGCGGCAGTCCCTTGCCGTTGAACAGCGACGCGTGCTGGTCCAGCAGCGCCAGCTCCCGGGCCGGGTCGCCGATGGCGGGCTCGTCCCAGTCGACGAGGGTCGCCCGGGTCGGCGCGATCAGGATGTTCCAGAGGGTGACGTCGCCGTGGAGCAGAGTGGTCACGGAGCTCCGGAGCGAGGGCGCGGCGGCGTCGATCAGCTGGTGGAGCTCAGGCACCAGGGCAACGGTCTCGGGCAGGAGCCGTTCCAGCCCGGCGACGGAGCGCTCGACCGTCGCGTGCAGGTCTTCCACCGGGTCGGCCGGGCGGAGGGTGATGATGTCCGGCCCGACCGTGCCCTCGACCTGCCGGGGGAAGCGGACGTCGTGGACCTGCCGGTAGGCCCGGCCGACCATCGCCCAGTCGTTGGCGGTCGCGGTCCCGCCCTCGACGGCGTCGCCCAGCGTGACGCCGGGAGCGAAGGCGTAGAGCGAGGCGTTGGCGCTGGCCGCGAACAGCCGCGGGACGGAGAGCCCGTGGGTCTGGAGGAACTGCGCTCGTGCCCGCTCGGGGATCAGCCCCCGGCTCCGGATCCGCAGGACGATCTGGCGCCCATCAGCGAGCCGGGCGGCGTAGAGCCGGTTCGCCAGCCCGCGCCCGGCCAGCCGGGACGTGGCGGTGACGCCCGGTAATCCGGCCTCGCGGACCAGGTCTTCGAGGATGTCGACGGTCGTTGCGTCCACGTCGGTGGGTCTCCCTGGGGCAGCGGTCAGCCGGCCCGAGGGCAACGGACCATCGTCGATTCGGGCGTGATATCGACATGGTAGGGCAACAACCGTTCCATCGGGGTCGTGCAAGCCGCGTTGATCTTGCATTTTCCCGATTCAAATGTCTCGAGGATGAGTTGGCACCCTTTAGGTCATCCCTGTCCAACAGACTATCCCAGTCATAGTGTGACCTGGAACTCGGGTCTAGGGCAGTCCACTGGTTTCGAGCCGGAGGGCCCGGTCCCGACAGCGCATCACCGAAGATCGGTGAGACGATGACATGGACGAGGCGGCTCGCTGGAACGGAGGAATGCTCATGGCTCAGGTAACGATCTTCGGCGTCCGGGAACGACTGGGTCCTGTCCGAACGGCGCTGTCCGCCGCGATCCATGCCGCGGTGATGGACGCACTGGAGTACCCGCCCGAGAAGCGGTTCCAGCGGTTCATCCAGCTTGACCCCGAGGACTTCCTGTTTCCGGACGACCGCACGGATCGCTACACCATCATCGAGATCAGCCTGTTCGAGGGGCGATCGGTCGAGGCGAAGAAGCGGCTCATCCGGGAACTGTTCCGTCGGATTCCCGAGGCGACCGGGATCGGCACCGCTGACATCGAGGTGACGATCTTCGAGACACCGCGGCACAACTGGGGCATCCGGGGCGTCCCCGGCGACGAGCTCGGGCTGACCTACCGCGTCGAGGTCTGAACGACCTGCGCGTTCGCCCGCTGCAACTACAGACGGCGGCGCAGCGTCGAGAGGGTCGAGGTCGGGACCGGGGCGCCCTCGCCGCCGCGGTCGAGGTGATAGGGCACGCTCGTCACGACGATGCCCGGCTTGAACAGCAGGGCCGCCTTGATCCGGAGACCAGTCTGGTTGTGGAGGAGCTGCTCCCACCAGTGCCGGGCGATGAACTCCGGCAGGATCACCGTCAGCGTGTCGCCGGGGCGCTGCCGGTCGATCTCGTCGATGTAGCTCAGCAGCGGACCGACCAGCGAGCGGTAGGGCGACTCGATGATGACCATCGGGACATCGATCCCCAGCGCCTTCCAGTCGGCCTGGGCCTGGTCGATATCGTCCTCGTCGATGGCGATGTGGACGGCGGTGACGTTCCCGGAGATCGAGCGGGCGTAGGCGAGCGTCTGCTGGGCGATCCGGTTGACCGAGGCGATCGGGACCAGCACCGTGTGGTGGATCTCGGCCGGGTCGAGCGGCGTCGGCGTCGTCAGCTCGCGCGAGGCCGTCTCGTAGTGCTTGTGGATCGCCCGCAGCGTCAGGATCAGCAGGGGGATCAGCAGGACGACGATCCAGGCGCCGTGGGTGAACTTCGTCACCCCGACGATGATCGCGACGACCGCCGTCGCCGTCGCGCCGAGGCCGTTCAGGACCTGGCCGGCCCGCCAGCCCGGTTCGCGGCGGGTGCGCCAGCGGACGACCATGCCGAACTGCGAGATCGTGAAGGAGGTGAAGACGCCGAGGGCGTAGAGCGGGATCAGCCGCTCGGTCTCCCCCTGGAACGCCGCCAGCACCGCCGACGAGAGCACCCCGAGGGTGACGATCCCGGTCGTGAAGGCGAGCCGGTCGCCCCGGAAGGTGAACTGGCGGGGCATGTAGCGGTCGCGGGCGAGGAAGTACGACAGCCGGGGGAAGTCGGAGTAGGCGGTGTTGGCGGCGAGGACGAGGATCGCCATCGTCGCGAACTGGATGGAGAGCGACGGGAGCGGCCCCCAGCCGGCGAAGATGCGCTGGGCGATCTGGTAGATCACCGTCTGGTAGCCCTCGACGTTGGCCTCCATCGGGATCGCGCCGTATTGATGGACCAGCCAGGTGATGCTGCCGAACGTCACGGCGAGGATGGTGATCATGATCGTCAGCGTCGTCCGGGCGTTGCTCCACTCCGGCTTCTTGAACGCCGGGACGCCGTCCGAGATCGCCTCGACCCCGGTCAGCGCCGCGCAGCCGGAGCTGAAGGCGCGCAGCACGACGAAGACGCCGAGCGATCCGACCGCGGCGTCCTCGGTCGTCGCCACCGGCGGCTCCAGCACCGGGAAGCCGCCGATGGCGTTCCGGGCGATGCCGACGACGATCATGATCCCGATCCCGAGGAGGAACAGGTAGGTCGGGACGGCGAAGATCGAGCCGGACTCCCGGATGCCGCGCAGGTTCAGCATCGTCACCAGCACGATGAAGCCGATCCCGATCGCGACCCGGTGATCGTTCATCTCCGGGAAGACCGAGACCAGCGCCGCGACCGCCGACGCGACGCTGACGGCGACCGTCAGGATGTAGTCGACCAGCAGCGCCCCGCCGGCGGTCAGCGCCGGCACCTCGCCGAGGTTGTCCCTGGCGACGATGTAGGAACCGCCGCCAGCCGGATAGGCCTTGATCGTCTGGCGGTAGCTGACGCCGACGATCAGCAGCAGCAGGATGATCGCGAAGCCGATCGGCAGGCTGACACTCAGCGCCGCGACCCCGCCGGCGATCAGCAGGACACGCAGGATCTCCTCGGAGGCGTAGGCGACCGACGACAGCGCGTCCGAGGACAGCACCGCCAGCGCCTTGGTCTTGGAGAGGCGCTCGTGGGCGGCCATCTCGGTCGTGATCGGTGAGCCGATCAGGAGCCGCTTGGCCCGGCCGAATAGCTGGCCGACCGGGCCGCGATCGGCGAGGGATTCCTGCCGGGCGACGAGGTGGCCGGGGCCGGCGAAGGCGAAGTCGCCGTTGCGCTGCCGGACGATCCGGACGTAGCGGTCGCCGGGGTGCTGCCCCTGAAGGTGCTGGCGGCCGGTCAGCCCGGGCTGGATCGGCGCCTGGGATGGGCGCGGCGGCCGGACCGCCCGGGGAGGGCGAGGCCGCCCGGTCTCCTCGCCGTCGCGCTCATCGGGGTCGGTCCGCTTGCCGACTGATCGGGTTGTGTCGTCTCCGGAAGCGCCGCGGGCGTGCTCACCGTCGGCGTCCCCATTCGCCGTCAGATCGCTGGCGGCGAGGCGGGCGTGGGAGGCCGCCAGCGACCAGCTCTCGGGCGGCCGGTCCGGCTCGGTTCCGGGCTCGATCGGGCCGGAGCCGTCGGCGCGGTGGGCGCCGGCCGGGGCTGGGAGCCCGGCCTTGCGGACCTTCGCCCGGGACCGCGCCGGCCGCTCGATGGGTTGGGTCGGCCCATCGTCCGGGTCGCCGGGCGCGGGCTGGTCATTGAGTTCGGGACCGGGTCCGGGGGACGGTGGGCTGTCGTCGGAATGATCCGTTGCCAACGACCTGACTCCTTGGGCGAACCGCATGGTCGGCGGGCCGTGTCGTGAGCGACCCGCCGGGTGGCGGGTGGACAGACGGTCGCCGGACGGGATGCGTCTGCATCAGACCGGTGCCGGGCCGACCTGGATGTTGCGGGAAACGACCAGGAATTATGTCACACATCCCGGAACCGCCGCCCGCCACGGATAGATCGGTTTCGGTCGTATCGATCGGTGGCACATATGGTCCGAACGGCCGCTCAGCGTGGACCACGCTAGACTAGCGCGGCAACGCAACCGGAACGTACCGCGGACTGTCCCGTCGACGTGTGTCGGCGGGTCACGTCCCTGTTGCGCAAGTCCCCCAATTGGCTCGAACCGCCCCGGGGCTCCCGCTCCTTCCGCTGTGTTCCCGTGCCCCGTACATCGTGCGGACCGCACTGGTCCGATGACACCGTCCCAGAGGTTCCCATGACGTTCGTGGATGTCTTGCTCGCGCTGGTCGTGCTGGTCCCCATGGGTGCGTTGGGTGTGGCCATTCTCTGGCGGACCCGGCTCGGGCTGGATCCGCTGGAGTGCGTCGCCTACGGGATCAGTGTGGGCTGGGCTGGAGGATCACTGATCCAGCTCGGTCTGGCGATGGTATTTGGCTTGACGCCGTTGCTGGTAATCGTGAGCGCAGCGGTCTTCATCGCGGCGCTACCGGTCATCATCGCATCGGGAGCCGGAGCGGAAACCATTCTGGACGGCTCAGGCGTGGCTAATCGTAGTTCGGCGGCCAATGCGTCTGCATCGATCGTCATGGGGACGCGGGCGGGTTGGCGCCGGCCCGCCTGGCTCCGGTTCCGGTGGGCGGACATCGGGGAGTGGCGGCCATTCGGTTGGGCCGACCCTACGTCCGTCACTCGCCTCCGGTCATTCCAGGTGTCGTGGCTTCCAACCGTCGTCTTCGTCCTGATGGCGATTCCCTGGATTCGCTTCTGGTTCAGGGCGGTCGATTACGGTCCAGATGGGCTCTCGTTTGGCCACATCTTCCTGTTCTATGACTGGCCACTGCACCTGGGTGATCTCGCCTCTATTCTCTACGGTGACAATCTGCCAATGGAGAATCCCCGGTTCGAGGGTTCACCATATCCTTATCACTATCTGTCGACCTTCACGGCCGCACTCATTGCCCGGATCGGGGTCGAGCCGGGTTACGCCCTCGCCCTGCACAGTTTCTTCGCAACGTTCGGCGTCGCCCTGGCGGTCTATGCGTTCGCCAGGCGGTTGCTGCGTCGGACGGCCCCCGCAACGCTGGCCATGTTCGCCTTCTTTCACGCGGGTAATCTCGGTTGGCTCCTGACTGCCCGCCGTATCGATCTGAGTGGAAACTTCTGGCAAACGCTCATCTGGAATCCGTGGGGCTTCAACGAGTACGAGAAGCCACCGCTCTTCACCTTCATGACGATGTTCATCTACCCTTACGTCTCGCAACGTGCCTGGACATCGGGGTGGACGCTCTTTCTGTTCATCCTGGTGCTGATCTACCTCGGGCTCACCAACGATTCCCGACGTCCCTTCGTCGTGGCCGGATTGTGCGTTGGCTTGCTTCCCCTGTCCAACCTCTCCTCGTTGCTTGGCCTGGCCCTGGTCCTGCCATTCGTCGCGGTGCTCTTTCCGGTACAGGGGCGTCGCCCGCTTCTCTTGCGGTTTCCCTTCCGGAACTGGGTGATCTTCGTGACGCTCGCCGTCATCGTGACATTACCCCAGGTGTTGTTTCAGCAGTCCGATGGCGGGGCGATCTCTTCGATTCGCTGGGATTCAACCGCTTTTTCTGATGGTCCAGTCTCGATGATCATCTGGTTCTGGCTCAAGAATCTCGGACTCGTTTTCCTCTTCGTCGCGGCTGGACTCATGATGCGACGAAGCCTCGCATCGAGTTCGCGTCGCCTGCTACTCGCCTGCATGCCGATCTTCCTGATCGCCAATACGGTGGCGTTCCAGCCATTCGCATTCGACAACACGAAGCTGGTCACGATCTGGTTACTCGCCGCATCCGTCGCCTTCGCCGCGGGCGTCACGGCCATCTGGAGACAGAGCGGTGGCGTCGCGATCCGGCTGATCCTGTCGTTACTGGTTGTAACGACGCTCCTTGGCGGAGTCCTGGTCGATGTCGGGCTGCTGACCTGGAATCAGCAGGTCGGTGTCGCCTCGCCCGAGGAGATCGCACTGGCCGAGCAGGTTCGTGCGGGAACGGCGCCCGACGCGTTGTTCGCGACATCGCAACGGGCGAATGCTCCCATCCTGATGCTTGCTGGACGGTCGACGTTCGTCGGGAACAGCGCGCAGTTGGCCGCGCACGGCTATGACCTCGCCCCCTACCAGCAGGATCTGCGAGCCATCATGGCGCTGGACGACGACATGCCGGATCTGATCGCACGCTACGGGATCGACTATGTCGTCATCGGCTTCGCGGAACGGGCTGACTTCGACATCGACGAGGCAGGCTACAGCGCACGGTATCCGGTCGCCTTTTCTTCCGAGCGGTATCGGATCTTCGCGGTGAGTCCGGATGCGCGGCGCCGGGCTGGGGAGCGCCGACCGTGATGGAAGCGATTGGGATGATCCTTCTGGCAAGCTTCGCAATCGGCGGGATGGCCTGTCTGTACCGGCTCACGGGCTCGCTCTCGGTGGGCGAAGTCGTCGGGTACGGCGCGGGAATCGGATGGACGGTCGCTTCCCTGGCGATCGCCGGCCTTGCTACCCCGACCGGGGCAGTCACCAGGATCGCTGGCGAGGTGACGGGCATCGTCATGCTCGTGCTGGCGACGATGTACCTCGCCGTCCTGCGACGAAGAGTTCCGAATGATCCGAGCAGTCCAGGTAGGCCGCGCATCAAGCTGACACGGACCATCCGGCCGGTCACGCTGTCGAATCGCGTTCTGCCCCTTCTTGGAGCGCTCCTTCTCCTGGGCTGGTGGGGAATGGTGCTCGTTCCGGCGATTTCAACCGGGATCGATTCCAGGAATGCCGTTGACTGGGTCGGCTTTCCCGGTCCGGATTGGCACGGCATCATCCCTGATGGCATCGGACTCACCTACCCGACCGGTCAGGCCAGTGAGACTGAGCGTCCTGGGCAACCCGTCAGCATCCTGTCGGCCCTGCTGATGCTCTACGGGTTTTCTCCAACGGCAAGCGTGGTCGTCGTCACAAGTGGGTTGCTCATCGCGCTGATCGCGGCCATCTTCGGACTCGGCGTCCGTCTGGCCCAGGGGGTGCGAGTCGGCATGCTCGGCGTGATGCTCTTCGTGCTTGGGGGCGGTGTCGGCTGGCTTCTGACGGCCGAACGGATCAACGCCACGGATCGTCCCTGGGCCAGCCTGGCAGAGGCCCCCTGGGATCGATCCGAGCAATTGGCGTCCCGCTACACCGTTGAGAACAGTGTCCTGGGGGTGCTGATCCCCCAACCGGAAACGATGCTGGTCCTTCTGCTGAGTATCCTCTCCGCCACGATCCTCGTCCGTCCGTCGGCGCGATCTCCGAGGTGGTCAGCTGGACTAGCTGGGCTGGTCAGCGCCGGGGCCGTCGCCGCCGATCCCTCCGCCGTCGTCCTCGTCGCGGCCGTCGGACTCACCGCACTGGTCGCCCGTCCGACCGGGCCGCTGACGGGTCCACTCAGATCCTGGTATGTCTGGCGAGCCTGGTTGGCATGGTTGCTCATATTCGGGTTGGCGACGGGGGGCGTCATCGCGTTCGTCGGCGGACCGAGTGCTTTGGTCTGGTCCCCACGGATCCTGACCGGTCAGGATCCGCTGCTGTGGTACTGGCTCAAGAACGGAGGATGGCTCCTGCCACTGGTCGTTATCGGGCTGACCAGATGGCGCACCCTCCAGAGCGGTGATCGCCGGATCCTCGCCATCGGGCTGCCGGCGATCGTGATCGCCCACCTTGTCGCACCGGAGTCCGAAACCACCTCGTCGGCTGCCCTCGTACTCGCAATGATCGTCGTCTCGCTGATCGCTGCCCTGGCGATCGAGGGATTGTGGGAGCAGGCGAATGGCGTCTTCGCGCGCTTGCTGGTGCTCATCGTCGCCCTGATGACGATGGGCTCCGGAATCCTGGTCAATGCCCAGCTCCTGCTGGAACGCTAGGCCGTTCGCCGCGCCGGCCGGTCATCCGAGGTGAATCGCAGCCGCCAGACCAGCAGGGCGGCCTCGGCGACGATCCGGCGGGACAGCTTGCTCTTGCCGGCCAGTCGATCGACGAAGATGATTGGAACTTCCACGATGGTCGCGCCAAGGCGAATCGCCCGCCAGGTACATTCGATCTGAAAGCCATAGCCGTCCGCTCTGAGATGATCGAGGTCCAGCTGCTCCAGCATCGCCCGGCGATAGATCTTGAACCCACCGGTCAGATCCGCGATGGGCACGCCCAACACGGTCCGGGCGTAGGTCCCCCCGAATCGACTCAGGAGCCGACGGTGGACCGGCCAGCCAACGGACCCACCCCCGGGAATGTAGCGTGATCCGATCACCAGGTCGGCGTGGTCGGTCGCGGCGACGAGTGCCGGCAGCCGGTCGACCGGGTGCGACAGATCGGCATCCATCGTGCCGATCAGCGCGGCAGTGCCGGCGAGTGCATGGCGAAAGCCAGCGACATAGGCCGGACCCAGTCCCTGCTTGCCTGGACGGTGGAGGACATCGATACGACCGGTCCAGGTCAGTGCGAGCTCGTCCGCGATTTCGCCCGTGCCATCCGGCGAATTGTCATCGACGATGATCAACCGGAATCGGCTGTCGAGGGTCATGACTCGATCGACCAGTTGCGGCAGGTTATCGCGCTCGTTGTACGTTGGGACGACGATCGTGACACCAGTCACCTCTTCGATATCAGACATCCTGCGGTATTTCCTCACTGATCGGTCGTCAGTCCATTGAGTTCAGACCGGTCGCACTACCAGAACACGCCCACCATCCGGTTCGGTATAGGCGGTTGCCGAGAACAACTGATCGCTACCGCGCACGTACTCGAACACCACCCTACTGTCACCACGAGTGGCTTCGCTCGGAGGATCGGTGAACCGGACGTTCTCGACCTCCGTTGCCGTGTTGAATGATGGGGGGGTTCGACGGACGATCAGATCATCGTGGATCTGATTCGGGTCCCATGGCCCGGCGAAGAGCACATAGATATACCCCTGATTCATTCCGCTGACATAGACCATATCGTATTCCGATCGGTGGACATATGCATACCGGGCTGCCTCGAGACCACCCGACTGGAAGGCTGTGGCGGTTTCGTCAGGCCAGACCTGGAAGTAGTTCCTGTACTGGTCGGAGAGTTGCGTGCCAGCCAACAGCATCCCCGCCGCGACCATGACGGCAACGCCGATGCGACTGGCGGGTTGGAGACTGGCGTGGGTGACGTGCCAGAGCACCCGAACGATCGCGACGAGTCCGATCGCCGAGAGAACCGCGGCGATCGGGATCAACTGCGCCGACCGGAGCAGATGCGGCGACGGCAGGGTAAGAGCACCGGGTAGTGGGATCAGCACGGTTGCCGCCAGCAGGACCAGGGACCGTTCACGGTCTCCAGCCGACTGAGGCGCGGCGACGCGAAAGACGAGCGCGATCAGGCCGGCGACGAGCAGGGGGAACAGGAACGGTGGCAGGGCGCCGTAGCCGGACGGCAGATGCATCCCGTCACCATCTCCTCGAAGGAAGAGGAACGCCGGAGAGAAGTAGGACCGGTAGGCATCGATCAACTGCGCCATCCCGAAGGCGGGATCATTGAGCGCCGAAACCTGTTCGGCCCGGGCCCGGCCGCCGGGATCGCGTGAACCAAGCCAGATGATCGGCCCGGCGATCACTCCTCCAACTCCGATCGCCAGCAGGAACCGGCTGGGTTCGACCCGGAGGATCGCCAGTGCGTCGCGCCAGTAGATGACGACCGTCAGCAGGACGAGCAGTGGGATGTAGACCTTGAGCGCCGGATAGCCCGACATGGCCAGACCGGCGACCGCCGCGGCGATGATCAGGGCGAATCCGCTTCGATGGCGGAGCGCCCAGACCATGGCCAGCAGGGTCGCGGCGACGAGCAGGGGGACCGTCGTCGGCGGGATGGCCCAGCGGCTCAAGTGAACCGCGACCGGCAGCAGGGCGAGTGTCCAGGAGGATATGACGCCAATCACGCGGCTCCCGGTCAACTCGCGCCCAAGGAAATAGCAGACCACGACCGCGGCGATCCCGAGCAATGCCGAGACCAGCCGGATCGATTCGACGTTCAACCCCAGCACGCCAACGAACGGGACCGTCAGCAACGTCAGCAGGGGCGACGCCCAGTCGCCGAAGCTCTCCAGACCGGTCAGCGAGATGGGGTGGCCGTGATGGTCACGACCGGTCTGGAAGATACTCCAGGCATCGTAGCCGCTGACCGCCTCGTCCTGGTTGAGGCCGGACGGAATCCCGGCAAGGTTGACGAGACGCAGCGGTGCGGCGACACAGACCGCAAGGAGGACGAGCAGACCGGGCACGGTGATCTGCCTTGCCATCCGTCGCCGCCAGGGCCATGTTTCCCGGGGCGCCAGTACGGGCCGCTGAGCCGCGGGGATCGGACAGGTGGAACTGGCGATCGGGGAGTCAGGCAGATCGGTCGGGAATGCCAGGGCGGGCCGCAGGGACGAGTCTACCCACGGAGCGATGGCGTAACCAGAGCGCTCAGGGACGCTCCGGTCGACGTCTTGACCCATCAGGAGCCTGCTGCCTTTCCCCAGAGACGGTCGGAACTCCTGCGGATGGTTCGGATCAGGCGTGGCGGTAACAGCCCATCCCACGTGCGCGGATGTTCGTCCAGCGACGTTGCCAGCCCTGGAGCACCATACAGGGCTATGGCAACGGCCAGGATCGCCGAGGCACCTGTGTAGTATGGATAGGTCGTCCAGACGGACGTGATGAGCAGCGTTCCCATCACCAGCAGGCCGCGCAGGACCGCGCCGCCCACGTCGCCACTGACCCGCGGTAGCTGGACGACAAACACGATGAGCGTCAGGATCACGGATGGGAGGGTAATAAAGGGCGTCAGGGGCTCGGCAAGAGCAGGTGAGAAGCTCTTGAGGATGGACCAGATGTTGAGACCCCAGATATCTCGATCAATGGCCGTGCGACTCAGAACCCGGAACGTTCCTACGGGTTCACCTATAAAGAAGGGAAGCATGATGAGAAAGGAACCGCCGATGGCAATCCCTGCGTGGAATACCCAGCGTTCCTGCCGCTGCCGAAGTGCAAGCATGATATACGGATAGAGGAACCAGGCAAATTGCTTGAAAAGGATTGCCCAGCCAAGAAAAACGGCACTAAGAATGAATAGAATTGGGCGCCATCGATGTCTGGTCGAGGTTGATTGACTATAGACCAGCAATACCAGTCCCAGTACAACCAGGAACGAAAAACTGGTGTCATTGCTGCCATCAACAGCAAATCTGGCGGCCATACTATAGGTTCCGTAGATCATTGTAGCGAGAGCGGCTCGGGTGGCCCCGACAATCGGCGCCAGTGCGGCTAGCAACAGGACGATCAACAGGCCGGACAGCTTGTCCGCCAGGTCAATTCGATCGAAGAAGATCTGGTGAATCCAGTAGAAACCTGGCTCGCCAATAGGATAGCCAAATGGGTCGCCGGGCGGACTCGTATCCTGGAAGACATGCCCATAGATATTCTGACCACTCTGGAGCACTCGAATGGCTTCGGCGGTTGCGGCCCGGACATCGGTCCCTGTATATGGCTCGCGGTGGATGCGCTCCAGAAAGCCAACCAGCACAGCGAAGCCCAGCGCCATGCTTCCGGCAAAGCGCATCCCAGCGCCAACCGCGAGAAGCACCCCCAGCCCAACGAGAAACGCGATGCCCAAATCCCTTTGTACATCCGCGAAGTCGATTCCGGAAATGACATGCGTCAACCCGAAGATGGTAACGGCCATCAGGACGATCCGGTCAGACGTAAGGTGCGTGTCTGATCGTCGCAGCGCGGCCAGCCAGCCACGGAAGCCTTCGCTCGTGGAGGTCGAGGGATTCAACGGGCCGAGCACCGATCGTTGCCGGCTCGGACGGAATCGGTCCCGGTTCGAGGGCCTTTCGACCGTGCGACTCCGTCGACGGGCACGGAGCGGGCGCCTCGTACCATGGACCAGGGGGACGCTGTCGGTCGCTGGTTGGGGCTCAGACGCTCTACGACCTGGTTCCCGACCTGGAACTGTCAACCTTGTTCCCTCCCGCAACCGGACGCTTGACTGCCTCATCGAGTGGTTGGTCCGGAATACGAAACCACCACGATGAGTTCGCTGGACATCGATGAGCATATCTGATCGACTGGACTTACCGGACGGTCCAGCCGGGGAACCAGGTCCGCAGGTCAAGTCCGGCCCGGGTGATCTGGGTGGCGGCGAGGATCGGGAACAGGAAGCCGAAGACCAGCACCGCGAGGACGACGTACGTCACCGCCCCGGCCCGCGGTGACAGCGTTCGCGGTGTCCGGATCAGCCCGGCGGCCATCGCCAGCGCGACCAGCCCGAACAGCGCCACGGGGATGCCGTAGTTGCCCCAGGCGTGGTAGCCGTCCGGGGTCTGCTTGCCGTTGGTCAATGGGTACTTCGACCCGAAGAAGACCGCGATCTGGATGACGACGCCGACCGCGAAGACGGCGACGGGTAACCACTTCACGACGCGGTCGCTCAGCGGGACGGTCCGGTTGCGCCAGCCGTACTCCAGCAGCGCCGCGATCCCGATCACGCCGAAGGGGACCATCGGCAGGAAGTGGTAGGCGAAGGCGCCGCGCGGGGACGCCGCCCAGATCAGCCACTGGCCGAAGAAGCCGATCAGGATCACGGCCGCCGCCGCCCACTGGTCCCGGTTGCGCCGCAGCCAGAGCCAGGCGACCGTGCCCACGGCCGGGATCATCGACCAGGCCAGGAACGGGTTGACCTGATTGAAGACGTAGCCCCGCGTGTCGCCGCCGGCCGGCCCGACGTGGTTGCCGTACCAGACCGGCATCAGGGCCAGCGGCCACTGCCACCACGTCGAGTAGTAGTTGTGGTCGTCGGCGTTGTTCACCCCCACGGTGTGGTAGTAGAGCATCTGCCGCTGGAGCTCGACCCAGTCCGGGAAGCCGTAGCCGAACAGGAACATCGGGAAGTAGCTGGCGAAGTAGACCGCCAGCGGCAGCAGGATCAGGTTGACGGGGACGAAGATCAGGTGGTTGCGCAGGTCCCTCCAGGCCGTCGGCTCGGGGTCCCGGCCCAGCGGACTGGCCCGGACCCACATCCAGAGCAGCCGCAGGATGGCGATCGCGAGCATGAAGACGATCGGGTAGAGCCCGTTCCATTTGACGGCGAAGGCCGCCCCCATCCCGAGCCCGAGCAGCAGCGTGCTGACGCCGACCTCCCGCGTCGAGGAGCCGGCCGGCAGCCGCAGGTAGCGCAGGAACGCCCAGAGCGCGGCCATGATGAAGACGGCGATGTGGATGTCGACCATCGAGGTCCGGGACTGGACGAAGTACAGCCCGTCGACCAGCAGCAGCCCGGCCGCCAGCCCCCCGACCAGCCAGCGCCCGGTCAGGGCCATCGCCAGGCGATAGGCGACGAACAGGCCGATCCCGCCGAAGATCCAGCTCGTGAAGCGCCAGCCGAACGGGTTGTCCCCGAACAGCCAGATCCCGATCGCGATGATCTCCTTGCCGAGCGGCGGGTGGGTCCACTCGTAGGAGAAGTTGTCGTAGCCGCGGTTCCCGTTGTCCCCATCGATGCCGCGGTACCAGGTGTACACCCCGTTCTGGGCGTCCTCCTCCTCGTCGGCGAACACCCAGAAGGTGTTGGCGTTGCCGTCGACGTACTGGGCGGCGGTGAAGGCGTGGTAGACCTCGTCGTAGATGTAGTCGTCGGGGATGCCGATCCGGATCACGTAGAACAGCGAGCCGATCACCGCGAAGGCGAGAGGCAGGTACCAGAGCTGCCAGGCCGGCCGGGTGGCGGCCTCGCGGTCGGCGTGGACGAAGTCGGCCGGGGAGGCGTCGGTCTCGACCGGTGTCGCCATCCGCGGCCGGCCGCCGCGGCTGCCCGGTGCCGCGGTCGGCCGGGTCGGGTCGTCCGGCAGCGCCCAGCCCGGCAGCCAGCCCGGCGCCGTGAAGGTGTTGCCCCGCATCAGCAGCGCGTAGCCGATCGCGATCGACGCCGCGAGCAGAACGACGTTGACGACCGACATCAGCTGGAGGAAGTCGGCGCTGTTCAACGGGCCGATCTTCGGTGTCTCCGACGGGTAGTAGAGCGAGTAGACCCAGTAGACGTTGAGCAGGAAGGTGCCGCTGATCGCCGCGTAGAGCCAGACGAACCGGGGCAGCACCGCGACGAGCAGGGCCGCGATCACCATCGTCGGGAACAGGTAGCGCTCGTGGCCGCGGGTCGGGAGCATGTAGGCGGCGAAGGAGGCGACGGTCATGCCCCAGAGCAGCGCCTGGTAGCCGAACGCCTTCCAGGCCTGGAGCGTCAGCCAGACGACGCCGATCAGCGCGACCACGGTCAGCAGCGTCCCGGTCGCCTGATAGCTCAGCCCGAGCGCGGTCGCCTGCCGGTCGTCGCCCCAGTTCTCGGAGAGCAGGCCCCAGAGGGTGAAGGCGTTGAGCGTGGTATTGGGGTAGACGTTGAGGGCGTAGCTGATCCGCTCCCAGACCGTGAAGGCGCCCATGCCGGGGAACAGGCCGATGTTGAACGGCAGGCAGACGATCAGGAAGACGGCCAGCGAGATCCCGGCGCCGATCCCGAGCCGGGTCAGGCTCTTCCGCAGCGTCTCGACCGGCTTCGCCTCCCGGACCCAGCGCGACATCGCCGGGACGTGCGGGGCGATGTAGACCAGCACGAAGGCGAGCGCGACGAACAGGCCGATCACGGCGATCTGCGGCTTGATCAGGCAGGCGTAGACCAGCGCCGGGATCGCCCACTCCGGCTTGCCGCGCAGGAAGAGGTAGATCGCCCCCACGGCGACCATCGCCGAGAGGCTGTCCCACTGCGCCCAGACCGACCCGATGAAGATCGCGGCCGGATTGAACGCGAACAGCGCCGTCGCGACGAGGGCGCCGACCGGTGTCGCCAGGCGGCGGCCGATCAGGAAGATCAGCAGCCCGGTCACCGTGTCGGTGATCGCCGGAACGATCTTCAGCATCCAGAGGAACGGAAAGCCGACGTTCAGGTTCGTGGAGATCGGCGAGAACCAGTCGTAGACCGTCCCGACGAACCACAGGACCCAGAGGTCGCCCGGCAGGTGATCGGTCAGTCCGCCGCCCGTGTAGAAGGAGCGCGGCGAGTCGCTGACGAGGCGCTGGGCCCAGCCGGTCATCGTGTTGGTGTCGACGGCGAAGTTGCCGAGCGGGAACAGCGCCAGCCGGAGGACGAAGCCGACCCCGAGGATGATCAGCGCGGTCCGGAAGGCGTCGCGGCGAAGGGCGCGGCTGGCCGGCACCGCCGTGGTCCCGCTGGGCTGGGCGAGCGCCGCCCGGCGGACGGGCTGGTCGATCCGGCCCGGCGCCGTGACGTTGCCGGCCGAGGAGGCGAGCGCGACGCCATCCGTCTGCTTCGAGACTCGTTCGACGGTCGTGGGCCGGGTGGTGCGGCGCCGGTCGTCAGGGCGCGTCGGACGTGATCTCGATCCCATCGCAATGATCCTCGGGGTACGCAGGCTCCGGTGGACAGTTGGGGCTGATGCCGCTGGCTCCGTCGCGTCCTGATGCCCCGGACGTAGTCCGAACTGGTCGCGTGGGCACCCGTCAGGGCACCGCCGATCGGGAACGGCGTGTGGCGAGGGCTTGCGACAGGCGGACGATGCTCCCGAAAGGTAGAAGATGGGCCGTGTCGATGCAACAGACCCCTCCGTCAGATAGGACGGAACGGGGCGTCGCGGTGTGACGGGCGGGCCGATCGGGACCATTGGCGGAGCCGGGTTGCAGGGAACTGGTGCGGGGTGTTGCTCGATCGTCCGGGTCGGGCTGACCACCAGAGCGTGGGTTGCCAGACCGACACCCGGTCCGAGAACGACCCAATTGCGAAACGTGTCAGTTCCGGAACGTTGTCGAATCATGTCCAGACAGCAAGCGAGGACGTGAGAGCCGCCATGAAGCGGTCCGGGCCAACCCAGGACATCGCGATCCGTGACGATGAACCCGTCGAAGCCGAGCACGGGCACCTGACGCGAGTCGGCCGGAAGCGCGATCACACGCGCGACGCCGTGATCCTCGACGCGGCCCTCGAGGTCGTCGCCGAAGTCGGCTACGCGGGCATGACGATGGACATGGTCGCGGTGCGGGCGAAGGCCGGGAAGGCGACCGTCTACCGGCGCTGGTCATCGAAGGAGGAGCTCGTCCTCGACGCGGTTGCCCGCATGAAGCGCAGCCAGGTCGATCTCGGGCGATTGCCCGACACCGGGACCTTGCGCGGCGACCTCGTCGCGTTGATCAAGCCGCAGTCCATCGCGGAAGGGCAGCACAGGCTCAAGGTGATGGCCGGGCTCACGTCGATGCTCTCGCACGACCCGGGGCTCGCCGAAGCGGTGAATACGGTGGTCAACGAGCCATGGGTGGATGCCTACCGCGTGTTCTTCCAGCGCGCGATCGGCCGCGGCGAGATCGGCATCCCCACCGAACTCGAGATGCTCTTGCAGGTCGTCCCGTCGATGGCCGCCTTTCGTGTCCTCATTCAGCGCAAGCCGGTCGACCGGGACTTCCTCGTCTCGTTGATCGACGGCGTCCTGCTGCCGGCGCTCCGTCCTGCGTAAGAGGACGGCTCCGGTGCCGGCCACGATGGGTAGTCCTCGTGACCGACACCGGAGCCGTGTACCGGATCAGGCCGCCGGCCCGATCGGGACCGATTCCGTCGGCGACAAACCGTTGTCGTTCCCCTGGTCTGGGCGCGAAGGTGCCCAGACCAGGGCCACCCCTGAGGTAAGGAGCCCCTTGTGAGCGTGAACGTCGTCACCCATGTGAACTTTCGCGGCGATGCCCGTGCGGCGCTCGAGTTCTACCACTCCGTGTTCGGCGGCGATCTGACGATCATGTCGTACGAGGACATGGGAAGTGTCCAGGACCCGTCCGAGGCGAAGCAGGTCATGTGGGGCCAGGTGGCCGCCGAGAGCGGCTTCCGCGTGATGGCGTACGACGTTCAGTCGTGGAAGCCATGGAACCGGGGCGAGAATTCGTTCTTCATCTCGCTCCGCGGCGACTCGACCGAGGAGATCACCGGGTGGTGGGAGAAGCTCTCCGACGGCGCCACCATCATCCAGCCGCTGGAGCCATCGCAGTGGGCGCCCCTCTACGGGATGCTGACGGACCGCTTCGGCATCACCTGGGTCGTGGACGTCGCGGCTCAGTACACCCCGGCCTGACCGATCGATGACGGGCACGAGGAGCCGGACAGCACCTCCCTGTGCCCGTCGTCAGTTCCGCCGGGCTGGTCAGCTGGTCGGCCACAGCCTGGGTGCCCGGGGTCGCTTCCGCCGCCGGGCCGCCTGGGTGCCCGGGGCGAGGCTACGTGCTCCCCGCCGCCCCGCCGCCGCTGCTGCCGCCAGTCGAACTGACGGTGCTGGTGCCCGACGCGCTGGTCGAGGTGACGGAGCTGTTGAAGGCCAGCCAGAAGGGGAAGTAGGCCGTCGTCGCCCCATCCGTTCCCGTCGCACCGCTGAAGACCCGCAGCGTCTGGCCAGACGACCCAACCGCCTTGAGGCGCTTGTCGAGGGCTGAGCCGAGGTCCATCGCGACCACGTCGGGCAGAACGGCATCGAAGTCCAGCGCGACCGTCTCGTCCTTGCCGGCGGCCTTGATCCCGTCGCGGTACGCCTTCCACGGCGCCGTGGCCTCCTGCCCCGCCCGCGTGAGCGGTGAGTAGGTGCTCCCCAGGGTCACCCCGGCGAGGAAGACCAGGCCAAGCGCAATGATTCCCGCGCCAGCCAGCCACCAGTTGTCGCCGTTGGACGCGACGACGCCGGTGACGATGCCGAGTCCCAACGCAATGAGTCCGATCGCGAACAGTCCCACCCGCGCGCCGGTCGCCGACGCGTTCAGCCAGCCGTTGGCTCGCATCACTGACCGAATGGCGACGAACGTCGTATTGGTCTTGCCGCTCAGCTTCACGAGGTTCTTGCTCGAGACGACGCCACCACCGGCCAGCTTCTCGAGTTCCGTCCAGACAGCCGCCTCGACATCACCTCGCACGCGACGCCCATCGACCAGCCGGACCTGGATCTTCGGTGTGCCCCACGTCCCGCCTTCGGACTCCGGCTCGATCGCCAGCGCACCCTGGCCAGCCAGATCGAGCAGCGTCGCGGGAATCGCCGACGCCTGTGGACCGCCACCGACGAGCGCACCGGCGACGGCTGGCGGAAGATCGCCGGGGCGCCGCGTCGTCGGGGGATCGGCCGGTCGGTCCGTCGTCTGACGGCCGCGGAACAGGGAGAGCGACCCGGCCAGTCCGGCCAGCGCCGCGCCGATCGCCGCCCAGGGCAGCCAGCTGTCGGTCGCATCGGCCGCCCAGCGCTCGAAGGCGTTCGGCGTGTTCACGGGTGGGCCCAACTGGATGCTGCTGCTTATCCGCTCCAGCCCGGCGACGAGGCTGCCGTAGAGGTTCCCGTCGCGAAGCGGCGGGATCAGCGCGTCGTCGGTGATGGCTCGCGTCTCGCGTTCCGGCAGGTTGCCGCGGTCGAGCGTCGGACCGACCCAGATGCCGGCCCGGGCGGAATTCGCGTCGTCCGGGTCCCGGTTGATCAGGATCGCGGCGGCCGCGTCCGGGTTGATTCCCGTCGACGAGGCCCACGTCTGTTGAAGCTTCTCGACCTGGTCCAGCGTCGCATCCGGGTCGGCGTCGAGCGCCCGGACGTAGACGACGGTGTCGGCGCCGATCGGGACGAGGGCCGCGAGGCGCCGCTCGAGGTCGGCGGTCTGGTCCGGGGTGAGCGTCCCGGTCTCGTCATAGACCCGCTGGTTGGCAGTCAGCGGCTGGAATCCCGGGTCGTCCTGGGCGGCGGTCAGCGCCGGCGCCAGCAGAGTCAGCAGGGCGACGAGCGTGAGCAGGACGGCCGCGACGGGACGAGTGCGGTGCGGTCCGGAGACCGGGAACGAGACGGTCAGCAGGTGCATGGCTTCGTGCCCTCCTCCGAGGGTGCGACGTGTGACGACCCGCCGATTCTCCCATCGGACGGGCACGATTGTGTCACAGCGATATCGCATGACCGTTTCTGACTGGTCGTCCGCCGCTTACGTTCCGGCGTTGACGACCGTGGCCGGGTCCGGCGGGGTGACGACGATGCCGGTGTCGTAGCCCGTGAAGACCCGGACCATGTAGTGCCCCTCGGTAATCATCAGCTCCTGGTGGCGCTGGCCGCTCTCCAGCCCGACCCACCAGACGTACCAGGTCGAGGCGTAGCGGCTGGTCGGGACGGTGAAGATGACCGCCTGCGACAGCTCGCCGTCGACCTCCTGCTGCCCGAGCTGGGAGCGGCGGGTGGCGTGGGCTGTCGACAGGCGGACGATGCTCCCGAAAGGTAGAAGATGGACCGTGTCGGTGCAACAGACCCCGCCGTCAGACAGGACGGAACGGGGCAGTGTCGTGTGGCAACGGTGTGTCGGCTTGTTCTGCCTGGAACTGGAGCGAGGCTGATCCGCGGGACGGGCGGACGGCGAATCCAAGCGATCAGGCTGCCAGGTCCATCGAGAGACCTCGGGTGGCATGGGGCATCGTGTAGAACGACCAATCGGACCGGTTGCAACGGCCTTGCGAACGGCCAGTCGGTCGCCCGGCGACCGGTATCCACATTCCCCGGGAGTCACCGACCGAAGCATGAGCAATGACCGCAATGGGGGGACGGTCGTTCCGTCGCCCGAAGATTGATCCGCAGCGCCTTTGAAGTCCACCATGCCCGCATCGGCCTACCATCTCCTATGGGGGCAGGCTCCATCCAGAGGGCGGGGTCAGTTGGTCGCTGGCATTCGCGAGGGGTGTCCCTGGTCGAATTCCTCCGTCGGCTCCGATCAGTCCGCCCTCAGGGCCGCTTCGGCGCCCGGTGTGAGGGCTCTGATGGTGGTGCGCAGTCGATTGAGATCGTGGTCGCGATCGAGTGCGCCGAAGACGAGCGGGATCGTACGCACGTGATGCTCAGCGAGGCGGTTGGCGGTGAGGTCAGCATTGCCGGAGGCCGCTGCATCGAGGATGGCCCGATGCTCTGCGCGCCGATCATCCCAGCGGCCAAAGGCACCGAAACGCAAACGGTATCGCTCCGCGTGATCGGTCAACTCGCGGATCTCGGCGCTGACGCGTGGCCCGGCGGCGGCCACCAGGGTGTGATGGAAAGCACGGTGCGGCTCACGAAATCCGGCCGGATCGCCGGCCTTCTGGTAGTGCTCCATCTGAGCCACGTAGCCCTCGAGGGCAGCGACATTGGCCGAGGCAAGGGCTGGTACCGTTATCCGGATCGCAACCGTTTCCAGCGCAAGGCGCGCGATCAGGATCTCCTCGAAGTCCTCGGCCGACAGTTCAGCGATGCGCACCCGTTGGTTCGGCTCTGCGATCACGAGACCCTCGCGTTGAAGCAGACGAAGCGCTTCCCTGAGCGGGGTACGACTGACGCCGAAATCGCGAGTGAGTGTTGCCTGGGAGATGCTGCTCCCAGGCTCGACCTCGCCACGAAGGATCGCCGTCCTCAGGCGATCGTGCATCGTGGCGACGCCCTGGCCATCGCGGGTCTTCGTCATCGGCGCGCTCGAAACTGTCGCTGCAGCATCAGGGGTGTGTCCTGGCGGTGTCACTGTGCGAGGAACGTCTGCACACCGGTCGCGATCCTCCATGGTTCGGTATCCCAGTCGGGATATCGCGTGTGAAGCTGCGGACCAAGCGTCGCGATGATCTCCTCGGCGCTACGGCCTTCACCAGCAAGCCGCTTCGTCTCCGAACTCAGCAGCACAAGATACTCATACGTCGTGGCGAGCAAGCCAGAGTCGCCGACCTCGCCGTGACCGGGGACGATGACCTTCGGGTCGAGGCGCTGAAGCTCCTCGATCACGGTGATCCAGTTGCGGCCATCGACGTCTACGTCATACGGCGGGAAGAAGGGGAAGATCGGATAGAAGCGGTTCTCGACGAGATCGCCGGTGAAGAGAACACGCTCAATCGGCAGGAAGGCGACCTGGTCCCCCCGGGAATGAGCAGCGCCCCATGACCGTAGCTGGACAAGCTTGCCACCAAGATCGAGATCAGCACCGTTGTCATAGACGATTTGCGGATCAACGAACTCAACACCGTCGAGCTGCTCCGAAACGACAGGACCGTAACCACGGAACTGGTCGAGGTATCCCTGTGCCTTCTTGCGGAACTCTTCGTGCTGGGCGCGGTTGTAGAGGATCGTCGCATCGCGAAACGCCTGGGCGCCAAAGCCGTGCTCGGGATGAAAATGCGTCAGTGTCAGGTACAGCTGCCGGTCACCCGCGAGTTCGCGTGCGATTCGATATGCGTTCGCACCGCTGTGTGGACCCAAGCCACTGTCAACCACGAGCGCGGCCCGGTCACCGACGATCACGCCGATGTTTGGAACGAGCGGCACGCGGCGGTCAGGAACGACGAACACGCCGTCGGCGACCTCCACGGGGCTTCCGCTCACGATGGGCGAGGGGGAGGCCGGGTTCCAGGCAGGCTCTGCAGCATCAACGTCAACGTCACTCATCGTGGGCTCCTTGATCTTGGTGTGAACCATTGTCATCCGGGTACTTCAGAGACGGTCACGAACGCCGGGTGTTACGGCACCACGTTATGCATCACTGCTCCTCGAGCCTGGCGAGCTCTTCGCGCATGACCATCACCCCGTTCGAGGCGCGCGGGTAGCCGGCATAGACACCGAGCACGGTCGCGAGCGCTTCCAGCTGTGTCCGGGTGCAGCCATGCCGGATTGCCCAGCGGGTGTGCGCTCGCAGCTGCTGCTCGGCGCCGCCCTGGGTAATCAGTGCCGCGATGACGACGAGGCTGCGATCGCGGAGGCTCAACTCGTCGTCGACCCATGCGCCAGCACCGGAGAGGATCGCTTCCTCACCGAAACGCTCGCCAACGTGTTCGGCGAACCACGACGCGACCTCGTCAGGAGGGATCTGGAACTGGCTTGCGTAGACTGCCAAGCCCGCCTCGTAACGTCGATCTGCGATCACTGCTCCATACTCCATTGATAGCCGACAGTTGGTTAAACTGTATCCAGTTTACACGCCTCTCCACGGGAATGCTATGGGTGTCGATTGAGTTTCCGCCAACTGCTAGCCCCTGCGTCAATGCCGCTATCGACACCGGGCGCGAGCACCGGCCCCGCTTGGGTGATGAGCGAGCGCGCTAGCGGCGGATAGGCGGTCGCTCCGGCTGTGGTCCTTCCGGACCGGTTCCGGCACCGACGAGAACGCAGTTCCTGCCCTATCGAACACTCGATCCGCGCCCAGGTACTGAAGTGGTTCTATTGGGCCATGAAAGCACGGGCGACTTCGTCTGTAGCCGCTACCACATCCGCATTGACTGAGCCCATGCGAAGCAACCGGCATTGCGCTGACGACCGGCATTGCGCTGACGACCGGCATTGCGCTGATGACCGGGGTGCTAGTCTCACGCCTCACTGACTTGGACCTGTCGGGAGACCGAGGGGTCATCGTGATAACGCTGTTGGCAACCACGATCGTCCCCGTCGTCTCTGGCCCTACTGCGGCTTGTTGACGATGGTGGCCGGGTCCGGCGGGGTGACGACGACGCCGGTGTCGTAGCCCGTGAAGACCCGGACCATGTAGTGCCCCTCGGTGATCATCAGCTCCTGGTGGCGCTGGCCGCTCTCCAGCCCGACCCACCAGACGTACCACGTCGAGGCGTAGCGGCTGGTCGGGACGGTGAAGATGACGGCCTGCGACAGCTCGCCGTCGACCTCCTGCTGCCGGCCGAGCTGGAAACCGGTCGCGCCGTCGTACTGCTCGAGGATCTCGGCCGGAGACAGGGCGCCACCGACGCTGAAGGTCGAGATCCAGGTCGCGCCGGCGTCGGTGCTCCGCCAGCTCTCGGTGCCGATCTGCCGCTGCATCGTCTGTGGGGAGAAGGGTTTGCCCGCCGCTGTCTGCCCGGTGCTGGAGTAGCTCTGCAGCGCCAGCCCGTAGGCGGTCGGCTGATCGCCGATCGCCGCGATGACCGTCTCGTCCTGAAAGATCCCGCCCCCGTCGGCCGACGAGATACTCTGATGGTCCTGGTAGCTGGCCGAGTTGGCGTTGTGGTCGTAGGCCCGCTGGTAGAGCGCCTCGGCGTCCGGGGCGCTGTCCGGCGTCTCGACGGCGTCGGTCCCGTACAGGTTCGGGTCCGGCAACAGGACGTAGAAGGCGGCCGTCTGGTCCTCCTGCCCGGCCCGCCGGATCGTGGCGGTGATCTGCCACCACGAGTCGATGCTGAGCTGGTCGCCCGAGCCGGTGTAGCCGCCCTGCCCGTCCGTCGCCAGCTCCAGCCGGGGCTGGACGATGGCGCCGTCGAGGATCGAGGCGAAGTCGAGGAAGACGCGGCTGCCGTCCGGGATGGCGACCGCGTCGTTGGTCAGGCTGGCGGAGGTGACCCGGAAGGTGTTGGCGACGCTGGAGCGGAGCGGATCCGCCTCCAGCCGCATCATCGCGACGACGCTGCCGTCGCCGGAGTGGGCCTGCTCCAGCAGGGTGACGTTCCCGGCCAGCGGGTCGCGGGTCAGGGCGCTGCTGCTCGGCGGGGAGGTCAGGGCCAGCGTCGAGGCCGCGACGACGACCAGCGCCACGAGGGCCGTCTCCAGCCGGAGCGACTGGCGCAGCCGTCCGGTCGCCCAGCTCGCCGACCGGGCCAGTGCCCGCCGGTGCCAGGCCGCCAGCCCGAGGGCGCCGAGGACGAGGACCGCCTTGACGAGGATCGTCACGCCGTAGCGGCTGTCCCAGAGCGAGGCGACGCTCGGCAGGATGATCCCGGCGTTGATGACGCCGGTCGTCGCGGCGACGGCGAACAGCCCGAGCGCCCACGGCGAGAACCGGCGGACCGGGTCGATCCCTGTCGCGCCGTCCCGCGGGGCGAGCCAGCGGACGACGGCCAGCGCCATCAGCCCCCCGGCCCAGAGCGCGGCCGAGAACTGGTGGAGGATGTTCGAGGCGAGCGCCGGGACGTGCCAGATCCCCGTCTGCGCGGCGCTGTGGCCGGTCAGCGCCAGCCCAAGGAGAGCGGCCAGCGCCGCAACGAGGCCGAGCGACTCGATCAGCGGGTTGGTCCGCGCCACACGACCGGCCGCGCCCCGGGTCGCGGGGACCGGCACCGACGACCCGGCGACGATGCCGGCATTGGTGCCCGCCGGCAGCGGCGGCGAGCGGCGCAGCGCCAGCCAGGCGGCCGCGAGGACGACGGTCAGCGCGGCGCCAACCGGCCGGAACCACCAGGCGTCCGGCAGGCCGCGCAGGACGTTGGCGAAGGAGGCCGAGGCGGCCCCGGCCGGCGGGAACTGCCACTGCAGCGGCAGTTCGGCGACCGTCCCGACCAGGGCGAGGCCGGCACCGACCAGCGTCAGCACGCGGAGCGACTGCGGCGCGGGCTGTGACGGCGGGGTTCGGTCCGTCGCATCCGCCCGGATGTTTCGTCCCAGGAGCAGCCGGGCGACGAAGAAGCCGCCGGCCACGACGGCCAGGCCGAAGAACGTCAGCCAGCGGGTGACGACCGCCCAGAGCGCTGGGGTGCCGCCTTCGGTCGTCGCGGCGCCGGGCGTCGGGCCACCGCCGACCCGGAACGAGTAGGAGCCGGAGATCTGGTGGCCGTCAGTACTGGACTGGTTCTGCCAGACGACGGTGAAGGTCTCGAAGCCCAGCCCGCTGAAGGTCGCGGTGACGTGGAGTGGGTTGGTTGGGTCGACCGTGAGGCTGCCGGCCGGGATCGGCGTATTGTCCTGCGTGCGGAGCGTGACGCTGAGGCTGTCGTTGTCGGCACTGACCGGCTCCGTGAACCAGAGGTCGATGGCGGTCGGCGGGGCACCCAGCAACTCGCCCTGCCCCGGCGTCGCCCGGTCCAGCCCAGCATGGGCGCTGGCGCGGAAGGGTGACATGGCGGCCCCCAGGAGCCCGGCCAGTACCGTCGCGACGACGATCGTCAGGAACAGCCGGGCGGAGCGAGTTGGCGGGGACCGGTTGAACACGACGCACCTCGGGATGGAATCGGTGGGATGAGCATGGCGGGCGTGGACGCTGGGTCTTGCTCCCGAAAGTGTACCGGGCTGACGCGGACCGCCCGTCCATGGACGGCGGGCGCCGGCGGGGAGTGGGGAGCCGGTGCCCGACCCGCGCAATCGACCCGCCGCATCATGACCGGGTTCGTGGTGACCGGCGCGGAGGCACTTGAGTCGGGCCGGCTCGTTACGATCAGTGCGCCTGAACGAGGAACTGACTGCCGGGGTCACCCCGTCATTGGCTGCTTCCGTGCGGTAGTACAGAGCGTACGAACAGCGGGACCAGTCAATAGTCCAGGTCATGCGGATCATCCGTTCGAACCAGGACCATCAGTGCGTACGTACGGGCTCCTGGGCTGTACGGTCGGGTTGCATGGCTCGAATCGCAAATCGTCCGTACGGGTTGGCGCCGAGGTTCCATCGGGCGGTAAGATGTGACTGGTTGGACTGTTAACCAAAACGTGGGTTGGCAACCCGGTCCGGGTCGGTGCCATTGCCTGCGGCGCCCTTCGGTCAGGACCGACCCGGCCTCTCGCCCCGGCCCGGCCCACGGTCACCTGGTCCCCGTCGCCGTTTACATGATCCTGCCGTCAGTGTCCACGCCCGGTCTGTCTCCATCGTTCGCCCGATGTCCGCGAGAGGGTGGGTCTCCCATGAGTCGACTCGATGTCTACGGTCCCCGCTACCCGCTCCTTCCGCTGAAGAACGTTGTCATCTTCCCGCGCAATGTCGTGACACTCCTGGTCGGCCGGCCGCGCAGCATCCAGGCCGTCGAGGACGCGATGCTCCGTGAGCGCCGCATCGTCGTCACGGCCCACCGCGAGAGCGAGGTCGACGACCCCCGCGCCGAGGAGCTCCACGCCGTCGGGACGCTGGCCGGGATCGTCTCGGTCGAGCGCCAGCAGGGCGGCAACATCCAGGTCGTGCTGGAGGGGATCGGTCGCGTCCGGATCGACCAGTACGACACCTCGCGCTCCTTCTTCACGGTCGGCGCCGACCAGCTCCCGGAGCTCAATACCAACCCGGACGAGAGCCGGCTGCTCGTCGAGCACGTCCAGGACCTTGCCAACCGGTTCGCCGAGGCCCGCGGCCGGCTGTCGTCGGACGTCCTGGAGATGGTCCAGCGGGCGACCGAGCCCGGCCACCTCGCCGACCTGCTCGCCACCCAGCTCCTGACCGACGTCGCCCGGCGGCAGGAGCTGCTGGAGATGACCGACGGGCTGGAGCGGCTGGAGCGGATCGCGATCCACCTCGACAGCGAGCTGGACGTCGCGGCGCTGGAGCAGAAGATCAAGAACCGCGTCCGCGAGCAGATCGACAAGAACCAGCGCGAGTACTACCTGCGCGAGCAGCTCAAGGCGATCCACGACGAGCTCGGCGGTGAGAACGGCAACGAGATCGAGGCGCTCAAGGCGAGGGTGACGGAGCGCGGGCTCCCACCGGCCATCGCCGAGAAGGTCCTGCGGGAGATCGGCCGGCTGGAGCGGATGCCGCCGGTCTCGGCCGAGTCGACCGTCGTCCGCGGCTACATCGATACCGTCCTCGCCCTGCCGTGGCACGAGGAGTCGGCGGACCGGATCGACCTGATCGAGGCCGAGCGGATCCTGGACGACGACCACTACGGGCTGGAGACCGTCAAGGAGCGCATCCTCGACTACCTCGCCGTCCGCGTGCTGACGAAGGACGCCCAGACCTCGACCGGCGCCCAGATCCTCTGCCTGCTCGGCCCGCCGGGCGTCGGCAAGACCAGCCTCGGCCGCTCGGTCGCCTCGGCGATGGGCCGGACGTTCGTCCGCGTCAGCCTCGGCGGCGTCCGGGACGAGGCGGAGGTCCGCGGCCACCGCCGGACGTACATCGGCGCGATGGCCGGGCGAATCATCACCGCGATGAAGACGGCCCAGGTCCTCAACCCCGTCATCCTGCTCGACGAGATCGACAAGATGGCGTCCGACTTCCGGGGCGACCCGACGGCGGCGATGCTCGAGGTCCTCGACCCGGAGCAGAACCACGCCTTCACCGACCACTACCTCGACGCACCCTACGACCTCTCGAAGGTGCTGTTCATCGCGACGGCCAACTACGGCCAGCAGATCCCGCGGCCGCTCTGGGACCGGATGGAGGTCATCGAGGTCTCCGGCTACACCGAGGCCGAGAAGGTCGAGATCGGCACCCGGCACCTGCTGCCGCGCCAACTGGAGAACCACGGGCTGCCAGCCGACGCCCTGACGATCGCCCCGCGTCTCTGGAATCGGGTCGTTCGGGACTACACCCGTGAGTCCGGCGTCCGTGGGCTGGAGCGGGAGCTCGCCACGATCTGCCGCAAGGTGGCCCGCGAGGTCGTCCGCGACCGGGCGCTCCACGCGCTCGAGTCGTCGTCCCGGGACGAGGTGGTCGAGACCCGGCCCCCGTCCAGCGACGTCGAGGTCGTCCTCGACTCCGTCCCCGTCCCGGACCTCGCCGACGCCCGGCACCTGGCGAACGGGGCGACGGACGGCGTCCTCGCGACCGTTGCCGCCGTCGAGCCGGAGCCCGACTTCCCCGGCATCCCGTTCGAGCTGGACGAGGAGCGGCTGGAGCGCTACCTCGGGCCGAAGCGGTACGGGTTCGACCAGGACCTCGGCGGCAACCAGATCGGGGTCGCGATCGGCCTCGGCACGACCGACGTCGGCGGCGAGATCATCCCGGTCGAGGTCGCGACGATGCCGGGCAAGGGGACCCTGACGATCACCGGCCAGGCCGGCGACGTCATGCAGGAGTCGGCCCGGGCGGCGCTGTCCTACGCCCGCTCCCGGGCCGAGCAGCTCCGGATCCCGAAGGACTTCCAGGAGCGGCTCGATCTCCACATCCATCTCGCCGAGGGGGCCCAGCCCAAGGACGGCCCGTCGGCCGGCATCACGATGGCGACGGCGCTGATCTCGGCCCTGACCGGACGGCCCGTCCGCAGCGACACTGCCATGACCGGCGAGATCACGCTGCGGGGCCGGGTCCTGCCAATCGGTGGGCTCAAGGACAAGTCGCTGGCCGCCCACCGGATGGGTATCCGGCGACTGATCGCCCCGGCCGACAACCGGCGGGATTTGGCCAAGGTGCCGAAGAATGTCCGGGACGACATGGAGTACCTCTTCGTCTCGAACATGGACGAGGTGATCGCGGCGGCGATCCTGCTGGACGACGAGCAGGTCGAGCGCATCGAGCCGCTCGCCGCGCAGCAGGGCGGCATCCCGCTCAGCGACGGCTACGGCGACACGACGGGAGTTCAGGGCGAGTAACCTTTTGCAGCCGATACGATGACGACGGGCCAGCATGGCGAAATGCTGGCCCATCGTCATGACCGACATGCCACGCCGCGAATCCCGACCGGATCTGTAGGGGCGTGGGCTTGCCCCGCCCGGCCGCCGCGGCGGCATTCGCCGTCAGGCGAGACTGGCTTCGCCGTCAGGCGAGACTGGCTTCGCCGTCAGGCGAGACTGGCTTCGCCGTCAGGCGAGACTGGCTTCGCCGTCAGGCGAGACTGGCTTCGCCACCATCATTTTCATGGAGCCAACATCGGGCGAAAGAGAACCTGCAATGGTCCGCGTTCGTCCAACATCAAACATGGTTGAATCTGGAGAACGGTTATCGCCCTGAGGGGCGACGGCCGCTGCGGCGGCCGGTCACCGCCAGCGAAGCGAGAGCGGATGCCCCTACGTCACGGCCGCCGCCGCTGACTGACATACGAGCAATCAACCGCAATCCACCCAGCACGGTGAATAGACAGCCGCCCGAATATCCCTGGTCCGTCGGTCGAAACGGTCCCCGCTGGGTTTACGGATGGGGCGATCGGCGCGACACTGCTCCCGGTCCGATCGATCCCGGTCCGGCGCACCCATCAGCGGGGCGTCGGCGACGAAGAGGATCATGGGGTAAAGGGAGCATCGATGACAGTACACGGAACGACTGGCACGACCCGGTGGGGCATCCTCGGGACGGGCGGCATCGCGCGGAAGTTCGCCCGTGGGCTGCACAGCGCCGACGGGGCGGAACTCGTCGCGGTCGGGTCGCGCACTGAGGCGTCGGCCGAGGCCTTCGGGGCCGAGTTCGCCGTCCCGCGCCGCCACGCCAGCTACGAGGCGCTCGCCGCCGACCCGGACGTCGACATCGTCTACGTCGCGACGCCGCACCCCGCCCACCGTGCGGCCGTGCTGCTCTGCCAGTCGGGGGGCAAGGCGGTGCTCTGCGAGAAGCCGTTCACGGTCAACGCCCGCGACGCGGCCGAGTTGATCGAGAATGCCCGGACGAAGCGGCTCTTCCTGATGGAAGCGATGTGGTCGCGCTACCTCCCGGCGATGATCCGCTTCCGCGAGCTGATCGCCGAGGGCGCGATCGGCGAGCCGCGCCTGCTCCAGGCCGACTTCGGCTTCCGGGCCGGGGTCGACCCGGCGGCGCGCCTGTTCAACATCGAGCTCGGCGGCGGCGCCCTGCTCGACGTCGGCGTCTACGTCGTCTCGCTGGCGTCGATGATCTTCGGCGCGCCACAGGCGGCCGCCGGGATCGGCCAGACGGGCGAGACCGGCGTCGACGAGCTGACCGCGATCACACTCGCCTATTCCGGCGGCGGGATCGCCCAGCTGACCTGCGCGATCCGGACCCAGACGACGGTCGAGGCGACGCTGTTCGGGACCGAGGGGTCGCTGACGATCGCGTCGCCGTGGTACTGCCCGTCGCACCTGACGCTGGCCCGGACCGGGCACGAGGCGGAGGTGTTCGACATCCCCTACGCCGGCAACGGCTACAACTACGAGGCCGAGGAAGCCGGCCGTTGCCTGCGCGAGGGCCTGACCGAGAGCCCGACCATGCCGCTGGACGAGACCTTGCAGATCATCCAGACACTGGACCGGATCCGGGCACCCTGGCCGGTCCGCTACCCCGGTGACGCCTGACCATCGAGCAGTCTCCTCACCCAGGCATCGATGGCGATGACGACAGAGCAGAGGACACCTTCCATGGAATACGGACGGATCACCAACGTCGACAAGCCGGTCTCCCGGATCGTCCAGGGGACGATCATGCTGCGGGACGACGACAAGGAGAACGGCTTCAGGCTGCTCGACGACGTCCTGGCCGCTGGCATCAACGCCTTCGACACCGGCCGGACCTACGGCCGCAACGAGAACCTGTTCGGTGAGTGGGTCGCCTCCCGTGGCGTCCGCGACCAGGTGATGGTGCTCGGCAAGGGCGCGCACCCGGCTGGGGGCAAGGACCGGCGCGTCAACGCGGCCGACATCACCGCCGACATCGAGGCCTCGCTGGAGGCGTTCGGCTTCGACTCCATCGACCTCTACATCCTCCACCGGGACAACGAGGAGACTCCCGTCGGCGAGATCGTCGAGGTATTGGACCGCCACCACAGGGCCGGCAGGATCGGCGGCTACGGCGGCTCGAACTGGCGGTACGAGCGGATCCGCGCGGCGAACGAGTACGCCGCGGCCAACGGGCTGACGCCGTTCGTCGCCTCCTCGCCGAACCTGAGCCTGGCCGTCTGGAAGCAGCCGCCGTGGGCGGGCTGCGTCTCGATCGCCGGGCCGGAGGGGGCCGAGGCCCGCGCCTGGTATGCCGACAGCGGTCTCGCGGTGTTGCCGTGGTCCAGCCTCGCCGGCGGCTTCATGACCGGCCGCTTCCGCCGGGAAAACCTCGATACCTTCACCGACTACTTCGACACCAACCCGATCGAGGCCTACGCGACCGAGGACAACTTCCGCAAGGTCGATCGCCTGGAGGAGCTCGCCACCGAGCGCGGCTCGACGATCCCCCGGGTCGCCCTCGCCTACGTGCTCGACCAGCCGATGAACATCTTCCCGCTGGCCGCCCCGCGTACCGCCGGGCAGGTCCAGGACAACGCCGCCGCCCTCGACCTCAAGCTCTCCCCGGAGGAGATCGCCTGGCTGGAACTGCGGACCGACGACCGCCCATTCTGACGGTTGACCCAGTCTCATCGTTCCTGGGGTGGCCCGGCCGTCACTGGTCGGGCCGTCGCTGTCCTGAGGGCTCATGGCGATTTCGGAGACGATCGGACGGGGTCCGCGGACCGACGCATTCTGGCGAGCGAGGCAGCGCGCCACTCAGCGGGCCAAGCGGAAGTCCTCGGCGATCGCTTCGAGCTTCGTCTGCCCGGCCCAGCGGTTGATTCCCAGCCGGACGGCGAGATCGATGGACTGGGCCGCGGCCGCGTCGGCGAGGCGGTCGCCGCCACCCCAGACGATGACCTCCGCCGGCGCGACGCCGGGCTGACCGACGACGAGCTTGAGGTGCTGCCGCTGTGGGTCGCGGCCCATCAGGGTTCGGCGCTGGAGCGGAACGTTCCGGATATAGAACAGCGGGTTCCCGTTGCCCTGCCCGAAGGGGCCGAGCTGGCTGATGCTCCGGGCCGTCGCCAGCGTCAGCCGGTCGGCCGGCAGCTCGGCGACCGGCCGCAGTTCGTCGTGGCCGAAGCTGGCCTGGAGCTCGGCCGAAGTCGGCAGCGTCCGTTCGAGCGCCGCGCCGAGGATGGTGGCGAGCGTCTCGATGTCGGCCGTCTTCAGGGAGAGCCCGGCGGCGGCGCTGTGGCCGCCGTGATGGGCGAGCAGCCCATCGGCGTCGCGCAGCGCGGCGGCGATGTCGAAGCCGGGGATCGAGCGGGCCGACCCGCGGCTCTGACCGTCGACCGATGGGTCGTCGCTGAGCAGGATGACCGGCTTGTTGAAGGTGTCGACGATCCGGGACGCGGCCGGGCCGATCACCCCGGCGTGCCAGTCGGTGCCGTGGGCGACGAGGACGCTGTCGGACAGGCCGCCCGGCCGGCCGATGTTGGCCTGAAGGACGGCCGTTGCCTGCTGGACGACCTGGTTCATCGCCACCTTGCGGCCGGTGTTGCGGTTCTCGAGCTGGTTGGCGAGCCGGGCGGCCTCGTCCGTGTCGAACGCGCAGAGCAGCCGCAGCGCGAGCATCGGGTCGGCCATCCGGCCGGCCGCATTGAGCCGAGGCGCGAGCTTCATGCTGACCTCGTGGGCCGTCAGCGTGGCTGGCTCGACTCCAGCCGCCCCGCAGAGGGCCGCCACCCCGGGCCGGGCGCCCTTGCGGACCGCCCGGAGGCCGTCGCGGACGAGCGGCCGGTTGAGGCGGCGCAGGTCGGCGACGTCGGCGACCGTCCCCAGCATCGCGAGGTCCTGCAGGCCGGTGGCCGTCCGGTGGAGCGCCGGGTCGCCCAGCTCCTCGGCGATGGCGACGAGGTAGAGCCAGGTCAGCCCGGCCCCGGTCAGGTCCCGGAGTGGGTCGCGCGGTGTGGTGACGGGACGGAGGTAGGCGGAGACGGTGATCGCCCCGAATGGCCCGGCGCCGTCGTCCTCACCGATCTGATGGTGATCGAGGATGACGACCTCGAGCCCGAGCGAGATCGCCAGCGGGACGCAGGTGTGGTCGGTGCTGCCGGTGTCGGTCACGATCAGCAGGCCGCCCGGACCGCCGTGCTGAGCGAGTGCCTGGACATCGTCCGGGCAGAGGCCATAGCCCGTCGCCCGGGTCGGCAGGCGCGTCTCGACGTTGCCGGGACCGATCGCCTGGCCGAAGAACAGCGCCAGCATCGCGGCGGCGGTCGTGCCGTCCGCGTCGTAGTCGCCGAAGATCCCGACCCGTTCTCGCTGCCGGATCGCCTGGAGGCCACGGGCGACGGCCGCGGCGAAGTTGGGCAGCTTGACCGCCTGGACCAGCAGGTCCTCCGGGGCGTGGACGCTGGCGTCGAGGAAGTCCGCGACGGCCTCCTCGTCCCGGAGCCCGCGTCGCCAGAGCAGGTCGGCGACGACCGGATCGGCGTGGAGCGCGCGCCAGTCGTCACCGATGATCGGTTCCGGGATCGCCCAGCTTCGGGTCGTGACGGTCATCTGGCGGTTTGGCTCCTGGCGACTGACCCGGCCGGACCAGCCGTCAATCGGGACGGACAGGGTGTACGGACAATCCTACCGTATCCCGATCGACAGCCGATGTCCGGGCGGCGCTGATGAACGGCGTCTTCGTCTATGCTGCACTGCCATTCCGTCGATCTCCGCCGTCTCCGACACCGCGTCATGGACACATGTCGGCGAGGTCTGGCCGGCCGTCCGGCCGTCATCGAGCTTGCGGATATGCCTCGGTACCCACCCGCCGGTGTTCGCCCGGGGCTGAACCCCCGGGCTCAGGGACAACGCCTGCGAGGAACGAGCTGTGGGTGGCACCGGCGTAGTTCCACAGGCTCCATGCGGGACCGGATCCAACGGCGGAGGTCGGGGGGCGGTGCGTTCCAGCTCCAGACAACCTGCAACCTGGCTTCATCGTCCGTAATCTGACGCTTCCACGCTCCACTGTCATCGACTCGCAATGAGGTGTTCGTTATGTCCCGCTGGCGCGTCCAGTTGCCCCTGATCCTGCGGGAGCCGCGGCTGCGCTCCGTCCTCCTGATCGCCCTGCTGGCCGGGACGGTCGAAGGGATGGTCGTGCCGTTCCTGGCGCTGATCGCCGAGGAGCGCGGCGTGCCGATCGGCACGATCGGCGTGATGGCGGCGGCGTTCCTGCTGGCGCAGGTCGCACTGCAGGTACCGTTCGGCGTGCTGTCGGACCGGATCGGCCGCTCGTGGATCATCGTGACGGGACTAGGGCTGCTCTGCCTGGCCTGCATCGGCTTCTCGCTGGCCGACACGCCGCCGGTCTGGATCGTCCTCCGGATCGTCCAGGGGTTCGCCGTCGCGGCCCTGCTGCCGTCGCTGCGGGCGCTGGTCGCCGACGTCTCGACGATCGAGCAGCGCGGCGAGGCGTTCGCCGGGTTCAACGCCGCCTTCTTCGGCGGCATCTTCGGCGGCCCGCTGATCGGCGGCGTCGTGATCGAGTTCGCCGGGTCGCGGGCGCTGTTCCTCGGCGCCGCGCTCGGGGCGGTCCTGCTCGGTGTGGCCGTCTGGATCCGCTTCCCGGAGTTCCGCCGGCCGATCGTGACCGACCACGTCGCCCACGACGCGCCGATCGCCTCCGGCCGCCGGGCGGTCGCGGTCCTGCTGGCGTCGCCGCTGGTCGGGGCGTATCTGCTCGGCGCGGCGATCCAGGTGCCGGGCGGACTGGCGACGGCGATCTGGAGCATCTACGTCTCGGACCTGGGTGGCAGCGACATCGTCGTCGGGATCACCTACAGCACCTTCTCGGTTCCGCTGCTGGTACTGGCATCGATCGCGGGCCGGTCGGCCTCCCGTCGGCCGCGCTGGCGGCTGCTGCTGGTGACGTGCCTGCTGCTGTCGGTCTTCGTCGCCGGCTACGGGCTGACGGACTCGATCGCCGTCCTCGTCGTGATCGGCGTGTTCGAGGGGACCGTGGTCGCCTTCGCCGCCCCGGCGATCGACGCCTACATGACGACGATCGCCGACCCGCGGATGATGGGCCGCGTCCAGGGCGCCTTCGCGACATCGGCGACGGGCGGCGCCGCGATCGTCGGCTGGCTGAGCGCAGTGCTCTACAAGCAGGACCACTCCTACCCGTTCGTCTTCTCCGCCGTCCTGATCGTGATCATGGTCATCCCGGCCGTGCTGCTCGTCCGCCGGGCGGAGGTGACGCAGACCCGGGTGTCCGTTCCGCCGACGGTCGTTTCGGCTGCGAGGTAGCGACCCTACTCGATTAGGCCAAATGATGGCGCGAGTCTACTTCGCCATTCCGTGGAAGGATCATGGTGGCCAGGATTAGGTAGAGGCATGCACAAACAGACGTCATCCTGTTGGTGAATACCCGACATTACTTAGTTGACTTAGTCGTGCGCCATCTCTAAACTCGCGTGATGCCTTGCGCGGGCGGGCGCTAACGAGGGCCGGACAATGACCGAGGCAGTGACCGCGACAAAGTCGCCGCGTGTGTACATCACTGACTACATCTCCGGCCTCCAGGTCGAAGCAAAGCCCGAGGAGACCGAAGCCGTCCAGATTTTCTCTCGACGATTGGTGGAGGAATTCGGTTATCCGAAGGAGTTCATCCAGACCCGGCCACAATACATGGTCAAGGAGTCGCCTTCTGGCGCTGATCGTTGGCCCGTTGACATCGTGGTGTTCCGAGAGGGAAACCGAAGTTATAGCGACGTTTGGATGGTTGTTGAGTGCAAGCGCCGGAATCGTAAGGACGGCCTTGAGCAGCTAAGCATTTACATGCACCTAACTACCGCCCAGGTTGGTGTTTGGTTCAACGGCGAGGAACATGTATACCTGCGAAAGCGCATCCGCTCCGATGGGACGTTGACTATTGAACCAATTAACGCCCTCCCTCGATACGGTCAGACGTTGGCAGACGTGGGGAAAATACTCCGGCGCGATCTCCGGCCTCCGACTAATCTTAAGTCTCTACTGAAGGACATTCGGAACCGTCTGGTCCCAATGACGACAGGTGTGACTCGGGATGAAACCTTCGCCAAGGAACTCATCAATGTTCTTTTCTGCAAGATTCACGACGAGATGAATACCGATAGCGATGCCCCTGTTTCGTTCTTCGCTGGCGACGAGACAGCATCATCGGTTAAGACCCGCATCGTTAACCTCTTCGACAGCAAAGTGCGCGGAGCATACGATGACGTTTTCGACCGCACGGACGCCATTACGCTCGATGCTGAGTCAGTAGCCTATGTCGTAGGCGAACTACAAAACATTGCCGTAACAGAGGCCGATCGCGACGCTGTAGGGGATGCCTTCGAGGTCTTCATTGGACCAGCGCTAAAGGGTAGCCAAGGACAGTTTTTTACACCACGCAATGTTATTAAGATGATGGTCGACATCGTGGATCCTGATCCGAACAAGTACATTATTGATCCCGCTTCTGGCTCTGGTGGCTTCCTGATCGCTTCGCTTGAGCACGTCTGGTCCAAGTTAGAAGTAATCGCCAAGCGAAGAGGATGGAGCGAGGCGCAACTTGAACGAGAGAAGGTCACATCTGCTTCTCGATATTTCCGTGGAATCGAGAAGGATTCGTTTCTGGCTAAGGTCACCAAGGCATACATGGCTGTTATTGGCGATGGTCGAGGGGGTGTGTTCTGTGAGGACTCGCTGAAGTTATTTGAGGAATGGCCGGAGCGAGTCCGGGAAAAGATCGTCCCCGAACAGTTCGACTATGTCTTCACCAATCCGCCGTTTGGCTCGAAGATTAAGGTTCAGGGAGCTCATATTCTAGGACAATACCCCCTCGGCTACCTCTGGAAGGAAACACCGGACGGCTGGGCTAAGACGACCAAGATTCCCGAAAGTCGACCGCCCCAAATACTCTTCATCGATCGCTGCCTCCAGTTGCTCAAACCCGGAGGGACGCTCGCGATCGTTCTACCCGAGAGTTTATTCGGTAATCCTTCTCACAACTACATCACATCCTATCTAGCCGAGAACATGACGATAACAGGCTTGGTATCGATGCCTGAGGACTTGTTTCAGCCGCATACCCATGCAAAGGCTTGCGTCCTGTTTGCAGTAAAGACTCCACCGCCGAAGGACTATCCCGTTCGCATGGCAGTAGTCAAGTGGTGTGGACATGATTCTCGCGGTAACCCTATCCCCCACGACGACGTCCCCCAAGTAGCTGAAAAGTTTCGCAGACTCGCCCTGGGCGCCAGCGTTGCGTTTGATCGGACTGGCTTCACTCGGATGCTCAGTCAGATCCAGAACAACATCTTCATCCCGAAGTACTACGACCCAGAGATTGAGGCGGCGCTCGAATCCCTCCGTCCTACCCATGACCTTTATCGTTTAGGTGATCTCATCGCGGACGGAACGCTGCAGATCAGAACAGGTCACGAAGTCGGCAAGTTAGCTTATGGCACAGGATCTATTCCATTCGTCCGGACCTCTGATCTCGCCAACTGGGAACTCAAGCTTGATCCAAAGCAGGGTGTGTCCGAAGAGGTCTATGCCAGCTTTGCTGCACGCCAAGATGTTCAGCCGCAGGATATCCTAATGGTGCGTGACGGCACCTACCTAATCGGCACATGTTCGATGCTGACCACCTTCGACACCAAAATCGTATACCAGAGTCATCTCTACAAGCTGCGCGTTATGAACCGCGAGGTGATCGACCCTTACGCCTTGCTAGCTGCACTGAACAGTCCGATCGTCCGACGGCAGATTCGATCGAAGCAATTTACACAGGACATCATCGACACCTTAGGGCGTCGGATCCAGGAGCTTATCGTGCCCGTCCCCAAGGACCCAGCAGTTAGATCAGATATCATCGAGCAGACCCGATTCATCGTCGAAACACGGGCTCAGCTACGCCAACGAGCTCGCGAGGTGAGTCTGATGATCATGGGCGACCGCAAACAAGCAGAGGAGCAGGAAGAACTCGCTGAGATCATCTAATCAACTCCGATAACGCATCGTCGATGACTCCTCTGATGGTTGTTGACCGGACTATCTCCTTGTAACTGATCCGCGTTCAACGGTCGGCGTTGGCGTCCATTGCCTCGTTGCGATGGTTGCGGCAGCGGTCGCTGCAATACCGGACCTCATCCCAGTTCTTCGCCCACTTTTTCCGCCAGGTGAACGGCCGGCCGCAGGTGGCGCAGGTCTTCGTCGGCAGGTCCTACTTCTTCACGCCTCGCACGCTGGGTGGGCCTCTCTCGATAGCGAATCGTCGGGCTGACCGCTCATCCAGAGCGCAGTGACCATGCCGCCCGATGTCCGCTTTGCCAGCTGGGGACGAAAATGCCGGCAGCGGTGAGGGGGGCCTCACCGCTGCCGGTCGAAGGGAGCGTCTGCGTCTGGCGGTAGGCCAGGCGAGTGACCTAGTAGATGGAGAGGTAGCGGTCGCGCTCCCACTGGGAGACGTGGAGGCGGAAGGCGTTCCACTCGGCCTTCTGAGCCTCGATCAGGCGGTCGGCGACGTGCTCGCCGAGGGCGCCCCGGACGACGTCCGACGCCTCCAGCTCGGCCACGGCCTCACCGAGGGTGGACGGCAGCGTCGGGATGTTGCGGCGCTGGAGATCCTCCTCCGTGAAGTGGTAGAGGTTCTCCTCCACCGGCTCCTGGAGGGGAAGCTCGTTCTCGATTCCGTCGAGGCCGGCGGCCAGCATCGCGGCGAAGGCGAGGTACGGATTGCAGCTCGGATCCGGGCAGCGCAGCTCGACGCGGGTCGCGGCCAGGTTGCCCTGGCGGATCGCCGGGACGCGGATCAGCGCCGAGCGGTTGGTCCGGGCCCAGGCGACGTAGACCGGCGCCTCGAAGCCCGGCACGAGCCGGCGGTAGGAGTTGACCAGCGGCGCGATCACCGGCGCCAGGGCGCGGGCGTGTTTGAGCTGGCCGGCGATGAACTGCTGGGCGATCCTCGACAGGCCGTACGGGTGGTCGGCGTCGACGAAGGCGTTCTTGCCGGTCTCGATCGAGGAGAAGCTCTGGTGGACGTGCATCCCCGAGCCGTTGACGCCTTCGAGCGGCTTCGGCATGAACGTCGCGTGCAGGCCGTGCTGCTGCGCGACGGACTTGAGGACGTACTTGAAGGTCGTGGCGCGGTCGGCGGTCGGGATGGCGTCGCCGTACTCGAAGTCGATCTCGTGCTGGCCGACCGCGACCTCGTGGTGGCTGGCCTCGACGTCGATCCCCATCTCCGTCAGCGCCCGCACCATGTGCTTGCGGATCACGGAGCCGAGGTCGGTCGAGACATCGAAGTAGCCAGCGCTGTCGGAGGGGACCGCCGAGATCTCGTCGCCGTCCTTCCGGAAGAGGAAGAACTCCAGCTCCGGGCCGACGTTGTAGCGGTAGCCCATCGCCTCGAGGCGCTCGAGCTGGCGGCGCAGGACACTGCGCGGGTCGCCGGGGAACGGGTCGCCGTTCGGCCGGAAGACGTCACAGATCACGCGGGCGGTGACGTAGCCGTCATTCTCGTAGCTCTGGACCTTGTACGTGGCGAGGTCCGGCTGGAGGAACATGTCCGACTCGGCGATCCGGGTGAAGCCGGCGATCGAGGAGCCATCGATCCACTGCCCACCCTCGATGACGTGGTCGAAGATCGTGGCCGGGATGGTCACGCTCTTGACGATGCCCATCACGTCGGTGAACTGGAGGTTGATGAACTCGACGTTCTGCTCGGCGATCTGCCTGAGGATCTCTTCGCCGGAGGGGGCCGGTGCCGTTGCGCTCACGTCTTCTCTCCTTGGATTGCGGCCGACGGCCGGGCAGCCCGGCTCCGATTCCCGCGCCAGCGGCGAGGGAGACCGGGGATGGCCGACGCGGCGCGCGCGTACTGATAGGGCGCGAGCAGTGTAGCCGACCGGTCTGGGCCGGCCTACGGGGTCTCGATCGCGTTGTTGTGCAATTCGTCCAACAAGGGATTGTGCATCTTCGCCAGTTGGACGGGAGTCCCGTTGGTCCGGTGCCCGTTGGCGTGGTCGTCCGGCGGGACGCACTCGGGTCCGACCGATTCGCGGCGGGGAACTTGCCCTGCTCTTGCTCAATCGGGTCTGGCGCTCCCCGATGGCGATCTCGTATCCCGTGCCCGTCGTTCCCATCAGGAGTCGTTCGATGGCCGGCAGCAGCTACCAGGTCCCCGACCAGCACGGCCGGCTCGCGATCGTGACCGGGGCCAACAGTGGGCTCGGCTACGAGATCGCCCGGCGCCTCGCCGGCGCGGGCGCCGATGTCGTCCTGGCCGTCCGGGACCGGGCGAAGGGCGAGGACGCCCAGCGCTCGATCGCCGCCGGGCAGCCAGCCGCCCGGCTCACGGTCGCGGAGCTCGACGTCGCCAGCCTGGCGTCCGTCGCCCGGTTCGCCGACGGGCGGCTCCGGGACGGTCGCCCGATCGACCTGCTGGTCAACAACGCCGGCATAATGGCCGTCCCCGAGCGGCACTTGACGCCGGACGGGTTCGAGGTCCAGTTCGCGACCAACTACCTCGGCGCGTTCGCCCTGACCGGCCGCCTGCTGCCGCTGCTGCGGGCGGGAACGAAGCCGCGGGTCGTGACGATGAGCAGCCTCGCCGCCCGGATGGGGCCGATCGACTTCGACAACCTCCAGGCCGAGCGGTCCTACAGCGCCTGGCGGGCCTACGGCCAATCGAAGCTGGCCGACCTGCTCTTCGCCCTGGAGCTGGACCGCCGCAGCCGCACCGCGGGTTGGGGAATCATGGCGCTCTCGGCCCACCCCGGCCTCACCCACACGAATCTGGGCAAGAGCGGCCCCGGCCACGGCGAGCCATCCCGGATCAAGGCGATCACTCAGACTGTGACGGACCAGATGATGCGGCTGCCCTTCGCCTCGCAGCAGCCGGAGAAGGGCGCCGGGCCGGCCCTGTTCGCGGCGACCAGCCCGTCGGCGATCGGCGGCGGCTTCTATGGTCCCGCCGGGCCACTGGAACTGACTGGCGGCCCGACGGCGGCGAAGGTCCCGCGGCGGGCCCGGGACCTGGGAATCGCCACGCGCCTCTGGGAGGTGTCGGAGCGGTTGACCGGGGTGAGGTTTTCCGGAACGCCCATCGATCCGGGAATCGAATAGCGCCAATTGACGAGTTCATGAACTCGTCCGGGGTGAGCCATTACATCTTGCCGAGCGTTCATGGCAGTCTATCCCTGGCTCCTACGAACCAGGCACAGGTACTCGGTGGGGCCATATATCGGACCGTTCGGATGTGGAGGAAATCGTGGGAGACGAGTTGAGCGGTCCAGCCGACGAGATGTTCGCCGAAGAGGAGCAGGCGGCGGTCAACATGGCTGGTGAAGTTCGGGAGATCACGACAGGAGATTGGCCTCAGGGCTACATCCTTGGTGCAACGCGATACGCGGACGTCATCCTCGCCCAGTCGTTCCCCGATCGATTCCGGGACCTGGTGCGCGCCTTGAGCGACTTTCGGCCGACGCTGAGTGAATTGCGAACTGGGGGAGGCGGCAGAACCGCTTTCGTCAGGCGCTTCGACGAGTCATTAGCGGCGATGAAAGAAGGTTCGTCCCGGATCTGGGGGAAACAGAACATCACCATCGAGAAGTCGGTTGGTCTCGACGGTACCGCTCTGAGGACAAGTCGGACGCGGGGACATGAGATCGATATGTTCGGTAAAGGCACGATTGAAAATCCTTTGCCAGGTATCGCTGTCGAGATGGAATGGAACAACAAGGACCCGTTCTTCGACCGTGACCTGATCAACTTCCAGGCCCTTCATCGCGAGGGCGCAATCGCGATTGGCGTGATCGTCACGCGTGGTCCGTCGCTACAGACGCTGATCGGTCCCACAATCCGCAGCAAGGACAGTGGTTTGAAGTACGGTCAATCGACCACCCATTGGGACAAGCTGATTCCCAAGGTGAACTTGGGCGGTGGTGGGGAATGCCCGTTATTACTGATTGGAATCGAGCCCGATCGCATTGCCGGGATCGAACTGGTTCACCGGGTCAGGCAACGGCTTGACGCCGCCGCGCATCTCAAGGCTCACTGGCGCGAAACGTATCGCACCAGAGCGGAGGCCGAGCCGGAGATCAGGCAACTGGAGCGCGACGCGAGGGATCTGATGCCGCCCATCGCTGACCGACGGTCGAACCCGGTCGACGGAGGCTGATAGTCGACGGTTGAGGCTTGCGGGTAAACGGGCGGGTGAACGGTTTGACCAATAAAGATCCATTTGACAAATTAGATCTTTGCCTATAGAGTGTCAACATGGAGACCAAATCCTCGTGGGTGCAAGGCCCCTCCCCAACGCAGCCCATCCCGACTTCGCCATTGCGAGTCGTTCTTGATCCTCCGCCCCTGCCGCGGATCGAGGGTGGGTTCAGCACAATTCTGGCCGATCCGCCTTGGCGTTTCACCAATCGGACAGGCAAGGTCGCGCCGGAGCACCGTCGCCTCGACCGCTATTCGACCATGACGCTGGACGACATCCGTGCGTTGGATGTAAAGCAGAGTACGGCGAAGAACGCACACCTCTATCTCTGGGTACCGAACGCCTTGTTGCCGGATGGCATCAAGGTCATGGAGGCGTGGGGGTTTCGTTACGTCTCGAACATCGTCTGGGCCAAGCGCCGAAAGGACGGCGGACCGGATGGTCGCGGAGTGGGCTTCTACTTCCGCAATGTCACCGAACTCTTGCTCTTCGGTGTACGTGGATCGATGCGGACCCTCCCGCCAGCGCGGTCTCAGGTCAACATGATCGAGACGCGCAAGCGGGAGCATTCCCGCAAGCCGGATGAACAGTACGACCTGATCGAGGCCTGTTCGCCGGGGCCTTTCCTGGAGATGTTCGCCCGCTACCCGCAGGACGGGTGGGCCGCCTGGGGTGACGAGGCCACTGGCGACGTGGCGCCGCGTGGGCGCTCCCATCGCGGATATGGTGGGGGCGAACTGGAGACGCTCCCGCACCTTGATCCGCATGTGCGCATTCCTGAAGGCTTGGCCGACCGTCTTGGTGGGGTGTTGCGGGAACAATATGAGTCTGGATTGAGTATTCGGCAACTTGCGACGGCCACAGGTTTTTCGATAGCCCGTGTACGCACTCTGCTGGAGAAAGCAGGCACCTCGCATCGTCGTCGAGGAAGAACGGCCAACGATTCAAGCGACAAGACCCAGTTGCAGTTATTGGAGCAAAGATCAGAATATAGCGCCGATTCCGCTGTAGCAGAGTAGATCGCTCTACGCTCGAATCAGCCCCCGGCATGGTGCCTATTCCGTGGCCAACGCCTCGGATCAGATCGGCTGGGTGAGTGCCCGCACACCCAGACAACTTCAGCCTCGCGCCCCCCCGTTATCGCACCCAACCGTCAGACAATTCGTGATACAGTCGAATCGTATCCGTTTCCTTACGAACGTACACCCCGCCAGCTCTCGCTGGTCGCCCTTAGGAGCCACGCCGATGCCCCTCACGCGGACTCGTCACCCCGAGCGGACCGGATCGGCGGCGCCCCGCCGGCTGCTGGCCGTCCTCCTCGCCGTTGTCCTGCTCGTTGCCGGGCTGCCGGGGCTGTCCCTCGGCCGGCAAGCCGCCGCCCAGGAGTGGTCGCCGCCGTCCACCGTCTACCTCGACAGCACCGGGCACACCCTTGACCGGCTGTTCCTCGACATGTGGCGCCAGCACAGCGACCTCCTCGGCGACCCGATCACCGAGGAGATGTCGGTCACAACACCGCTGAGCGACGACGACCAGACGGTCCAGTTCTTCGAGAACGCCGCCCTTGTCTACCTGCCCGATGAGGTCGCCGGCGAGCAGGTCCGCCTGCTGCCACTCGGCCGGACGATGGCGCGGGACCTCCGGGCCGACAACCGGGACGCCTTCGCTCCCGTCCGCGCGACCGACTGCCGCGGCGACGATTGCCAGCTGACCGTCCGGACCCGGCACACCGTCGAGGGCGACGTCCTCGCGATGTGGCGGTCGGATGACGGCCAGCTCCTGGGCGACCCGATCTCGCAGCCGTTCAAGGACGGGGATCGGACGGTCCAGTACTTCGAGAACGGCGCCCTCGTGACCGGTGATGCTGACGGTGTCGTCGCCATGTCGCTCGGTGTGGAGTCCGCGAAGGCGGAGCGGTATGAGACCGACCGGATCGACCAGCCCGAGGACGTCCCGACCTATGACACGGCCCTGTTCGTCGAGCCCGAGATCGTCGCCGAGGATACGGAGACGACCATCGATACCAGTGCCGATACCAGTGCCGATACCAGTGCCGAGACCAGTGCCGATACGGTCGTCGCGGTCGACGAGCCGGTCGCGGCCAACATCGGCCCCGGCCCGCAGCAGGGCGGCCCAAAGGAGATCGTGATCTCAATCTCGGCCTCCGCGATGTGGGCCTATGACAACGGCGAGCTCTACACCTCCAGTCTCGTCAGCACCGGTGTCGGCGACATCCCGGAGACCGTCACGCCGATCGGCTACTTCAGCATCCTGACCAAGTACGATGTCCAGACGATGTCCGGCAACCTCGGCGGGGAGGACTACAACGTCCCCGACGTCCCCTGGGTGATGTACTTCGACGATCTCGGCAACGCCCTCCACGGCGCCTACTGGCACAACAACTTCGGCACCCCGATGTCCCACGGCTGCGTCAACCTGCCGATGGACATCGCCCCGGTCCTCTACGCCTGGGCCGAGATCGGGACCCCAGTCACCGTCCTGCCGTAGCAGCGCCCGGACCCAGCTCGCCGACCGAAGATGAACAGGGAAGGGGCGGCGCCAGCACTGGCGCCGCCCCTGCTCCATTGTCAGCCCTGGCCACAGCAGCGACCCGACCAGCCGTCGCTACGGCAGCCGGACATCGATCGTCGTGACCGTTCCGGCGTCCCGGTCGATCAGCCGGAGGGCGTGATTGTTGGTGTCGGCGACGTAGATTCGCGGACCGTCGACGGCCACGCCGGACGGCTCCCAGAACGACGCGGTCGCCAGGTCGCCGTCGCGCAGCGCCGCCTCGCCGCTGCCGGCGATCGTCGTGACGGTCCGGGTGATCGGGTCGAGCCGCTTGATCCGGTTGTTGTAGGAGTCGGCCAGGTAGAGGACCAGCTGGTCGTCCTCTTCGGTTCCGGCCAGCCCGAGCGGGTGCTGGAGCCGGACCGTGTCGCCGGCCCCGTCGATGTCACCGAAATCGAACAGCCCGCGCCCGACGATCCGGCGGACCCGACCGCCATCGAGGTCGACCCGCCGGACGGCGCTCGATTCGCTGTCCAGCGACCAGGCCGCCCCTTCGGTTACCACCAGCCCGGATGGCTGCGAGAACGTCGCCTCCCGGAGCGGGCCGTCGTGGATCGACTCGGCGCCCGTCCCGGCGACGATCTCGACCAACCCCGTCGCCGGGGCGAACGCCCAGATCTGGTGCGTGCCGGCCATCGCGATCAGGAGCCGGTTGCCCGCCCAGGCCAGGTCCCACGGCGAGGCGAGGCCGGTCTCCGTGCCTGGCGCCGGCGCGTCGAGCTCGTAGCCGCCGCGCTCGCCCGTCCCCGCGACGGTCGTCACCTGACCGGCGGCGAGGTCGACCCGGCGCAGGAGATGGTTGGCGCGGTCGGCGACATAGAGCGTCTGGCCGTCCGGCGTCACGGCGACACCTTCCGGCCGGGAGAAGGAGGCCACGGCGATCGACCCATCGGTCCGCCCCTCGGTGCCGGAGCCGATCACCCGCGAGACCTGCCCGTCGCGGCCCATGACGAGGATGCGGTGGTGGCCGGAGTCGCTCACGATCAGTCGGTCGCGCGGGGCGTCGATGAGCACCTTGCCGGGGAACCAGAGCGAGGAGCCCGCGCCGGTCTTGGCGACGATCTCCTCGGGCTCGCGCGGGACGAGCGTCCCGTCGAGGACATAGGAGTCGAGCGCGTCGGAGACGATCTGGCGGAGGCTGTCGTAGTCGATCTCGCCCGCCAGCCGCCCCCAGACCTTGCCGGCCGGGTCGATGAACATCAGCGTCGGCCAGGAGTTGGCGGTGTACTCGTCCCAAAGCGTGCGCTCGGGGTCGTTGATGACGGCGTGGGTGATGCCGTAGCGCTCGATCGCCCTGGCGACATTGGCTGGCACCTGCTCGGCCGTGAACTTGGCCGCCTCGACGCCGATCACCGTCACCCGGCCGGCGAACTCCCGCTCCAGCCGGTGCAGGGCGGGCAGCATGTGCATGCAGTTGATGCAGCAGTAGGTCCAGAAGTCGAGGATGACGAGCTGGCCGCGCAGGTCGCTGATCGACTGCGGCGTGCCGGTGATCCACTCGTAGCCGGCGAAGTCGGGCGCGCGGACGACGCCGCGGTAGGGCGTGGTAGTGGCGGACATGGCGGGATGCTCCGGGTTCGGTCGGCACGCTGCCGGCCCGTGGCTGGTGCCGTCGCAAACCGCACGCCAGTCGGTCTCTGGGGGCTGCCCGCTTCGTGCGACTGCCCCAGTGGTGCCCGAACGCTGATTGGCGGACGAGGAGCCGGCCTGTTGGCGAGCGGTCCCCATCCCGAAATCCCTCCGGACGCCGGGAACCGCCGTCGGGTTTCGTAGGCGCGACGCTTGGGAGCCCGGCCGCCGCAGCGGCCTTCGCCGCGAGGCGAGATTGGCTCCGGGTTCGATCACGGTCGATTCTGGCGCCCGTCTCTGGCAATGTTGCCCCGGCTGTTGCCAACGGCCAGTCATCCGCGTCCACCGTTGAACCATGAACCATGAACCATGAACCATGAACCATGAACCATGAACCCGTTGTCGCCCTGCGGGGCGACGGCCGCTGCGGCGGCCCGGGCGGGGCAAGCCCACGCCCCTACGAGAATGATCGCCACGGCGGTCGTCGTCATGAACCGGCTTCCCCTCGTCGGGGGCTCAAGGACGAACGCTGACCGCATCAGGGCCACGGTCCCACCTCGATCGATCGGTTACAGGATAGGCGAGACCGAGTCGTCGCTCTTCGCGTCGCGCTTGCCGCCTGGCCGCTCTGTTGTCGGGACGGTCAGGATCTCGTCGATCTCCCGCCGGGCTCGCCGGATCGCCTCGCGGAGTCGCTCGACCCGGTCGCCGTCGGCGAGGTCGCCGCGGGAGGCCGCCCGCATGACGGTCTGGCCGAGGTCCCAGAGTTCGCCGACGATCGGGCGGATGTCGCCGATCGCCTCGAAGACCGGCCGGGCGCCGATCCGGTCGCGGATCGCCTGGAGCGTCTCGCCGCGCTTCGCGAGTTCGGCCCGGCCCGCGTCGGTCGCCCGGAAGACCTTCTTGCCGTCCTCGGGCTCCGAGATGACGAATCCCTGGTCCTCCAGCAACTGGAGCGTGGGGTAGACCGACCCGGGGCTCGGGCTGTAGAGGCCGCTGAACTGCTCCTCCAGTGCCCGGATGATGTCGTAGCCGTGGCGGGGCTGGTCGTTGACGAGGTCGAGGATCACGTAGCGGAGCTCGCCCCGGGCGAAGAAGCGCTCGCCGCGCTGGCGGCCCGGCCCGTCCTCGCCGAACCACGGTCCGCCGCGCCCGTCGCCGGGTCCGCCGGGTCCGCCGAAGCCGCGCCGGCCCCGCGGGCCACCCCAGCCGGAACCGGGTCCGCCCGGTCCACCCGGTCCGAAGCCGCGTCCCATCGCCTGGGCGAAGGCTTCCCGCTGGTGACGGTGCATCCGTCCGAAGCCCATGAAGCGGCGACCGGGTCCGTCGTCCGGCATCTGGTTCGCGTCAGGATCGCCGTCGTGCTCGCGACCGGCCCAGTCCGGGCCGCCGCGCCGGCCGGGGCCGAAGCCGCGGCCCAGTCCGGGACCGCCATGCTTGCCGGGGCCGTGATGGTGGCCGTGGTGATGCCCGTGATGGCGATGCATGTTGAAGCGTTCGCCGCACTGATCATCGATGGATGGCTGCCCGCCATCAGGGGTTTCGTTGGTGGATGTCGTATCCATGGATGTCCTTTCGGGACTGGGGGCGCCGCTGGCGCCCGGCTGGGGTTCGGTGAGCGGCGGGTTGCTGCCAGGGGGATTCGTTCGGGTCATTTCCGGGAGGGTCCTTCCGCGCTGCTTTGTTCGATGTATCACGATATATCGCGACCTATCGATATGATAGGGCGGAGATGGGCTGTTGTCAATGCCTCAGCGTGGAAGTCGTGGTGACTGCCTGTCGGGATCGGTATGGTTCGGACGGTCCGTCGGGTTTCCGTCTTGTGACGCCGTGCACCGGGCGCGGCTTCTGGCGCCGGGTCAGAACCGCCGGCGCACGGTAGAATCAGGGTGTTCGCGAGCGGGACCAGCCGCCCTGCCCCGGCCGGGCGATCGGCGGCTGTCTCAATCCCCTCCGCCAGACCCACGACGACGGCCTACGACACGCGGTCACCCCCAGCGCTGGTCGTCGATACGTGCCAACGTTTCTGGCCCACCCGCGCCGCGGGACGGGCCGTCCGGCAGAGAGGTTCCATGGCACGGCTGGCAGACACCGACATGACCACACACGGCCCCCACGCCGCCGCCGCCTCCGCCGAGATCCCCGTCGCGCCCGGCTGGCTCGGCGAGACCCGAGCGATCGTCTCGGCCTATATCGCCCTGACGAAGCCGGGCATCCTCAGCCTCCTGCTCGTCACGACCCTCGGCGGCATGCTGATCGCCGCGCAGGGTGTGCCGTCGATCGGGCTCGTCGTCTGGACGCTGATCGGCGGCGCGCTGGCTGCCTCCGGCGCTAACGCCCTCAACTGCTTCATCGACCGCGACATCGACGCGATCATGCCGCGCACCCAGCACCGCGGGACGGCTTCCGGGCAGATTTCCCCGCGGGCCGCGTTGACCTTCGGGCTCGCCCTGACGGTTGGCTCGTTCGTCCTCCTGGCCGCGCTGGTGAACGTTCCCGCCGCGCTGCTGGCCCTGGCCGGTAACGCGTACTACGTCCTGATCTACACGGCCCTGCTCAAGCGCCGCACCCCGCAGAACATCGTCATCGGCGGCGCGGCCGGCGCCTTCCCGCCGGTGGTCGGCTGGGCGGCCGTCACCGGCGACACGTCCTGGATCGCCTGGGCGCTGTTCGCGGTCGTCTTCTTCTGGACGCCGCCGCACTTCTGGTCGCTGGCGCTGCTCAAGGTCGGCGAGTACGGCCGGGCCCAGGTCCCGATGCTGCCGGTCGTCGCGGGGGAAGCCGCCACCCGGCTCCAGATCCTGCTCTACACCGTCCTGCTGACGCTGGTCGAGATCGGCATGGTCTGGCTGGGCTTCGGCTGGATCTATCTGGCTGGGGTCGTGCTGATCAACGCCATCTTCCTCGGCCAGGCCATCGCCCTGTTCGTCGACCCGAGCAAGCGCCGCGCCCGCCAGATGTTCTTCAGCTCGCTCTGGTACCTGTTCGTCTTCTTCGCCTTCGCCGCCGCCGACCGGCTCATCCTCAACTGATCCTGAGTCATCACCCAGACGCAGCGGCGATCACGCGCCGGACATCCCCGTCCGGCGCGATCATGCTTTTCCGAGACCGGCATGAACACTGCGTACCCCGATCCAATCCGATCCGGGGTCAGCACCCGCATCGCCGAGCGGCGGGAGTCGCCCACGCCCGCATCGTCACATAAAGAGGAGGATTCGCCGATGACCGATCTGTCCGACCCGCGTCTGCCGAGCGCCCCCGATCCCAACGCCACCGAGACGCCCGCCAACGGGCTCGACCCGGAGATGCCGGCGTTGCCCGCCGCCCTCCCCGCGGCGGCGATCACGTCCTTCCTGCGGGACCTGCGCAACATCCGCCACTATCGGGACACGCCCGTCCCGGACGAGATCCTGACCGACATCCTGGAGGTCGCGCGCTGGAGCGGCAGCGCCCATAACAGCCAACCGTGGAGCTTCGTCGTGGTCCGTGACGGCGCCAGTCTCGACGCCCTCGCTCAGCAGCCCGGTTACGTCGGTCACGTCAACCGGGCCCCGCTGGGCATCATGCTGGTGATGGACGGCGACCCGGACGCCAAATCATCGGAGACGTTCGACGAGGGCCGGCTGACCGAGCGGATCATGCTGGCCGCCGCCGCTCATGGTCTGGTCTCCTCGATCGCCTGGTACGGCGGGCCGACGGCGACGGCCGCCAGTGAGATCCTCGGCATCCCCGAGGGCCGGCTGGTCCGGACGCTGATCTCGGTCGGTTACCCCGATCATGAGGCCAACGTCGCCAACTCAAGTGGGCACGGTGGGCGGAAGCCACTGTCGGAGACCGTCCACAACGAGCGCTGGTAGCCAGCCGACAGCGTCTGCTGAACATCCGACATCACGGGAGAAGACATGCCCAAGCTCCGCGACCTGATCACCGACAAGGACCCACGGGTCGCGGTTCTGCGGGATGGCGAGACGCCGGACCACGGTCGCTGCGTCCTGCTCTGGGTCCAGCGGACCCAGCGGGCGACAGCGAACCATGCCGCCAACTTTGCCGTCGAGCTGGCCGACGCGCTGGGTCTGCCGGTGATCGCCGGGTTCGCGCTGGCGCCGGGCTTCCCGGAGGCGACGCTGCGGGCCTACCAGTTCATGGCCGAGGGGCTGACCGAACTCCCCGATGCCTTCGCGAGACGCCAGATCGGCTGGGAGCTCGTCGTCGGTCAGCCGCCGGAGGTCATCCCGGAACTAGCGAGACGGCTCAGCGCCGCCCTGATCGTGACCGATCTCGACCCGCTCCGGATCGGCCGGGAGTGGCGGGCGGCCGTGGCCGAGGCGATCGATGTCCCGCTGGTCCAGGTCGACAGCGACACCGTCGTCCCGTCATCGCTGTTCCCGCGGGCCGAGTACGCGCCCCGGACGATCCGGCCGAAGATCCTCCGGCGGCTGGACGAGTTCCTCCAGCCCATCCCCGACCCGAAGCCGAGGCGGGCGTCCGACCACCGGGCCGGACCCGATCCGATCAGCGAGATCGCGAAGCCGTCCTTCGACCTCAACCGGGATGTCGGACCATCGAACATCCTGACGGGCGGCGGCAGGGAAGCGCATCGCCGCCTGAAGACGTTCCTCGACACGGGACTCCCGCAGTACGACACCGTCCGCGACCGGTCCGACCTCGACGAGACCTCGCACCTCTCGCCGTACCTGCACTACGGCCAGATCGGCCCGACCGGGATCGTCCTGGCGGCGCGGGAGCGCATCTCCGGGGAGCACTTCGACTCCTTCATCGGCGAGCTCGTCGTCCAGCGCGAACTCGGGATCAACTACGTCCTCCACGTCCCGGACTACGACCGGTACCGCGGTTTGCCCGACTGGGGCCGAGAGGCGCTCGAGCGTCACGCCGATGACCCGCGACCGGTCACCTACACCGTGAAGCAGCTGGCGGCGAGCGAGACCCACGACCCACTCTGGAACGCGGCCCAGCGCCAGATGGCCGTCGAGGGCTTTCTCAACAACCGGATGCGGCTCTACTGGGGCAAGCAGATCGTCCTCTGGAGCCCGGCGCCACAGGCCGCCTGGGACACGATCGTCGCGCTGAACAACACGTACTTCGTCTGCGGCCGGGACGCGAGCAGCTACGCCAACATCGCCTGGGTCGTCGGCGGGCGCCACGACCGCCCGTTCCCCGGCGACCGCCCGATCACCGGCAACATCCGTCCGATGACGATCGCGGCGATCAAGCGCTCCTTCCGGCCGCAGGACTACATCGACCGGATCGACCGTCTCTACGGCGTCCCGGCGGCGAAGCCGCTCCCGAATGGCGACGGCGCCTAACCGGCCCTGAAGGGACCGGCTGAAAGACATTGGTCGCGAATAAGTCGGCCGGGATCACCGTCCCGCCGTCGAAACTTCTCCTTGAGTCGTCAGCGTCGAATCCAATGTCCTTCAGCCGGTCCTTCAGGGCCGGTGTCGATGGTCGAAGGCAGCGGCACGGGTACGAATCCCGCTCCGACGAACCGAACCCCGCCGTCATCTATACTGGCCCCACCCGTACGGACAACCCGAGCCGATGCCGTCCCCGCCGCGTCAGGCTCGCCGTGAGGCATCGCCGTGGCCAGTTACCCCTACCGGCACCACACCCTCTCTGACGCCTACGTCCGGCACTCGCTGGAACTCCGGGAACGCGGCGTCTTCCACGCCGACATGCGCAACGCCGCCTCGCTGGAGACGCAGTTCTCCGGCGGGATGGGTGGGCTCGCCCCGCCGCCGGCCCAGCTCGGCCAGATCCTCCGCCGGCTGGAGGGTGCCGACCCGGTCGTTCGCGTGCCCGTCTCGCCGTCAGCGCCGGGCGAGTCGAAGATCACCGGCTTCCTCGACGGTTCGCAGCGGACCGTCTCGGCCTGGCGGATCGGCCTCGTCCCGGTCATCGCGACGGTCGCCGCCGCCGCGGTCGTCGTCCGCGACGAGCACGGCGAGGCCAGCATCGCCCGGGACCGCGGCGGTCGGACGACGCTGGAGCTCGTCCATCGCTGGCTGATCCCCCACCACTCCGGCGATCCGGCGGTCGACGATCTCATCGCCCGGATCCGTGCCGCCGGCGGGGCCGTCGAGGACCCGATCCAGCGCAAGGCGATGGTCAACGGCGCACAGGACATGGATCTGTACCAGGCCTACCTCAACGACTACGGCCGGTCGGTGCAGGTCGCCTACGAGGCCGCCCGCAACGTCCGGGCCGAACTCGAACTCCGGATCATGGACCGCTGGCCCCAGATCGACCCGACCGGCGACGGCTGGCTGATCGTCGATGGCCGCCGCACGCTCAGCGTTCCCCGGACGCTCGGCGTCGTCAAGCGGCTGACCAGCCCACACCTCGCCGGTGGCGAGGCCGTCCAGGTCTACGACCTGCCGGCCGCGCACCGGACGACGGCGTTCGTGCCCGATCCGGAGAAGCGCGAGCGCGGCCAGAACTTCGTCTTCCGCGGCGTCAGTCCGCACGCCTCCGGCAACGACACGCCGGTGATGTGGTACCTGCGGATGCATGACCACGCCGGGCTCGACGCCTACCACGGCCTGATCCGGGTCGAGGCCCCCTTCGACGTCGAGGACTCCGCGGAGATCACCCGGCTCTCGTCGTGGCTGCTGGCCGAGCGGACCCCGAGAGCGACCGGCGACGCCCGCTGGGCCAGCCTGCTCTACCCGATCCACCTGCTGGAAGGGATGCTCAAGCGCCAGATCGCCACCGAGACCCGAGCCTGGCCCAATGCAACATGACATCACTCCGGAACGTCTGTCGGAAAGGACGGTTCCGCTCGGAACCAGTGTTGAGCAGATCTGACCGTGACCAGGCGAGCGATGCTGGCGGCGGATGCGAAGTGGGAGCAGACCGATGAAGATGGTGGATCGCAACGGCTATCTGACGGACGGCTACACGGACGGGTTCGACGAGCTGCTGGCCCACGACACGCTGGTCGAGCAGGCGCCGATGAACGGCCATGTCTCCTTCGAGGGCGGGATCGCCGGCGTCGCGCCCCAGCTGGCCGGGGCGTTCGGCGACTACCTCGACACCCGCGTCGGCGCGATCGGCCGGGTCGTCTCGTCCGAGAAGGAGCCGTCCGGCGCCCACCAGTTCTGCTTCTGGGCCGACGACGGCGAGACCAACCTCGACGTCGGGCACATCGTCGTCACCTTCTCGGAGGAGGCCGCCGTGATCGGCGTGGTCGACGAGCCTCGCCGCTTCTCCGACCTGCGCTCCTTCCTGGACGACTACTTCGACCGCCAGATCCAGGAGTCGCTCCACGTCGCCGCCCCGACCCGCCGGCCCGAGCTGCTCGTCTACAACGTCAACGTCCTGGCGACGCGCCACCTGCGCGCCGACGTCTCCTCGCAGCGCCCGCCCATCGGCGGACCCGTCTTCTACGCCACCCCGAAGGCGATCGAGGACGCGCTCGGCCGGGAGGAGTTCTCCGGCGCCGCCGTCCCGGCCCTGATGCACATCAACGGCAACCCGACCTACGACCCGGCGACGGGCGAGCCGGTCCGTGACGAGGCCGGCAACGTCATCTTCCAGCGGTCGCCGGTCGCGCTGGACGAGCACTACCTCGTCGGACCCGAGGCCGGCCACGCCAACTGGACCGGCCAGTCCGGCCTCGCGACCAAGACCAGCCACGCCCTGTTCCTGACCAGCTCCGTCTTCCAGACGCTGCGCAAGGCGCCGGAGCGGACGACCGTCGCGGCGTTGATGTTCAACGTCAAGGGGCCGGATCTGCTCTGGCTGGACAAACCGGCCACGCCCGACGCGTCGGATGACAGCATGGTCTCGGCCTACCAGGCGGCCGGCGTCCGGGGCTTGAGCGACCTGGACCACGAGGCCTACCGGTCGCTCGGGCTGGAGCCGGAGCCGTTCGACCGACTGCGGATCTTCGCGCCGTTCAAGCCGGGCCGGATCCCGCAGACGAATTACGGCGCCAACGGCACCTCCGGCATCAGCCTCGACGGGGTCCAGACCCGCGGCGCCCTGAACACCCTGCGGGACGCGCCGGGCGAGACCGAGGGCCGGGTCTTCCCGATCCTCTGGCCGCTGAAGAAGGTGCTGGCCGCGCCGCACAAGGTCTTCGAGCACGGCGACCTCGACGACAAGCTCTGGGGTCTGATCTTCGACATCCGCGAGCGCGGCATCGAGACGATGGCCGGACTGAGCGCGATGTTCGCCCAGGCCGATGCCTACTTCGAGGAGACCGGCGCGACCGAGTGGGAGGGGCACCACAAGTTCACCCTCCGCAAGGCCCGCAACCGGTTCAAGGGCTTGCCCGGCAAGTTCGGTGGGCTGCTGGCCGACGGCGGGGTCACCTACGGCACCTTCCCGGAGGCGGACGAGAAGTTCAGCGACCAGGAGCTGCGGGTCATCGACATCGCCGGCTGCAACTCCAACGTCCAGGAGCTGATCGTCTCGTCGGTGATCAACACGATCTGGCGGATGGCCGAGGAGGAGAAGCTCGGCGTCGACAAGTTGATCATCTTCGTCGACGAGCTGAACAAGTACGCGCCCGGCGGCGGCGAGGGCGGCCTGCGGGACACGCTGGTCGACATCGCCGCCCGGGGCCGGCACCTGAATGTCGTGCTGTTCGGTGCCCAACAGTTCCGCTCCAAGGTCGACGACGAGATCCTCGGCAACTGCGGCACCAGCCTCTACGGCCGCGTCGGCGACGAGGAGATGGTGAACTCGGCCTACCGCTCACTCTCCGAGACGGCCAAGGCGGAGCTGCTCGGGCTGCGCAAGGGCCGGCTGCTCGTCCGTCACGCCCACTTCCGGGCACCCCTGTTCGGGACGTTCCCGTTCCCGCCGACGATCCCCGGGATGCGCGGCCAGCGCGTCTTCAACCAGACTGGCAGCGTCCGGGGTGCCGGCCGCGGGGACTCGGGCAACAGCCAGCTCGTCTCCCACTCCGAACCGGCCGACGGGATCTGGAACCTGCTGCGTGGCCACATGGGCGACAAGGCGCCGCAGAAGAGCATCGTCCGCTCCTGCGCCCGGAAGCTCACCCACGGCCAGATCGAGACCCTGGTTACCGACCTCCAGCGTCAGATCGCCGACCGGGGCACGAGCCGGATGTTCCGCCCGTGGGAATGGACCCAGAAGCGGATCGCCCAGATGGAGCAGCAGGCGCCGGCGCCATTTTGAGCGGTTTGGCGGACGCCGTGATCCATCCGGCGGATGGCCCGCCGGCGGCGTGAACGGACGCCATGACGTGTTCAGGCAGCCCCGCCGGTTCACACGACCCGGCAGCTCCAGCTTGGAAGCGGTGACTGGTCGGTTGCCGTTTGAGCCGGCGCCAGACCCAGGCCACCAGGTGCAGGTTCAGCGCGGAACCCGGCCGCCAGCACGGAATCACTCGCTTCCGTGCAGCGATGCCCACCCACCATGCCTTCGCCCTCGCACCGCAGTGGTCGCAAACGGTGCTGGGCATGAGGGCCAAGGGCTTGTCCAGCCAGCGCGTCGGTTGGGTTGCCATCACGGGCGACCTTCCGCTCCGGGCTTCCACTCATGTGGAGGGTTTTTGTGCTTCACGAGTGGCTGTCAGGACGCCTTCCGTGAACCATGGAGTGGGAGCCGCCCTGGCGTCATCCCTGGACGACGTGCAGGGTGACCTCCGGGAACTCGCTGTTGACGAAGCACTCATTGCTCGCCGCGAAGAAGCCGAATGGGTAATCACCCGGTGGTGTCTCCGGCGCGATCGTCACGGCCACACGGTAGCGATCGCCGCCGACCGGCTCCAACAGCATCATCCGTCCCATCTGGGGGTTCGCCGCGATGACCTCGGTGGAGAGGCCGCCTTTGCCGCCCCTGGCCGTGACTTCAAAGGTGGCCTGCTCCCCAGGGGAGACACGGTCGGGGCTGATCGCCGCGTCGGAGAGCTGTGGCTCATTGGCTGGCTGGTTCAGTGGGAACAACGCGAAATCGAAGGGGTACGTCTCGCCAGGCTGCAGCACGATGTCGATCCCGTTGTCGAACTCGCTGTTGGCATACCGGTATCCGGCATCATGGAAACCCAGCACCGGTGCCGATTCGCCCGTCGGCACATCGACGACGGTGTAACGCCCATCGGCATCGGTACTGGTGGCCAGCCTGAAGGTCCGCCAGCCGACCGTGACATAGACATCCGCCAGCGGCTCATGGGTTGCGCCATCGGTTACCCGGCCCGTAATGGTGCCGCCATTCGCCCCCGGTGAGGCAACTGGACTCGCAACTGGACTCGCCGCCGGGGTCGCATCCTGGGCCGAAGCGGAGGTCAGACGGGCCGCGACCGCTCCGCCAACCAGCACGCCAGTTGCCTTGCCGAGTGTTCGCCGGTTCAGTTTCATTTCCACGGTGCATTCTCCTTCGCCTGAAACGTCACGGAGCGGCTTCGCTCCGTGGATCTTGTCCCACGTGCTCCTCAAGCAGCATGATCCATACCTATGTGGCCAAGGATTGTCGCGTACACCTCGCGCGACACCCCATCCGCGGTCCCGATCCGTCCTGGACGATGACCCCGTCCCTAGTGAGCGGTCCCTGTTCGGTCGGGAACCCCCAGTCGCCCTCGAATCATTTCACGAGGTGTTTGCCGCCGGCATGCCAGTGGACATCGAGCCCGGCCTGTCACTGACCCAGAGTTCGACGGCTGACACATGCTTCGGCGAGCCGGCGACCTTGTCGGCCTGGAACACGTTGGGATTCACCTACCGCCAGGGTTCGTCGCCGGGGACCTGTGGGCCGCCGAACTCGCCCTGCTCCCGCATGTCGATCTCGGCGAGTTCGACTATCGTCGTCACGAAGCCGTCGGTCGTGACGTCGGCGTTGTGGAAACGGAAGCGGCCGACCTCGTAGTGGAGTTGCTGGCCGGGCTCGAACACCTCGCCGCGGAGCCCGAGCTGGCTGAGCCGGACCAGGCGCGGGTCATCGGCCGGCAGCGCGTCGATGGCGCCGGCGAGCTCGTCCAGCCCGTCGGCCGTGCGGACGTTGCGCGGGTCCCGGTCGTACTCCCGGGCTCGCTGCCGCCGCCAGTCCGCGATGTCGCGCAGATACGCCCGCAGCGCCGGCCGGACGTCCCTGGCCGCGACCCGCCGGCGCTCGTCATCCGCGAATCGATCGTTTCCCTGCACCCGTCTCCCCTCCCCTGCTTCCGATCGGCACGGCAACCGGCGGTCATATCGCTCATCATCTGACCCGATGCCAGAACCGTTCCGTCCCATCGTTCCGGGACGGTAGCACGCGACGGCCACCGGACGTGAAGTCCGGCCAGTCATTGGGAACCCGTGACGAAAACGCGACACCTGCTCCGTACACTCCGTGGGGAAAGGGGACGCGACGGTGCGCCGGAACACGCGATCATCACCAGACAGCTATTCGGCCAGACGCATCGGACACCCCAGCGGCAGGTCCGCCCTTTGCCTGCTCTTCGGCATCATGCTCCTGCTCGGTCTGCTCCTGCCGGTCGCCGGAGATCTCGCCGCCGCCCAGAGCGCATCGACCAGCGTCCCGGTCGTCACCCTCGACGGCCCGATCACCCCGGCCCTCGCCAATCGGGTGACCGGGGCGATCGACGGGGCCGGTGACGCCGGCGCGCCGGCGATCATCCTGGAGATCGAGTCCTCGGCCGGCACGCTCGCGGCGACGGACGACATTCGGCAGGCGATCCGGGAGAGCCGTATCCCGGTCCTGACCTGGGTACCGCCGGGCGCGACGGTCGACGGCCCCGGCGCGATCCTCGTCCTCGCCGGTCAGATCGCGGCGATGGCACCGGACAGCCGGATCGCGGTCGATGGCGGCTACGCCCGGACAGCCTCTCCCTTCGACGACGACCAGTCGAACGCCAGCCGGGTGGCGGAGATCACCGACCTCGGGGGACAGCAGGGACGACCGACGGACTGGGTCGCGACGGCCGTCGATACGGGAACGGTATTCCCGGCCGAGGCGGCGGTCTCGGCCGGGATCGTCGACCTGGCGGCAGCCACGCCGGCTGATCTGCTGACGGCCGCGAACGAGCGGTCGGTCGGTCTGGCGTCTGGGACCACGGTGGTCACGACGGACAACTCCGAACCAGCGACGTCCGACCCATCGCTCATCGAGCGCATCTGGTTGCTCCTGACGCTACCGACGTTCGCCTACCTGCTGCTCTGCTTCGGCGCGATCGGGCTCCTGCTCGAGCTCAGCAGCCCCGGCGTCACCTTTCCCGGTGTCGCCGGCGTAGTAGCCCTCGGGTCGGCCGCCGTCCTGCTCGGTGGGATGCCGCTGAACTGGACCGGTCTGCTGCTGATCGGCGGTGGGCTGGCCCTGTTGATCCTGGACGTCTTCGTGCCGTCGCTCGGGCTCCTGACGGTCGGCGGCCTGGCCGCGTTCGTCGTCGGGTCGTACGTCCTGTTCGACGACGCGGCGGTTGGCTACACCGTCAACCCGGTCGCGATCTGGGTCGTGACGGTCTGCCTGGTTCTGTTCTTCGTCTTCATCGCCGGCTCGGCGATCAGGAGCCTGCGGCGGCGGCCATACTCGGGGCGGGAATCGATGGTCGGCCGGCTCGGAGAGGCCCGGACGGCGCTGGCGCCCGAGGGGATGGTGTTCATCGACGGCGAGATCTGGCAGGCTCACGCGATCACGCTGCACCGGTCAGCCGCCGCGCCGATCATCCCGGCCGGCGCGGAGGTAATCGTGACCATGATCGACGGGCTCCTGCTGGAGGTCCGGATCGCGACCAGCGACGAGCTCAAGCGCCTGTTGCCCCGTTCTCCCGGACCGGACCGCCGGACCGTCGTGCCGGTCCAGCAGGGATCGGCGGAGGAATGAGCGGACCAGCGTGACGACACCGGATACCGGGTAGATCACGCGGACAACACCGTCAGCCACTGTCGTCCCAGCCAATCGTCAGACTGAAGGGATTCCCATTGGAACCGATCCTCATCATCGCCATCGTCGTCGTCGTCTTCCTCCTTTTCGTGCTGTCATCGACGGTCAAGATCGTTCAGGAGTACGAGCGTGGTGTCGTCTTCCGGCTCGGGCGGCTGCTCGGCCCGCGCGGCCCCGGCATTATCTTCCTGATCCCGTTCGTCGAGCAGATGCGCAAGATCGACCTGCGGACGGTCACGATGGACATCCCGGCTCAGGAGGTCATCACCCGCGACAACGTCACCGTCCGGGTCAACGCGGTCGCCTACTTCCGCGTCGTGGACCCGAACGCGGCCGTCGTCAACGTCGCCGACTTCATCCGGGCGACATCGCAGATCTCGCAGACGACCCTGCGGAGCGTGCTCGGCCAGGGCGAACTGGACGACCTGCTCTCGGAGCGGGAGAAGATCAACCAGGAGCTCCAGCGGATCATCGACGAGCAGACGGAGCCGTGGGGCGTCAAGGTCAGCGTCGTCGAGGTCAAGGACGTCGAGCTGCCGCCGAGCATGCAGCGGGCGATGGCCCGGCAGGCCGAGGCCGAGCGGGAGAAGCGGGCCAAGATCATCCACGCCGAGGGCGAGTTCCAGGCCAGTCAGCAGTTGGCCCAGGCCGCCGACGTCATCAACCAGAACCCGGTCACGATCCAGCTGCGCTACCTCCAGACGTTGACCGAGATCGGCGCGGAGCAGAACACGACGGTCATCGTCGCGCTGCCGGCCGACGCCAGCGGCATCCCGGGGGGAGTCGCCCACTCTCTGTCCCGCGCGGTGATGTCGACCGGCTCGGTCGCCGGCGCGGCCACGGAGGCCAACCAGCAGCAGCGCCGGGACATCCGGTCTCGGAGCACGGAGGACGACGTCTTCAACGGCGTCTGACCTCCGTGCTCATGCGTCGTCAGGCCCGTTTCGTAGGGACATGGCTTGCCTTGTCCGCGCCGCAAGGCGCCATACCGCGTAGCGGTGCCGGCTAACCGGGTCAACGGTGGTCGTATCCAAATCAGCATGTTCGGGAATAGCTGCTGTCGCTCTGAATGGCGGCCGCTATGCTCGCTTCGGAGGAAAGACCATGAAGCCAACAGAGATACGCGGTCTTGGACTTGCCGGGGCCGCGCTGATTGTCGGCCTCATGATTGGCTCATGGCAGGGCGGAGCGCCGGAGAGCGCAGCTCAGTTCGACCCGACGGCGACCATTGGACGGGCGAGCGATCTACTCGGCACGGACACTCCTCCACCCGGTCGGCCCAGTACTCTGCTCACGCCCGCCCCGACGCTACCGGGTCGCCCAAGCACGTTACTTGCGCCGGACAACGCGGAGTTGGACCGGATCGTCTCGACGCATGAGGCTCGCATCTCCGCTCTGGAGACGCGGGTCGCGCGACCGTAGGCTATGGTGGCAACAGCCCCCTCTGAGGTGAGGTCCACCTATTTCTCACCGTTCCAAACACAGAATACGAAAAGCTGCATCCACGGGCGGGACAAAGGGTTAGTTTACAGCGGGCGCTCGAATCGCATGATCGTCTCACCGGCGGGGTTGACCTCGGTGTCGCCGGTGAGCGTGAACTGGTGGCTGGTGTAGAGGCGCTGGGCGCGGACGTTCGTCTCGTGGGTCCAGAGCTGCGTTCGCTGGTAGCCGCGCCGTCGAACTTCGGTGAGGAGGGCATCGAGGAGCAGGGCGCCGATCCCCTGCCCCCAGGCGTCGGGCGCGACGAAGACCAGCGAGACGTGGCAGAGGCCGGGGATCGCCAGACCGCGACCGTGGTCCTCGCGGGCGTCGACGGCGAGCGTCATGCCGATGATCCGTCCCTCCCGCTCGGCGACGAGCAGCATCGCGTCAGGCGTGGCGATCCAGCCCCGGACCGTCGCCTCGACCTCGGGCGGCGTCGGTGGCCCGCTGATCCGGGCCTCGTTCGAGGTCCGCCAGAGGTCGACGGCCGTGTCGACCTCGTCGGCCGCCGCGAACCGCACCCGCGTGATCGCCGGTTCCACCGTGATCTCCCCTCCCCGCCCGATTCGTCCGAGATGCCGAATCGCCATAGTCGCCCACGAGGACGCCCCATGTCACCCAGCTGGATCACCCCGGAGATCGCCGTCGAGACGATCGAGGATCTGCTCGCGCTGCTGATGAGCGGCTACACCGTCGAGCTGATCCCGCTCGACCTGCTCGGGCCGGACCGGGCCGTGCTTCGTCTCGGCCAGCAGCACGGCGAGGCGATCGCCCAGCACGAGGTTCGGATCGCGACGATGCGCGGTCTCGCCGGTGGGATCCGGGAGCTGCGGGTCATGGCGCTGGGGAGCGACGACCTGGCAGATGACCAGGTGGAGAGCGGCACGAGGTCCGACGCCAGCGCGTCGCTGCCGCTGGGGATGCTGGCGGCGATGATGGGGATGGGAAGCGAGTCAGGTGACTCGACCACGCCGTCCGATGCGGCCGGTTCGCCGAAGCAGGTCCGGGCGACCAACCCGGCGGGGATGGCCGAGGCGATCGGCGCCGCCCTTCGGCCGGCTCGGGTCGCGCCGGATTCGCCCGGTGAGCCAGACTCGTAGAGAAACGGTGACATCTGGTCTTCATGATCCGGATGCCACGGCGGCGCCTTCGTCGTAGGGACATGGCTTGCCTTGTCCGCGCCGAAGGCGCCATTCCGCGTAGCGGCCCCGGAGCAGCGGAACCAGCGGGTTTCAACACGTCACATTCGGTGGCCAAGCCGGTCTCGCCTGGCGGCGAAGGCCGCTGCAGCAGCCGGGCGACCACAAGGGATCGCCCCTACAAGACGGCGCTGCGGCGACCGTTCGTCTCCCGTTTTCCTATTGAAGCTCACGCTGCCGGAACTGCGGGAGGGACCAGCCGGAGAGGATGCCATAGGCGCGGACGCCGAAGCCGGCGAGAGTCGCGATGGCGGTTCCGGTGACGGGGTCGGCGCCGAGCCGGTCCAGCAGCAGCAGCGTGCCGCTGCCGAGGACGGCGGCCGTCGCGTAGAGGTCCTTGTGCAGGATCAGCGGCATCGTGTCGCTGAGCAGGTCACGCAGGACGCCGCCGCCGACGGCCGTCAGCACCCCGAGCAGGACCGCCGAGACGGCCGGGACGTCGTACGTCATCGCCAGCTGCGTCCCGGAGACGGCGAAGATCGCCAGCCCGACGGCGTCGGCCCAGACCAGCACCCCGCGCCGCGGAACGTTCAGGCGCTCCAGCAGCGGCGCGCCGAAGAACGTCACCGCCCCGGCGACCGCCGCGACGATCAGGAAGCCCGGGTCCCGGACCCAGCTGACCGGGCCGATCCCGAGCAGCACGTCGCGCAGGGTCCCGCCGCCGGTCCCGGTCACCATCGCGATCACGACGAAGCCGAGCAGATCCATGCCACGGCGGGCCGCCGTCAGCCCACCGCTCGGGCCGAAGACGGCCGTCCCGATGTAGCTCAGGACGTTGATCGTCGCCTCGGTGAAGGTCAGGTCCACCGGCTCCCCTGACACGACGCCGGGCGACGCCGCTCATCGCCGCCGCCCGATTGGATACGGTGACGCTCAGGCCTTGTCGGCAATCCAGGACTTCTCGCGGCCGACCGTGGTCGGGTCGCCGTGGCCGGAGTAGACGACGACGTCGTCCGGGAGATCCTTGAGTCGAGCGAGGCTATGGTCCATCGTCGCCTGGTCGGCGCCGGGAATGTCCGTTCGTCCGTGGCCGTTCGGGAAGAGGACGTCGCCGCCGAGGAACATCCGGTCCTTCTCGCTGTAGAGCACGATGTGGTTGGGCTCATGCCCCGGCAGGTGCATGACGGTGAAGACCGAACCGCCGAGCGGGACGAGGTCACCGTCGGCCAGCGTCGCGTCGAGGTCGGCCGGCGGGATCGTCATCGGTGCCGACGTCGAGGGGTGACGAAGGACCTCGGCGACTCCGGCGTAGCCGACCAGCGGGGCGCCGGTCGCCTTGTGGAGCGCGGCGGCGTCGCCGATGTGGTCCCAGTGGCCGTGGGTGATGACGATCCGGGTGAGCTGGAGGGAGGCCCGCTGGAGGGCAGCGGTGATCGGCCCGGTCACCTCCGGTGGGGCGTCGATGATGAGCGCCTCGCCGGTGTCCGGGTCACTGACGAGGTAGGCGTTCGTCGGGAGTGGTCCACTGGGAAATGTCTCGATCGTCAGCGTCATTGAGCATCCTTTGCCATTTCGTCGTGCGCCAGCCGAATTCCTGCCCGACCGTCTCGCATGGCCCGCAGCGTGCGAAGCGAGTGTGACGGTGGATCGGCATCACCCTATCACGATGCATTCCGCTAACCGAGGACATGGCTGGGTACGCCCGCTGGCCATGTCCTCACGGTTCGTTCCATCTGAGGGCATCGTTCGAGCGTACTGACTAGGAGCGAACGCGGTGACCGAACCGGTCGTGGCTCAACCATTCAGCCATCCGGAGCGATCAGTCCTCAATCGGACACCCGGTAATACAGGTAACGCATGTGACGACGACGACCCGACAACAGACGATCCTCGTCGTGGACGACGAGCGCTTCATCGTCTCCCTCCTGACCGAGATCCTCGAGGAAGAGGGTTACCTCGTGCGGATTGCGAATGACGGTGAGGCTGCTCTCCGGATGATCGATTTGGCGCGGCCGGATCTCGTCGTCGCTGACATCATGATGCCGCGCCTCGACGGGCTCACCCTCGCGGCCAGAATCCGGACGTCGACGCGTCCGATCCCCGTCATCCTGATGAGTGCCGCCGTCACCCCGCGCAGCAACGGCGTCTCGTTCATCCCCAAGCCCTTCGACATCGACGACCTGCTGGTCGCCGTCGGCCGGATCCTCGGTCCCCCGCCCGGCCATCACACCTGAAGGCTACGCGTCGTTCTCCGATCCCTCCTGGGCTGCCACGATCAGGTCCCGGACGGCGGCGGGCCGCATCCCGCCGATCGACTGCCCGAGCAGATCCTCCACCTCCGTCCGGTTCGAGAGTCCCCGCTCCCCCGCCCAGCGCCAGAACGCCTGATGCGAGACGCCGGCGTCGTCGTCGGAGTCGTTCGGGACGGGACTGGCGGTGGCAGGGTCTGACGTGTCGGGATCCGACGTGGCGGCCGGGCTGGCGGCGGCTGAAGTCGGCCGGGGAGCCGGGCCGGGCCGCTCGGAATCGACCGGTCGGGCCGGTGGCGAGGCGGGGCGTGGCTGCGCGGTCGGCTGGGACGCCGGTGAGGTGTCATCACCCGCTGCGGCGGGTCGGGCGCCGAGCCGCAGCCCGGTCGCCGCGGCGACCGCGGCGGCCGACGGCGAGGCCCCGAGATTGAAGGGATCGGCCGTCGCCTCGTCGGCGACGGCCCGGTAGCGGGTGCTGCCCGCATACGGCTCGTCCCGCTCTTCATCGCCGTCGCGCTCGCCGTAACGGTCGTCGTCGCCCGGTTCACGGCCATCGTAGGCATCCTGATCGACCCCGAGCAGGGCCATCGCCCGGGCCAGCGCCCGCCCCTCGGCTAGCGCGATCGCCTCGACACCGGAGCCGGCGACGCTGCCGTAGCCCGTTGCCTCGGCCCCGGAGGGCAGCGTGATCGTCGCCCGGAACACCGTCAGCGGACCGTCCAGGGAGACGTGCTCCGTCCGGACCCGCATCGCCGGGAACTCGGCCCGCACATCGTTGAGTGCCGCGACGATCGCGCCCTCCGACTCCATTGCCAATCCCCTCTTCACGATCAACAGCCGCGGTCGCCTCGTTCGGCAGCGGCACCCGCCATGGCAGATAGCCCACCAGATCTCCCGTCCGGCATGCATCCCCCGCGCCGTGCCGTTCTCTCGCGATTGGCGACATCGTACGACGAACTGGCCAGCACGGGGCAGCGACGCACCGGTTGTGGGCGGCGGGTATCGACACTGTGCCATCCTCACCGGCGCGGCCAGCATCTCCGGACCGCGCAAGAGGAGACCGAGCCCATGACCGAGACGCTGACCACCCCTACCCCTGACGATGCAACGTCCGGCGCCGGCGCCGGCGACCAGCCGACCCGACGCGACCCGATCACCGTCCTCGACATGGTCTGGCCGGAGACCGGGCTGCCGGTCTCGGTGCGGGTCGACCGGCGGCCGAAGGACGCGATCTCCGAGGACGACGCCGTCCACCTGGAACTCGACTTCGTCACGCTGGCCCTCTCGCCGCTGGAGTTCATCCAGCTAGCGGCCTCGCTGCGGATGAGCGTCGACGCCCTGCTCGAGCAGCACCCAGGGCTCCAGCGGGCCGTGATCGCCGCCTTCGACCTGCGACGGGACGACCGGTAGCGGGGTGGGCGACAGGCATGACCCGTCCAGACGGCTAGGCCGGTGGCTGCCCACCCGTCTGATGCTGGCGGCCCCGGGACTCCGTAGGCTGAGCAGCAGGCATCCGGGCACGATCGCCCGGTGCCCAAGAACAGCCGCCGGCGGCTGGCCCGGTCCGATCCGCTCAGCGCATGACAGGAAGGTCTCGCCACCATGTCGACCCCCACCCCTTCAGACATCCTCACCACGTTCTCCGACGGGCTGGCCGACGCCGTCGCCCACGCCGCCGCCGGCATCGTCACCGTCCACGGCCGCCGCCGCCTCGCGGCCAGCGGCATCGTCTGGGACGCCCAGACCGTCGTCACCGCCAGCCACGTCGTCGAGCGGGATGACAACCTGACCATCGACCTGCCGGACGGAACCAATGTCCCGGCGACGCTCGTCGGCCGCGACCACGGCAGCGACCTCGTCGTCCTCTCCGCCGAGCTGGGCGGCGCCACTCCGCTGGCTCGCGCCGCGAACCCGGCCCGTGTCGGCCAGCTCGCCCTCGCGGTCGGTCGGTCCGGTTCTGACGGCGTCCGGGCGACCCTCGGCGCGATCAGCACCGTCGGCGGCCCCTGGCGGACGATCAACGGCAGCAAGGTCTCGGGCTACGTCCGCGCCGAGCTGACGATGCTGCCTGGCTTCTCCGGCGGCCCGCTGGTCTCGACGGCCGGTGAGCTGATCGGGCTCAACACCAGCGCCCTCGGCCGCGACGGCGGGATCACCCTGCCGGTCTCGGCGATCGAGCCGATCGTCGCCGACCTCCGCGAGCACGGCCGCCTCCGCCGCGGCTATCTTGGCATCGCCAGCCAGAGCGTCGACATCCCGGCCAGCCTGGTCGAGACGGTCGCGACCGGGCAGGCCCGCGGCCTCCTGATCGTCCACGTCGAGCCGGACGGCCCGGCCACCACGGCCGGTCTGCTGCTCGGCGACGTCCTGCTGGCGGTCGGCGGCCAGCCGGTCACGGACACCGGCACGCTCCAGGAGCAGCTCGGCCCCGAGACCGTCGGGACGGCCCTCGCGGCCCGCGTCCTGCGCGGTGGTGCGATCATGGACCTCAGCATCACGGTCGGGACCCGGCAGTGACCGCGCTGCTGGCACCGGGGTTGCCTGTCGAACGGGCAGAACTCCGTGCCGCGCCAGGCCTGAGCGTCGTCGCCAAGATCAGGGACAGACCCGTCGCCATGGCCGTACTGACACCCCCAACCGAGATCGACGAGACATCCGGCCAGCAGGAGCTGGTCCGGGTGCTCGTCCTGGCCCGTTCCCCGGCGGTTCGGGCCGGGCTCGGGGCGCTGCTGACGACGGACGACCGGATCGTGATGGTGACGACGCCAGGCGTCGCGAGCGGCTGGCTCCGGACGAGCGATCCCCTGCTCGACGCCCCGGAACCGCTTGACGCCATCGTCGTCGACCTGCCGTCCTTCGCCCCGACGGCCCTGGACGACATTGCCGAGCGGTTCCCCGGCACACCCCTGGTCCTGCTCGGCGGTGACCCGGCGACGTCGCCGCCGCTGGTCGACGCCCCGACCGGCTACCTCAGCACCGACGCCGACAGCACGTCGCTGATGGCGGCCGTCCATGCTGTCGTCGCCGGCCTGACAGTGATCGACCCCGGTCTGGTGACGCGATTCGGCGCCCGGCCCGGAACGCCGCAGACGCCGGACGGCGGCGGGGAGACGCTCACCCCGCGGGAACGCGAGGTCCTGCAGCTCGTCGCCGAGGGGCTGCCGAACAAGACCATCGCCCGCGAGCTCGGGATCAGCGAGCACACCGCCAAGTTCCACGTCGGCTCGCTGCTCGCCAAGCTCGACTCCGGCAGCCGGACCGAGGCCGTCACGACCGCCACCCGCCGGGGCCTGCTGACGGTCTGAGGTCGGCGGCCGCCAACGGGACGACGGTCGAAGCGAAGGCTGGTCGAGACGGTGCCGAACCGCCAACATGCGGTCGGCGAGCAGACCCCTCCCCGGCTCGGATCGTCTCTGAAGCGACTCACTGCCCGGAGAGGGGCATTTCTGATCGGCTCCGTCGTCCTGCGACCCTTCGACGCTGTGCCAGAGGGGGCTTTGCCGGCCGCGTGTCTTTTCGTAGGGGCGACGCCTGCGAGCCCGGCTGCCGCAGCGGCCATCGCCCCGGTGGAGAGCGGAAACCGTGACGCCTGTGGCGCGGACAAGACAAGCCATGTCCCTACGATAAGGCGCTCGTGCGGCGCGGACAGGGCCAGCGCATCAAGCGCCATGTCCCTGCGCCGAACGCCAGCGCTACAAAGCGATCACCTCGTCGTCGGCGCTGATCGACGGCGCCGGCGGCGGGGTGGGACGGCTGCCCTCGCGGCGCTCCCAGCCGGTCGAGAACAGGGGCAGGAAGTTGCTCACCTCGTAGGGGTGCTTCTCGATCTCGGTCCAGTTCAGGTCCACGCCCAGTCCCGGCCGGTTCGGGACGACGATCCGGCCGTCGACCAGTTCGACCGGGTAGTCGACGATCTCGCGCTCCCAGTCGACGTTGAATTCGTCGAACAGCTCCTGGACGAGCAGGTTCGGCGACGAGGCGCTGATCTGGATGCAGGACGCCGTCGAGAGCGGTCCCTGGGCGTTGTGGGGCGCGATCACGGCGTAGTGGGCGTCGGCCATCGCCACGACCTGGCGCGTCTTCCAGATCCCGCCGAGGTTGCCCGGCTCTGGCTGGAGGATGTGGACGGCGTTGTGGCCCAGCAACTCGGCGAACTGGTGGGTGCTGGTCAGGCTCTCGCCCGTCGCGACCGGGATCGTCAGCTTCCGGGCGACCTCGACGACGCTGTCGATCTTCTGGTGGGCGGTCGGCTCCTCGAACCACGCCGGCTCGAACTCCTCCAGCCGCGACCCGACCCAGACGGCCTCGGCGACGCTGAACCGGTCGTGGCCCTCGATCATGATCTGGACGTCCGGCCCGACGGCCTCCCGGACGGCCCGGACGATCTCGATCGAGAGGTGGCGCTCGCTCGGCACCATCGTCCGCCAGGCCGCGCCGAACGGGTCGAACTTCAGCGCCCGGTAGCCCCGCGCGACCACGTCCGCGGCCCGCTCGGCGAAAGACTCCGGCGTCCGCGGCCCGGCGTACCAGCCGTTAGCGTAGGCCGGCAGGGAATCGTGGCACTGGCCGCCGATCAGGTCGTAGATCGGACGGTTGGTCGCCTTGCCGATGATGTCCCAGCAGGCGGTCTCGACGGCGGCGACCGCGTTCATGTGGATCTGGCCGCCCTCGGAGAAGACGTCCCGGACCATGCGCTGATAGATCGTCTCGACCTGGAACGGGTCCATCCCCTCGAAGCGCGGCGTCAGCTCGTGGATCGCCGCCTCGACCGTCTTCGCGAAGGCGTTGAGCGATCCCTCGCCGATGCCGTAGAGCCCCGGTTGGTCGGTGTCGAGCCGGACGAACAGCCAGTTCTTCCATGGGTTGCCGACGAGGTAGGTCGTCACACGGGTGATACGCATCGCAACTTCACTCCCTGCATCCTGGCAGTGCACCACGTCCCTGCCGTCTGCCCGGATCATAGCGCGATCGGCTGGCGAACCAGTCAGGTGTTCTCACGCGACTCGCCACCTCGATGAGCCATCGATCAGCACTGCCGCCACCTGTCGCACGGTAGATTTGACCCCGTGAGACCGCCCTGAGCGAATCGAGGGTTGAGGTTGACGTGGACGTGATCGGAACGGCGACCCAAACCCTGCCGGCGATCCTGGTGGACCGCATGGACCAAATTGCCGCTGTTTGCCGCGAGTCCGAAAGACATCATCTGTACGTCTTTGGTTCGGCCGTCCATGGGACCTTCGATTCGGAGACGAGCGATCTCGATTTCATGGTGGATCTGGGCGAATACGAACCGACGATTGCCCGACGTTATGTGCGATTCTACGAGGCGCTGCGAAGTGTATTCGACCGGGACATCGACCTGATTACGACCAGAACGAGAGCGAGAAGGGGTTTTCTCGACGCTGTCATCGCCACATGCCAGGTGATCTATGCAGCGTAGAAATGCCCGGCGACGGGAGGAAGCTCCGCGGGCTGCGTTGGACGCATCGACGAGAATCCTGAGCTGGTCCGATGGCAAATCGCTGACCGACTACCGTGCGGATGAGTACATGCAGAGCGCGATTGAGCGACAGGTCGAGATTCTTGGCGAAGCCCTCGACCTCGCTGATCGGAGCGACCCTACACTCCGACAGATTTTGCCCGAAGTCGGTGAGATCATCGGGATGCGAAACGTTGTCGCCCATGCGTACTTCCGGATTGATGACGATCTCATCCGGTCCGCGATCAGCACCGAGATCCCGCCGGTTCGAGCCCGGTTACGGGAGTTGCTCGGCGAAGATGCCGATCCGTCAGCCGATCCTGCGACAAAGGGCGTATAGGGCTTCGACGAGAGAACGCCTCCCCGTAAGGCCAGTGTTCGACTCGCAACGCAGAACCATCCGTCGCTGCCAGGCGTTAGCCTCAGAGACGGACCGGGCGGCACTGGTCGGCCGGCATCCATACGGGTGGTCCGGTCTGCTTGACGGTAGGTCAAGGCACTGTCAGCATTAGCCCACAGAACTCGCTCGCGCCCCCCGCACCCCGCACTGTCCAGACCGGTCGCGCGTCGCTCACGCCATGTCCGCCGCGACGACCGAACCGAGACCCGCCGCCGGGGCGTCGGGTCTGGTCCGCCGCTGGCTGGTCCGCAGCGGTGGCGGGACCCGTTCTCATCCACTCTGGAGTGACCGCCCGCGTGAATCAGTACCGCCGCCCCTCGTACGCCATGGCTCCACCGTCCCGTCCGGCCCGCTGGCCCTGGGCGCTGCTGATCGCCGTGCTCGTTGCGATCGGCGCGATCGGCGCCCTGATCATCAGCGGCGGCAGCCTGCCCGGCGGCAGCGACGGGCCCGAGACGGTCCCCGGTCCGAACGGCGAGATGGTGATCGTCTCGCAGGCGAGCGCCTCCGCGTCGGTGGCGCCGTCGGACCCGGCCGCGGCGAGCCCGGCCGGCGAGACGGCGGCGACCGATGGCGAGGGCGGGGCAACCGCGACCGATGGGTCGGCCGAGGTCAGCGCCGGCCCGACCGTCCCCGCCCCGATCGCCACTCCGGCCGGACCGACCAATACCGAACTCGCCGCCGACTGGGCGGCGAAGTGGCAGGCCGGCGACTTCCCGGCCATGTACGGCCTGTTGAGCGACACGGCGAAGGACGCCATCTCCGAAGATGACTTCGTTGCCCGCTACCAGGGGATCTACGACCGGGCGACCATCACCAAGGTCGCCGTGACGATGGGACCGGACCCGGTCGCCGCCGATGCCGCCGCCGTCCCATTCACGGCGACCTTCGCCTCGACCGCCCTGGGCGAGTTCAGCCAGGACAACACGCTGCCACTCGCCCAGCAGAACGGCGTCTGGACCGTCGCCTGGACGCCCTCGGCCATCTTCGACGGCCTCGACAACGACGGTTGCGTCAGCTACGAGCCCCAGCCGACCGAGCGCGGCATGATCCTCGACCGGAACGGCGAGGTGCTGGCGAAGGACGACCTGCTCGCGATCGTCGGCGTCGACGTCGGGGAGATCACGGACGAGGTCGCGCTGAACCGGGACCTCGCCCAACTCCTGGACATGGATGAGGGCGAGGTCGCGGCCGCCTACGCCAACGCCGAACCGGGTCAGTTCACCGCGATCCGGACCCTGCCCGACAGCCAGGTCACGCCGATCGTCGACGCGCTCGGCCAGATCGACGGCGTGCACGCCCAGCCCTCGACGGGCCGGTCGTACCCGTTCGGCGCGGTCGCAGCCCACATCACAGGCTACGTCACGACCGCCAGCGAGGAGGACATCGCCGCCGACCCCACCGTGGCGGCGGGCAGCTTGATCGGCCGGACCGGGCTGGAGGCCGGCGCCAACGACGTCCTGGCCGGCGTCTCGGGCGCCGACCTGTCGATCGTCGACTGCACATCCCGCGCGACCCGCTCCACGGTCGCCGAGCGGGCTCCGGTTCCCGGACAGGACCTTATCCTGACGATCGACATCGGTCTCCAGCAGGCGGTCGACAAGGTCCTGACCGACGTCGAGGGCGACGACGAGCGCGGCAGCGCCGTCCTGCTCGACCCGCGGAACGGGGCGGTCCTGGCGATGGCATCCCATCCGACGTACGACCCCAACGGCTTCGTGCTCGGATTCGATGAGAAGGCATGGGCCCGGATCGGCGACGAGATCCTGACGCCGCTGCGCAACCGGGCGGCCGACAGTTCCTACCCGGTCGGCTCGATCTTCAAGATCATCACGATGGCCGGCGGGATGGCCCATCTCGGCTACGACGAGAACACCGTGCTGGAGTGCCCGTCGTCGTACGAGCTCAACGGCAACATCTACAACGACTGGGTGATCGAGTGGGGCGAGCAGCCCCAGGGCCAGCTCACGCTCCACGACGCCCTCGTCCAGTCCTGCAACACCGTCTTCTATGACATCGGCGCGAAGCTCGACCAGCAGGACGATATGTTCCTGCCGGACATGGCTCGGTCGTTCGGCCTCGGCGCGCCGACCAACATCCCCTACCTGCCGGAGGCGGGCGGAGTGGTCCCCGACCCGGTCTGGAAGGCGGAGACGCAGAACGACGGCTGGTCGACCGGCGACGCGATCAACCTCGCGATCGGGCAGGGCTTCCTCCAGGCGACGCCGCTCCAGATGGCGAACGCCTACGCCACGATGGCCAACGGCGGCACGCTGCTGGAGCCGTACATGGTCGAGTACACCCAGATCCCCAACGGCCCCGCCACCCGCGCCGGCGAGCGCAAGGAGATCGGACAGCTGCCGCTGGACGGGACGCAGATCGGCCAGATCCAGCAGGCGCTCCGGGACCAGACCAGCAACGCCCAGGAGCGCGGCTCGGCCCGGGTCTTCGGGGCGGCCTACCCGTTCGCCATCGCCGGCAAGACGGGAACGTCCGAAACGCAGTCCACCCGCGACTCCCAGCCACACTCGTGGTTCGCGGCTTACGGCCCATGGGAGGACACTAGCTCGGTCCCGACGATCGCCTCGGTCGTGATGCTGGAGAACAAGGGCGAGGGCGGCAAGTTCGCCGCCCCGGCGACGAAGTCGATCTACGACTACTACGTGACCACCGACCTCGCTGACCGGACTGACAGCGAGGGTTCGCCCCCGCAGGCGATCGAACGAGACCCCTCGCCGACGTCCCCGGCGTCGCTCCCCTCGGCGTCGCCCCGCCCCAGCACGAGCGGCCGGCGGCGCAAGGTCGTCCGCCGCCGGCCCCGCCGAGTAGCCTGACAGTTGATCGGGCCGGTAGGACAAGAGGAGCATCGAGACCCGTCGGTCGCGAGCAGATCCCTCCCCCAGCCCCTCCCCATCTCGTCCGGTCGGCTGATCCGGCAAAGCCGGACCCGCGCTCCCGGACGGATGGAGAGGGGAGCCGGAGGCGAACGCGATAGCCGGAGGCGAACAGTCTAGTAGGGGCGACGCTTGCAAGCCGGGCCTCCGCGGCGGCCTTCGCCATCGTGTTTGACCGGCGACGCTCACCGACCACGGCCTGTGACCTGACGTGACGGATTCGGTCGGTTGCGCTCAAGGTGCGGGGCTTGCCCCGTCCGCACCGCGCAGCGGTCCCGGTGCCTCCGAACAGGCCGATTCAAGGTTGCCGCGTTGTTCCGCATCCACGATCTCGCTTGGCGGTGACGGTCGCTGTGGCGGCCCGGATGGGGCTTGCCCCATCCTTACGACGATCTGGGCGCCCGCGACGATCCGCAACGTGGAAGAAGCTAACCGCCAGGTACCGGTGGTACCTTCGAAGGGCAGATCCAGGCGACGGGCGGACGTGCTCGGCGTCACCACCCGCGGCCCGGCAACACCAGAGGAGTTCGGCATGTTCGAGAACACCAGGGCCTTCAGCGGCTTCTCCGTCGATGACATCCCAGCGGCCCGGCGCTTCTACGGCGAGACGCTCGGCATCAGAGTCTCCGAGGAGAACGGGATGCTGACCCTGCACATCGCCGGTGACCGCGATATCCTCGTCTACCCCAAGCCCAACCACACGCCGGCGACCTATACGATCCTCAACTTCCCCGTCGACGAGATCGAGACGACGGTCGATCAACTCGTCGAGCGGGGCGTGCGCATCGAGCGATACGAGGGGATGGATCAGGACGAGCGCGGGATCAACCGGGGCGGCGGCCCACCGATCGCCTGGTTCATCGACCCGGCTGGCAACGTTCTGTCGGTAATCTCGGCGAACTGACCGACCGGCCGCTCCGGAGTTCGGGGTCCGGGGTCCGGGGTCCGGGGTCCGGGGTCCGGGCCGAAGCTGTCTCCCGATCGCTATCGATGGGAACGACCCGAAGACTGCCCCTGACCGGGGAGGCGCCTGACCGCGCCTCCCCGGTCGGCAGTCCCGCCGATCGCGCCCGACCCCTCCGACCCGTGGAACGATCGGTCGGCAGCGCCTATGATTGTCCGCACGCGTGTTCGCTTTCCCTGTCCACCCGATCACCCGATCACCCCGAAGGAGACTGGCCCGCGATGCCGCCCTCGGTCGCCTTCCTGCCCCCCAACGAGACGAACGACCCCGCCCCGAACGACCGCTACGCCCGGCAGCGGCTCCTGCCGTGGTGGGACCAGGACCGGCTCGCGGCGGCCCGGGTCGTCGTGGCGGGCGCCGGCGCCGTCGGCAACGAGGCGCTCAAGCTGCTCGCCCTGGTCGGCGTCGGCGAGATCGTCGTGGTCGACTTCGACACGGTCTCGCCCTCGAACCTGAGCCGGACCGTCCTGTTCCGGACGGAGGACGTCGGCCAGCCCAAGGCGGCGCTGGCCGCCCGCCGCACCCGCGAGCTCAACCCGGACGTCCATGTCGCCGCGATCGACGGGGACATCGGTCGCGACCTCGGGCTGGCGACCCTCGCCGGGGCCGATGTCGTCCTCGGTGGGCTCGACAGTGTCAACGCCCGCTGGGTGCTGAACCGGCGCTGCCTCCAGGCCGGGGTGCCGTGGATCAACGCCGGGATCACCGCCTCCGACGTCCAGGTCAGCCGCCACATCCCCGGCGACGGCGCCTGCTACGAGTGCACCTTCACCGCGGGGATGGCTCGGCGGTTCAACGACCGCTACTCCTGCACCGGGCTGGTCCGCCGGACGCCGGACCAGACGGTCCCGACGACCGCGATCGGCGCCTCGGTCGTGGCCGGGCTGATGGTCCACGATGCGCTCCGCTTCCTGCACGAACCCGCCACCGGGCTCGGCGCCGGCCAGCGCCAGACGCTGCTGCTCGACGGCTACCGTCAGTTCCTCGACGACCTGCCGGTCGACCCGGACTGCCCGGCCCACACCGACCCGGTCCGCGACTGGGTCATGACTGGCCGCGACCCGGCGACCACGACGGCCCGCGAACTGGCCAGCGCCGCCGGGTTCCACGACGCGACCGTGATGGATCTGACCTTCGAGCTCGTCCTGAGCTTCGCCTGCCCCGGCTGCGGGGTGACGGAGGACGTCGGCCGCCCGACCGCCGCCGTCTACGAGGAGGAGCTCCTCTGCCCGGCCTGCCGCCAGGAGCGGGTCGTCACCCGGAGCACGCGGCTCCCGCTCGACGGGCCGCTCGGCGACCGGCCGCTGGCGAGCCTCGGCGTGCCGTCGCACGACCTGGTCGCTGTCGGAATCGGCGATCAGCCTGGAACATGGCTGGAGACGGGCGGATCGTCGCCGTGGCGATCCACTCCGGTCCGACCGTTCGATGTCCGACCCGAGCCCCAACTGACAGGAGCCCCAGCATGACCGAGCCGACCCTACAGCCTGGCAACACCAACATCAACGAGATGACGCTGAACATCCGGACCGCCAACCGCGACCGCAAGGCCGAGATCGCCGTCGACCCGACCGTGACCGTCTCGGAGATCCTCGAGGCCGCGATGCAGAACTGGGCCCTGCCGACCGATTACGACTACGTCGTTCGCAGCGACCGCCTCGGGACGCAGTTGCGCCCGTCCGCGACACTGATCGGCAGCGGGGTCCGGGAGGGCGACATCCTCGAGATCCAGCCGATCGCTGACGCCGGCAGCCCGGTTGCGCCCCAGGTCTTGCTCTGGCTGGACCCGATTGGAGCCGCCCCATGGGCGTGATGATCCGGCGGCGTCAGGCCGACCTGGAGCGGCTCCGCGAGCTGGCGGCGGCCAACCCCGGCCGGATCGAGATCGTCGCGACCGAGGGTGAGCCCCCCGCGATGATCCGCTTCCGGTTGAACTGCCAGAGCATCATCGAGCTGCCGGCGACCGGGCAGCCGGTGCTCGGTGGGCGGCACACGCTTCGGGTCCACTTCGGCCAGCGGTACCCGCTGGAGCCGCCGCTGGTCTACGTCGAGTCGCCGATCGCCAACCCCCACGTCTTCCCGACGACGCGGCGGATCTGCATCGGGGCGGCCTGGACCCCATCGGAGACCCTCGACCTGTTCGTTCAGCGCGTCTGGGCGATCCTGGCCTGGGACCCGCAGGTGATTGACCCCGGCAGCCCGGCCAACATGACAGCCCTGAAGTGGTCCGAGGACCACCGCGACCGCCTGCCGATCGAACCGATCCGGCTGCGGAACGCGGGGGCGTTGGTCGAGGCCGAGGCGAAGCCCCGCCTGAGCTGGCGCGGGTAGCGGTTGGTCCTTGTCCTTTGCTCCGGCCCGAAAGGGCAGCGAAGCGCGCCGGCTGAACGACATTGTTTGCCAGCTATCTGCCACTTGCAAACGCCGCGCATCCGGCATGTCGCCTCTGGTCGCCAGAGTCCAAGCCAATGTCGTTCAGCCGGACCCTTCAGGGCCGGTCAGTCGAGTCAATACGGATCGGGGGAACGGGTCGATGGTCGCGTGGAAGAGCACAACCGAGTTCAGCCCGGCTCCGCTCGATCTGGCGGCCTACGCGACCGAGCACCACCTGACGCTCCCGGCGCTGGAGGATGGCTCGATCGACCCGGTCCTGATCGTCGATCGCACCGCCTGGGAGGCGCTTTGGGACCACGCCCGCTCGACCGACGTCGAGGTCGGTGGGCTGCTGATCGGCGAGGTCTTCCGCGATGAGGCGACGGATCGGCCGGTCACCCTCGTCCGGGCGGCGGTCCCGGCCCTCGGCGGCGCGTCCTCCGCCGTCAGCTTCACCTTCACGCCCGATGCCTGGGACCACCTCACGGCCGAGCGTGACCGACTCTGGTCGGAGATGATCACCGTTGGATGGTTCCACACGCACCCGAACCTGGGCGTCTTCTACTCCGGGACCGACCGCAACACCCAGCACGCCTTCTTCAACCGGCCCTGGAACGTCGGCATCGTCGTCGACCCGCTCGCCCTTTCGGATCAGGTCGGGCTCTTCGTCGGTGCCCATAGCCGCCGGTTGCCCGCCTCGGACCTCGTCGTGGCACCCGAGCCGATCGTCGTTGTGACGGCTCCTGTTCCCGCCCCCGTCACCGAGCCGGTCGCGCCGACCCAGCCGCCGACTCGCCCGACCGTGCGGACCGTCTGGGAAACCTACGGGTCCCGGGTGGCGGTCGCCGCGGCCGGGGCGGCCGTCGGGGTCGTGGCGGTCGTCGCCACCGAGTGGGTCCGCTCGCAGCGCAGGGACGGCTGATGAGCGAGCGCGCCGAGCAGATCTCCTATCTGCAACGCCTGATCGACCGGATGACCGGCCGGTCGGCGGCGCCTGAGCCAGCCGATACGCCCATCCACCCGCTGCCAGACCAGCCCCAGCAGCGGCACGGCGACCGGCCCCGGCCACCCGGCGCCCGGCCACCCCTAACGACTCCGCCAACCCCGACGCCAGCGCCCGGTCCGCCCCGTCGACCGGCACCGACCACGATCTCGTGGGGCGGATCGAGTGGCCCGTCGCTGCTGGACGATCCGCTCCACTTCATCGGCCAGACCGACCCGCTCGAAGGGACCACCCTGCTGGCCGGGGAGCGCGTCTCGGTCTGCACCCGCTGTGGGGCGGCCTACCACCTCGCGACGATGAGCTTCATCCGCGGCGCGACCGGCGGCGCCTGCGTCAGCTGCGGCACCGCCGGGATGTTCCAGCTCCTGACGCTCGAAGCCGGCGCCCAGGTCCTGACGACGCCAGTCCCGGTCGTCATTCCGCATCCGACCGAGCGGAAGCCAGCCCGCCCGGGTCCCGGCGCCGCGCAACCCCGGGACGCGGCCGGCCGGCCGATCATTCAGCTCCATCAGGTCCGGGACCACATCGGCGAGGAGGTCGCCTTCGAGGGCCGCGTCCTGCGGGTCCATCTCACCGGCGGCGGGGCCTACTTCCTCTATTTCGAGCGGGCCGCCCGGGTGCTCGACGGCTTCCGGGCCGTGATCCGGCCACGGGACATCTTCCACTGGGAGATCGAGGGGCTCGTCCCGCCCGACGCCTACCCCGACCAGTGGGTCCGGATCGCCGGCCGGATCGTCGACGACCCGCGCTGGCAGCTGGAGATCCTGATCCAGCGGCCGGAGTCGATCCAGATCCTGAGCGGCCCGACCGAATCGGCCGGCTGGCGCCCGGACGACGGACTGATCCCCGAGATCCCGAGTCCACTGCTCACCGATGCTCCCGCCGTCAAGACCGAGCCGGCGGCCCGGGTCCGCTGGCTGGGCTGACCCACCCATCCGGTCAGGCCGCATCGCCATCGGTGCCCTTACCATTGATACTGTTCCCAGACGATTCGCGCGGTGAGCGCCCCACGGGACCAGCCGACCCCCCCCTCCCACGACCGGTCACTCGACCGGTCCCCTCTCCCTTCGGCGCCGCCCCCGGACACGACCAGGAGCGCAGATGAGCGACGACCCCAGTGACCCCAGTGACCCCAACGACGCCCAGGACGGTTCGACCGGCGCCGAGCCGGAACTCTCCAACAACGACGGCGGCATCGGCCGGCCGCCCCGGACACCGCGTCCGCCCCGGATCGACGAGCGCCGCGGCCTCCGCGGCACGAACGGCCGGATCATTCCGCCGGGCAGCCCGCCGGTTGGGCGAAGCGCGAACGCGGCCCCGTCCGTCCGCTTCCTGACGGGCCAGACCGACGGCGAGCGGACCGAGCGCGAGGGCGACGCCCCCGACGAGCCGACCAGCACGACGCCGCTGCTCGACGCCAACGGCCGCGACCTGACGGCGCTGGCCCGGGCCGGTGAGTTGCCGGACATCATCGGCCGCGACCCGCAGATCCTCCAGCTCGCCCAGACCCTGCTCCGGCATGACCGGCCCTCCCCGCTGCTGATCGGCGAGTCCGGCGTCGGGCGGACGGCGGTCGTCGAGGGGCTGGCCGTCCGGGCCGTCGCCGAGGGGGCCGACCCGCGCCTGGCGAAGCTCCGGATCGTCCAGCTGTCGCTCGACCAGCTCGGCGGCGACGCGATGATCCGCCCCCGGATGGCGAACCGCTTCGGCGCCGTCCTGGAGGAGGTCGTCGCCCACCCGGACACGGTCCTGTTCATCGACGGGCTCCACCTCCTGCTGGGCGGGACGCCGATCGAGATCGTCCCGGCCGACGTCCTGCGGGGCTTCCTCAACCAGCACGCCGGCCAGATGATCGGCACGACGACGCCGAAGATCGCCGAGATGATGCTGAGTCCGCAGCGCGAGCTCGCCCCGCTGCTGATGCCGATCCCGGTCGGGGAGCTGTCGGAGGAGGACGCCCGGACGCTGCTGACCCGGCAGGCCGGCGACTACGCCGCCCACCACGACGTCGAGATCGGGGCGGGCGCGATCGAGGCGGCCCTCGCCCTGAGCATCCGCTACGTCAGCCAGGGCTGGCTGCCGCGCAAGGCCAGTGAGCTGCTCGACATCGCCGCCAGCCAGCGCAGCCTGCCCCTGCTGACCGGCCGGAACGACGGGGAGCGGCCGGTTGTGACGCCGGAGGCGCTCGGCGCCGCGCTCCGTGCCCGCTGGGGGATCAGCGCTCCGATCTGGGACGCCGCCCAGGAGCACAGCGAGCCGACCCCGCTGGCCGCCCCGCCGGACCTCGCCGACCGCCTCGCCGAGCGCATCCTCGGCCAGCCCGAGGCGATCGGCGCTCTGACCGACGCCGTCCGCGTCGCCGCCCTCGGCCTCCGGACGACTAACCGTCCCCGGGCCGTGATGCTGTTCGGCGGCCCGACCGGCGTCGGCAAGACGGCCCTCGCCCGGAACCTCGCCTCGACGCTCTTCGGCTCCGAGGAGGCGCTGCTCCGGATCGACATGAGCGAGTTCCAGCAGCAGCACGTCATCGCCCGGCTGCTCGGCGCCCCGCCGGGCTTCGTCGGCTACAACGACGGCGGCCAGCTCTCCCGCTTCCTCCGCGCCCACCCGGAGAGCGTGATCCTGCTCGACGAGATCGAGAAAGCCCATCCCCAGGCGCTCGACATCTTCCTCCAGCTGTTCGACGCCGGCCGCATCACCGACGGCCACGGCCAGATCCTCGACGCCCGCCACGCGGTCTTCATCATGACGACCAACCTGCCGATGAGCGACAACCACGCCACGCTCCGGGCGCGGCTCCGGCCGGAGTTCCTCAACCGTATCGACCGGATCGTGCAGTTCCGGGCGCTGGAGCTGGAGGACCTGGAGCGGATCGCGGCGATGCGGCTGGAGACCCTGACCGCCCAGCTCCGGGCGCGGCAGATCGTCCTCCGGGTCGAGCCGGACGCCCTGACGGCCCTCGCCCGGCCGGAGTCCGACGGCCGCGCCGCCAATGGCCGAACCGTCGAGCGCCGGCTGGATCAGGACGTCGCCGGGCCGGTCGCCGAGTGGGCCGCCCTACTCACCGGGATGGCGCCCGGCCAGCCGCTGGTCCTGACGCTGGTGGCGACGGAGACCGGCACCCGGGTCAGCCCACCGGGGATGTTCGGCAGCAGCGCCTGAGGCGATCCGTCGCAACCACGTCCGGACGGCGTGACATCGGGATTGCGCCGTCTGCTATGCTGTCCCCACATTGCCCGGTTCGCGCCGGGCCGCATCCGATCATCGCCACAGAGACCCATCGACCGTCCGTCGCGTGGGTCTTGTCGATCCTGGACATCGGATCCATGCGTGAAGGGAGCGTCCTGATGAACCCAATGGTGATCCCCCGCTAGATCGCCCGCCCGACCCCCGGGCCGTCGCGACCAGAACAACCCTATTTCCGGAACCGCTCCTGCACTCAGGCGATCTGTCGCTGGCCGACCGCAACCGGCGGTGGGAGCCGTGCGCCCCCAGATCTACACGATCTGGGAGGGTAACGCCGCGCATCAGATGTAGGGTCATCCCCTTGGGGTGACCGGCCGCCGTAGCGGCCATCGCCCGCAGGGAGCTAATTGGCCCGGCTACCGACGTGTCATATCGAAACCGGTCGATTGCGAACAGTCCCCTCCCCCAGCCCCTCCCCGGCTCCCGGTTCGCTCCATCGCCTGAAGGCGATTCCGGCTCACCGGTCCCGGAGAGGGGAGACGGTTCGCCGCAGGAACTGTATTCCCGGAGGGCTTCAGCCCGTCCAGCATGAGCCCCTCTCCATCCGTCTTCCAGGCGAGCCGCGACGCAGTCGCCGCGAGCGGAAGACGAGATGGGGAGGGGTTGGGGAGGGGTCTGCTCGCCGAAGCGACGCTGGCCGTCAGCCACGATCTCACTTGACGGTGAAGGCCGCTGCGGCTGCTGGGAGGGGCAAGCCCACGCCCCAACGACGAGGCCGCTGCGGCGGCCGGTCACCGCCAGCGCAGCGAGAGCGGATGACCCTACGTCACGGGCCGCTCCGGCGGCCGAAGGGGCGCCAGAACCCTGATTCGACCCTCAATGATAAGGAATGATTACCAATGACCGCATCGCACTACCCCCCGGCGGTTCCCGAAAGCACGCCGGACCCACGGATCTTCAATGCCGACGGACAGCAGTTCCTCGTCGGCGACATGATCTTCCTCCGTGGCATCGAGGAAGAGGACGCCGTCCGCGCCAGCGGCTGGCGGGACTCGCCATATCCGATCAACGCCGAACGAGCCGGCGAGATCATCAAGGAGATGGTCGAGAAGCCGAAGCCGGGCAGCCGCTTCCTCGTCGCCTGCCGCCGGAGCGACGGAGAGCCGGTCGGCTCCCTCTCGCTGTCGCGCTGGCCGGGCAACGACCTGGACATCCCGCTGACGCTCTACGCCAACCCGGCCCTCCCGGAGCGCGAGACGGTCAAGGCCGAGATGCTGAAGCTCTTCGTCGAGTGGGGCGCCAGTGAGGGCGAGCTTCCGCTGGTCTATACCGAGTTCGCCGACAACCAGACCGAGCTCCGGGCGATGGCCGAGTCCCTCGGGATGCGCTTCGCCGCCATGTGGCGGGAGCAACTCTGGCGCGACGGCGCCTGGCGGAACAAGCTCGCCTACGCCTGGCACAACCCGGCCTGGATTCCCCGGCTCGGCGAGCCCGGCACGGGGATCGACTACGCCCTGCCGGTCGATGATCCGTCCCGTTGGCGCCCTCGGGAGTACCCGACCTACGGGACGCTCGAGGGCGACCCGCCGGTCAACGCCGTCATGGTCGGCCCCCGGGTCTACCTCCGGCCGCTGGAGATGGCGGACACCGCGGACATGGTCGCGGCTCAGCGCCGTGAGCCGGAGACGTTCTTCGACGATGGTCGCCTGCCGGGGGGCGCCGCCCGGATGCGCCAACACATCCGCGACATCGCGAAGGAGGAGCCGCAGGAGTGGGTCCGGTTCGCCGTCTGCCTCCGCGAGACCGGCGAGCACATCGGCACCAACGGGATCGACAGTGTCGACCTGATCAACCGCACCGCCGAGACGGAGACGATGTTCCACAACCCCGCCTACCGGAACAGCGGCTACGGCTCGGAAGCCAAGCAGTTGCTGCTCGCCTACGCCTTCGAGCGGCTCGGGCTGCACTCGGTCTACAGCTGGGTCTGGGGTCCGAACACCCGCTCGGCGGCGGCGCTGCGCAAGCAGGGCTACCGCGAGTCCGGCCGCGTCTTCTGGGCCGGGACCAAGAACGGCGAGTACACCCACGCCTACACCTTCGACTTCCTCGCCGACGAGTGGCGCGAGATGACGGCCCGGGCGGCATCGACTGAATCGCTGGTGGTCGCCCGATAGTCGTAGCAGCGCGTCCGACGGCCAGCCCGGATCGTCCGGGCTGGCCGTCGTTCTGCCATTCGCAAGGAGTTCCAGACAGTGACTCTCCCCTATCCTCCACCAATCCCCGAAAGCAAGTCCGATCCCCGGATCTTCAGCGGCGAGGGCCAGCAGTTCCTCGTCGGGGAGACGCTCTTCCTGCGCGGTCTGGAAAACGAAGACGCCGAGCGGGCGAGCGCCTGGTGGGACTCCCCTTACCCGATCAACGCCGAACGCACGCGCGAGATCATCACGGAGATGGTCGAGAAGCCGGCGTCCGGCACACGGACGCTCGTCGCCTGCCGCCGGAGCGACGGCGAGCCAGTCGGTTCGCTGACGCTGCGGCGCTGGGCCGGCAACGAGCCCGACAACGCACTCGGCCTGCACGCCAACCCGGCGCGGCCCGAAAATGAGCGAATCAAGGCCGAGATGCTTGGACTGATCGTCGACTGGGGGTTCAGCGAGGGTGAGATTCCCAAGTTCGTGCTCCGGTTCGACGATGACCAGGCCGTGCTGCGTGGGCAGGCCGAAGCGTCCGGGATGCGGCGCGGCGCGATGTGGCGCGACCGCGTCTGGCGGGACGGCCGGTGGCACGACCGCGTGCTCTACGAGGCGTATCACCCGGCCTGGCTCCGGCGGCTCGGCGATCCCGGCACCGGGATCGACCACGCGATGGTCGTCGACGACCCGGCCCGCTGGCGGCCGCGGCAGTACCCGACCTACGGCACCCTCGACGGCGCCCCACCGACGAACGCCGTTCTGATCGGGCCGCGGGTCTACCTCCGGCCGCTGGAGCTGGCCGACGCCGCAGCATCGATCGCGATCGAGCGGCGCGAGCCCGACACGTTCATGGACAGTGGCCGGTTCCCGTGGGCTGCCGCTGGGAAGCGCCAGTTCCTCCGTGATATCTCGAAGGCCGACCCGCCCGGCTGGGTCCGGTTCGCCGTCTGCCTGCGGGAGACCGGCCAGCACATCGGCACCAACGGGATCGTCGGCATCGACCTGATCGGCCGGACCGCCGAGACGGAGTCCTGGTTCCACGACCCGGCCTTCCGCAACGCCGGGTACGGCTCCGAGGCCAAGCAACTGCTGCTCGCCTACGCCTTCGAGCGGCTGGGCCTGCACTCCGTCCATAGCTGGGTCTGGGGACCGAATATCCGCTCGGCGGCCGCGCTCCTGAAGCAGGGCTACCGCGAGGCGGGCCGGATGTTCTGGGAAGGAACGAAGAACGGCGAGTACACCCACGCCCGCCTGTTCGACTTCCTCGCCGACGAGTGGCGGGAGATGACCACGCGGGCGGAGTCGATCCACCCAGCGGCGATCTCCGTCTGACCGGCATCGGCCCGCTGGACGCTATGATCTCCCCAGTCGGTCCATTCGGAAATGGGTGGGGAGATCGCATGCGGACCATCGGCCTGATCGGCGGGATGAGCTGGGAATCGTCGGCGCTCTACTATCGGTGGATCAACGAGAGGGTCCGGGATCGGCTCGGCGGGCTCCACTCCGCCCGGATCGTCCTGGTCAGCGTCGACTTCGCGGAGATCGAACGATTGCAGCACGCTGGCCACTGGGACAAGGCTGGCGCCCTCCTGGCCGAAGCGGCCCGGTCGGTCGAGCGCGGTGGGGCGGACCTGCTCCTGCTCTGCACCAACACGATGCACCGCGTCGCGGACGAGATCGCCGCCGCCGTACGGATCCCGATGCTGCACATCGCCGACGCGACGGCGACGGCGATCCGGGCCGAGGGGTTCGGCCGGGTCGGGCTGCTGGGGACGCGCTTCACGATGGACCAGGCGTTCTACCGGGGCCGGCTGATGGACCGCCACGGGCTGGACGTCCTTGTGCCCGGCGAGGACGAGCGGCGCGTCGTCCACGATGTGATCTACGACGAGCTCTGCCTCGGCCAGGTCCGGCCCGCGTCCCGGGAGGTCTACCGACGGGTCATGGCGGGGCTGGTCGAGCGCGGCGCCGAGGCGATCATTCTCGGCTGCACGGAGATCACCCTGCTCGTCGGCCCGGACGACGCGACGGTCCCCCTGTTCGATTCGACGCTGATCCACGCCCAGGCGGCCGTGACCGCGGCCCTGGATGGGGGCGACGGTTTGCTCCAATAGTCGGTCGCTGAAGCGGCACCGTGACGTAGGGGCGTCCGCTCGCGGCGGCCGGCCGCCGCAGCGGGCTTCGCCGTCAGGCGTGACGGTCTCCGCGACCAACCCGTTCACCCTGGACCCTGGAACCAATGGAGGGCGACGACAAGAATCTGCATTCGATCGATCGCGTCCAACATCGCACACGGTTGAACCCGCAGCCAGTTATCGCCCGGTGGGGCGGTGGCCGCTGCGGTGGCCGGGCTCGCCAGCGAAGCGAGAGCGTCGCCCCTACGAAACGGTCACCGCAAGCGCAGCGATGGCGGATGACCCTACCTCACGCGGCGCCGCAGCGGCGGACAGGAGGCACGCCCGAACCCATTGTCTGTGGCATCATCTCTCCTGCCCCATCGCGTCCGGCCGCGGGGCGTGAGACGCCACCAGGCGCTTCGCCACGACCGCCGGACCGGCCCAAACAGAAGAGGAGTCATCGTGGAACCCGTACGCGTCGGCGTCGTCGGTACCGGAAACATCAGTGGCATCTACCTCGAGAACTCGCACAGGTTCCGGGAGTACGAGGTCGTCGCCGTGGCCGACATCCTCCAGGACCGCGCCCAGGAGCAGGCCGACCGGTTCAGTATCCCCCGCGCCCTCTCGGTGGATGAGCTGATCGTCGACCCGGAGGTCGAGCTCGTCCTCAACCTGACGATTCCGGCCGCCCACGCCGGGATCGCGATCCGATCGCTCCAGGCCGGAAAGATCGCCTACGGTGAGAAGCCGTTCGCGACCAACCGCGAGGACGGCCAGGCGATCCTCGACGCCGCCAGCGCTGCCGGGCTGGTCGTCGGCTGCGCCCCGGATACCTTCCTCGGCGCCGGCATCGAGACCGTCCGCCACGCCATCGACGCCGGCCGGATCGGGACGCCGCACGGCGCGATGTGCGTCATGGCCGGCCCCGGCCCCGCCGTCTGGCACCCGGACCCGGGCTTCTTCTTCCAGCCCGGCGGTGGACCGGTCCTCGACATGGGACCGTACTACATCACCAACCTCGTCACCCTCCTCGGCCCGATCCGGCGCGTCTCCGCCAAGGGCTACGCTCCGAACAGGACACGCGTCATCGGCCGTGGCCCCAAGGCAGGCCAGACCATCCCGGTCGACGTGCTGACGACCGTCTCCGCCCAGCTCGAGCTGGAGAGCGGCGTGCTCGCGACGCTGTTCATGAGCTGGGACGTCTGGGGCACCCAGAACACCAACGTCGAGATCTACGGCGAGGATGGCGCCCTCTCCGGCTGGGACCCCAACACGTTCCACGGACCGATCAGGTTCCGAGATGCGGCCAGCACCGAGCGCGACGTCTGGGAGGAGCTTCCGCTCGTCAGCTCCCACGACGGCAACTCCCGCGGCCTCGGGCTGGCGGACATCGCCGTCGCCCATCGGACCGGCGCCACACCACGCGCCAGCGGCACCCTCGCCTTCCATGTCCTCGACGTGATGCTGAGCATCCTCGACTCGGCCGAGCAGGACCGGCCCGTCGAGATCGGCAGTCGGGCCCAGCGGCCGGCGGCCCTGCCCGAGGGCCTCGCCAACTGGACCGTGACGCTGGACCAGTAGCCAGGTAACTGGTCCTCAACTGGTCCCAAGGATCGTGTTCCGTACCAGTCATCAAGGGGCGGCCAGTTGCCCCTGACACCGGCCCTCAAGGGACCGGCTAAACGACATTTGTTGCGAGCCGTGCGACCAGGAGCACAGCCTCGCAATCGTTTTGTCGCCCCAGGCCGCCCACGTCGAATCCAATGTCGTTCAGCCGGTTCCTTCAGGGCCGGTCTGTCGTCGATTCGGTCTAACACATGCTCATCCAGGAGCGCCCCATCACGCTCGATTGGCCGTGACGGGGCGGTTGTCCGTCAGGAGATCCGCAGTCAGGCCCGGCCCGGCACCACCCGATCGACTTCCAAGTGGCCGGTGTGCTCCGGGACAGGAACTGGTTCGAACTCGACCGACTGCCAGGTGAACCGGGAGCGGTAGCGCTCCAGCAGCCGGACGATCGGCCCACCGAGCGCGACGATCAGGACGACGTTGGCGACGGCGCGGGTCGCGTCGTGGGGCAGCGAGGTGATCACGTAGAAGCGGCCGTACGTCGAGACCGTCTCGCCGAACGACATCCCCGGCACCCACGACAGGCTGGTCGCGTACTCGGCGCCCGGCGCGGTGAACGGCCAGAACGACAGGTTGAGCAGCGCCCCGTAGAGCAGACCCCACCCGGCGCCGAAGCCGGCCAGCAGCGCCAGTCGCTGTCGCGGGTACCCCTCCAGCCGCGGCAGCAGCCCCGCCATCAGCCCGACCCACCCGGCCCCGAGCATCTGATAGGGCAGCCACGGCCCGACGCCGCCCGTCAGCAGCGAGGAGATCAGGAGCGTCAGGGCGCCGAGCTGGAAGCCGATCGCCCCGCCGAAGACCGCGCCGACCAGGATGATCAGCAGGAAGACCGGCGACGCCCCGAGGAACGTCGGCAGCAGGCGCAGCGTCGCGTTGACGGCGACGAGCACCCCGAGCAGCGCCACGATCCGGGCCGGCCGGACCTCCCCGGCGGCGAGCTCGCCGAGGATCGCGATCAGGCACAATCCCGTCACGACCGCGAGGATGAACGGCGCGGCCTGCGTGGCGCTCGCCGTGCCGTCGATCCCGACGACCGGCAGCAGGAAGGGCCACAGGTAGCCAGCCAGGCCGATCAGGCTGGCGATGCCGATCGCCAGCCTGGCGGACAGCGGCGTCATCGAGCGTTCAGAGGCGGTGGGGAACGGACGAGGCATCGGGAATCCTCACTGGGCTGAGCAACGGGCTCCCCGAAGCCTACCCGGTCCCGTCCATTCGATGCCTTGCCACGGACGACCGCGATCGGTCACCACGATGCGCTTCTCCCCCAATTCGAACCCTGGCCGACCGACGACGGGCCGCGGTTCCCGATCGCGGGCAAGCGGGCAATCATATCTTTGTACATAGCGCACAGTAGTGAGGCCACGCGCTCCCTGAACGTGGCCCCAGATCCTGGGGTGGATCGCGTAAACTGCGCAGACTTAACAACAGGCAGGCGAGACCAGCAGCCCATCATTGGGCAAACGGGTGGATGCCGGGCCGTTCGCACAGGTCAGGCTAACGGAGGCAGGTCGCAGCGACGCGTCGGGCGCTCACAGGCATGGATCGGTCACCGGCGTGCTGCCGGGCAGATGAGAGGACGGGCGCTGGATGGCTGCCGAGATCACGCTTGCCGACCTGCTGGCGTGGGTGCCGCGACTGCGGCTCCCGGCTCAGGGGGATCCGATCCCGGGTGGCGACACCGCGGCCGTCCGGGCTGGTCGGCTGTCTCCCGTCAACCCGCTGGACCGGGAACTGACCTGGGCGGTCACGGTCCGGGCGAGCAGCCCGATGCTGCCGCCGCTCCGGGGAGGCGAGCTCGTGCTGCTTCCCCGGCGGGTGCTGGCCGAGTCCGGCGTCTCGCTGCCGTTGCTCCTGCGCGAGCTGTCCAGCCACCAGTGCTCCGGCGTCGTGCTGGACGGCGTCCCGAGCGGAACGGCCCCCCTGCCGCTGCTCGTGACGACCTCGGTCGGCCCGGAGTTCGAGAACGAGATCAACCGGCTGCTGACCCAGCGCCGGGGCGAGCTCTACCGGTCCGGCACGGAGCTCGAGCACCTGCTCAGCGACCTCGCCAACTCCGGGGTCGAGGCGTCGCAGGCGCTCATCGCGGTCGCGAGTCACCTCGGGGTGCCGCTGGCGATTACGGACCCGCGCGGCCAGGTGATGATGACGACCACGCCGGAGCCGTCGATCCCGGCGGCGGTCCCCGCCCCGTACGGCTGGCAGGGCGACCGGCTGGCGCTGGCGCTGACCGACGGCCGGTCGCTCTGGGTCGGCCCCGTCCCGCGGGCCGTCCGGGCCCTGATCCGGCTGGTCGGGGAGCGGGTCGCGACGGCGGTCGACTCGGCGCTGCTGCGGGCATCCCAGGCTCGGCCCCGCGGCCCGGCCCGATCCATGGCCCTCCAGTCGCTGGTCGTCGGCGCGATCACGGACCCGCTGACCCGAGCTTCGGCGCTCGGGCTGCCGACGGACGGCCACTTCCGGGTGGCGCTGGCCAGTGCCGAGGCCGGGACGGCCGGGCTGATCCGGTCGCTCGGTCCGCTCGGGACCGTCCACGACGGGACGGCGCTCGACGGGTTGCCGCTCGGGTTGATCGAGGTTCGCCCGGAGCAGAAGCCCCCCAGCCCCAGCCGCGGGCGCGGGACACAGCGCGAGGTCCGGCCAGCCCAGCGCCCGCCACTGGTGACGGTCCCCCCGGCCCAGGGCTGGCTGGCGGTCTCCGGCACGGTCGCCGGTGTCGCGGCCCTGCCGGACGCGCTTCGGGAGGCGCGCTTCGTCGCGGCCCTGCTCCAGCATGAGATCATCGCCGGTCCGCTGGCCCGGTTCGACGTCGTCGACGATCTCGGCGGCTACCGGTTGCTCTACCACCTCTGGGGGACGACCGATCTGGCCCGGTTCGCCTCGGACACGCTGGGCGACCTGCCCTTCCGGGACAGGAAGGGCTCGCTGCGCCAGACGCTGCTCGTCTACCTGGAGACCGGCGGGTCGCACGTCGACGCCGCTGGCCGCCTCGGAATCCACCGCAACACGCTGGCCTATCGGCTCAAGCAGATCGGCCTGCTGACCGGTCGCGACCCCACCGAGCCGGGCTGCCGCCTCGTCCTGCACCTCGCTCTGCTGGCGACGTCCCTGCCGGCCGCGCCATAGTCATCTGTTCGGTGCCGTTGGGTGATCCCTGCGCAGTGCCCGATCGGCCCCCCGCAGCGACCGCGTCGCAGGGGCGACGTCTGCGAGCCCGACCGCCGTGGCGGACCTCGCCGCCAGGCGAGACCGTGCTGCGCATCCGACTCGTTCAGGCAACGCCAACGGATGGACGAAAGGTCACCGACCGACCATTCGTGTCCAACAGCAGACATGGTTGAATCCAGACGACCGGTTATCGCCCTTCAGGGCGATGGCCGCTGCGGCGGCCGGGCTCGCAAGCGTCGCCCCTACGGAGAAGACTGCTGCTGAAGCCGGGCGGGGGCCTCGAAGCGAGAGCTTGCGATCCGACAGGTCCGCCTTCCACCACGAAGAGAACCGCAGACCGTCAGGGACGTACACAGAGGTACGACCTCCCGCGGATCCGGTCCCTGGTCGTCCCGCCGATTTCCCGCCGAGCTCCCCGCAATCCCCCGCTGACACCCCGATTTCCCGCACCGCGCACTGGCGTGTGATACTGTACGTACAGTGTGTGCGTTCACCTTGCCGGGCTGGTGCTGGGTGACGTCGGTCGTCGACGCACCGGACCGGACACATGAGACGCCAGGGACTGATGTTCTCTGACGTCGCACGGGGCAGGACCCGGCGTCCGGCTCGCCGGTGACGACCTGTCTGGCTGGTGAACCCGTCCAACATGCGTGAGGAGGCAGTCATGGGACAGTCCGGACCGGGCAACTCGCCCGAGATCGGTCGCCCGCGCGGTGCGGTCTGGCGGACACTGGTGAGCGAGGGGATCGTCTGGGAGGGTCAGGTCACGATTGCCGGCGAGCATTCGGACATCGACGTCCGGCTGATCGTCACCGGCCAGCGCGTGGTCTTCGTCCGCAACGGGACGATCGCCCTCGACGCCGAGCGGGACTGGCTGGACCCCGCCCCGGCATTGGGACGGAACGGTCGGGTCTCGCTCGCGATCTCGACGCCAAATGGCAACGGGCCGATCCCGGTCGAGATCCGGGTCCGGGACGGCCGGTTCGGCGCGACCCGGCTGCTCGCGCGGCTGAACGACCGGCCCGGTGGCAGCGCGTCGCCGTTCTCCCCACCACCGCCCCGACCGAACGGCCGGGAGCGGGCGGAGCGCGGCACAGCGCTCCCTCCGGCCTCGTCCGGACGGCGTTCGTCGAGATCAGCGCCGCCGCCACGCCCGACGACCCGCCCGACGCCTCCGCCAGTGCCGGTCGATCCGCCTGCCACGTCCCACTTCGGCATCCCATCGTCCGCGCTGCCGTCCACCGTGACGCCGATGCCCTCCTTCGGCGTCGCGGTGCCCTCGTCTCCGCCTGGCCGGCCGCTCCGGTCCAGCGCGTCACGTCCGAGCGGCCCTTCCCCTGCCGGGTCGTCCAGCGCTCCGGTCGACTCCGTCCCGTCGCTCAGCGTCGCGGCGGTCAGCCGGGCGTTCGGTGAGCGCACCGACTCGCCCGATACCGATAGCTGGGCGGCCAGTGGTTCGACCCAGACGCTTCCGGAGAATCCGACCCGGTGGACGCTGGCGAGTGAGCTGCTGGCCCGATCCGGCCCGGCAGCGGAGCCGCCACCGGCTCCCGATCCGGCCGGACACGCCCAGGCCCCGGCGTTCAGCTCGCCTTCCCCGGAACCGACCGCGGCGCCGGTACCGGCTGCGAACCCGCCATCCGGTGAACCGCTGGCCCTCTCATCCGGTCCACCACCCAGCGCCCCATCGACACCGGCCGGTGGTCGGGAGATCCCGTCGTCGCTCCGGGACGCGGATCCGGTCTCGCACGCCCGGCCGGCCGACGCCAACGGTTCGCGCCGGATGCTGCCGGGGTTGCCGGCCAGCGACCACCTGGCCGATCCGGCCAGCGACCGCCGGGCCGTCTCGGCGGCGCCCTCCGGCCGGCTGGCCGGGAACAGCGTCATCACCGCCCGATCGTCGGCGGCGGCCCGGCAGGCGGCCAAACAGGGCGGCATGGCGAGGCTCCGGCCCGATGAGCTCTCGCCATCCGCCGTCGCGCTCGCCAGCGCCCGGGCGGGTGTCCCACTGGCGCTGACTCCCGGGCCGGTCCCGGTCAGCGACATCCCGGTCATGGCGGATGCGGCCGGAAGCGATCGCGCCCGGCGGGGGGGCTTCGCCTGGCTCGGTGGTGGCCGCGTGAGTGCCCGGGCGGCCTGGGGGGCGACGGCCTTCGCGCTGGTCGCCCTGACGGTCGCGGCCGGGCTCTACCTCGCGCTGGGTATCCCGACCGACGATGGTGGAGACCGATCCGCTGGGCTGGCGCAGCCGACGGTTTCCGAATCGGGTCAGGTCGCGATCGTGGCGGCGACACCATCGGCCTCGGCCCGGACCATGCCGACCGCGACGGCGACTAACGCCGTCCCACGGGGCGTCGGTGGCGAGAGCAACGGCGTGATCATCCCGACCCGGGCCGTGGCCGACCCAGCGACCGCTGACGGTTCCGGTGATACCGGCGACCCACCCGCCACCGAACCATCGGTGGCACCGGGGAATGGCGGAGTTGAAATCGCAGCGACGGAGGACACCAGGGTCGAGACGGCTGGCATCGCTCCGAGTTCCCCGTCCACATCCGCTGCCCCGTCCATCGTCCCCTCGGCGCCCGCCGAACCGTCCGTACCGGCGGTCACGTCGGTCGAGCCGACGGTATCCGCCGAACTCTCCGGCGAGCCGTCGGTCGCCCCCTCAGTCGCACCATCGGCGACCGCGACCGAGGAGCCGACCGCTGAGGCGACGGTCGCCGAGGAGCCAACCGCCACCGCGGAACCGACCGTCGAACCGACCGCTACCCCGGAACCGACCGTCGAACCGACGGCGACCGCGACCGCGACCGCGACCGCCACGGAGGAGCCAACCGCCACCATCGAACCGACCGTCGATCCGACCGCGACGGTGGAGCCGACCGTCACCGCGGAGCCGACCGCCACCATCGAACCGACGGCCGAGCCGACCGCGACGGAGGAGGCGACCGCCACAATCGAACCGACGGCCGAGCCGACCGCGACGACGGAGCCGACCGCGACGATGACAAGTGCTCCGACGCCGACACCCGGCCCGGACGTCGAACCGCAGCCGGCGACGGTCGACGACGGGGGCGTGCCGTCGCAGGTCTTCACCGTCGGGTCGGTCCGCTACACGATCGAGTCCGTCGCGGCCGGCGCGACGATCCCCGAGATCAACCAGCCGCAGTCCCCGTTCGGCGGCGACTGGCTGGCCGCCGTGCTGACGGCCGAGAACTGGGGGACGGGTGACGCGGTCGTCGACATGACGCAGTTCACCGCGACGATCAACAGCTCGGGTCAGACCCAGCGCCTGGATACGTACAGCGAGACCGTCGCGATCCAGTTGGGTTTCCCCCAGGTCGTCGGGGCCTCACAGCAGATCTCGATCGCGCCGGGCAGCGAGATCCGGCTCGGTCTGCTGTTCCTGACCGCCCAGAACGCCTCGGGCTTCGTCCTGAACGCCGGCACCGCGACGATCGATCTGACGGCCGCCTTCAACTCCTCGATCCCGATGAACCAGCTCGGCGAGCCGCCCGTCGCGCCGGATCTCCTCGAAGCGACGGTCGTCGGGGTGATCGACGGCGTGACGATCGAGGTCGAGGTCGACGGCGAGAAGGTCCCGGTCCGCTACACCGGCGTGGTCGCGCCGGACGTCGAGAGCTGCTTCTCGGGGACCTCGATCATCGCGAACCGGGATCTCGTGATGGGCAGGACCGTCTGGCTGGAGCGGCAGAACGCCAACGTCGATAGCGACGGCGCCTGGCTGCGCGACGTCTGGATCGAGGGCGACTCGGGCTCGCTGGAACTCGTCTCCGCTGTCCTCGTCACCGCCGGGGCGATCGATGCGACGGTCGAGCTGCCCGACAGCCGCTACGCCGCCTACCTCGGGACGCTGGCCAGCATCGCCCGGTACAGCGCGATCGGCATCTGGGCCGTCTGCGGAGCGTAGTTCGTCGGATCAGGACTGGTGGGCACGGCAACGACGGGACGGGGGCGCGAGCCTCCGTCCCGCTTCGTGTGCGGCCGTCGCTATCCAGACCGGGCGGAGATGCCTACAATCAGCGCACGGGTTCAGTCAGACCACGCTGGCCGGACGCGATGCCGCACCGGTCGATCCCAGGAGCTTCGCGCCATGCGCATCGAGTTGATCATCCCACCCGCGTTCTCGTCCGGCCAACCGGCCGACCGGCGCACCAGCGGCCTCGGCACGACCGGGGATGCCTACCTCGCCGGCGGCCTTCCCGACCGACTCGGTGCTCACGCCGACGTGACGGTCCAGGACCTTCAGGCGGCCGCGGCTGACGCGCCGGCCGACCCGATCCCGCTGCTGGAAGCGATCAACGCCGCGATCTCCCGCTCCGTATCCGGCGCGATCCTGGCCGGCGCGGCCGCACTGCTGACCGGCGGCTCCTGCGTCTCGCTGCCGGGGATGCTCGGCGGGATGCAGCGGGGCTACGGCCCGACGTCCCGGATCGGCCTGATATGGTTCGACGCCCACGGCGACTTCAACACGCCCAGGACGAGCCTGACCGGGATGCTCGGCGGGATGCCCGTCGCTGTCAGCGCTGGCCTCTGCTACCCGACCTGGCGGGTCGCGGCCGGACTCGACCCGCCGATCCCGACTGACCGGATCATCATGGTCGATGTCCGTAACCTCGACCCGGCCGAGCGGACGCTGATCGAAGCGACCGACGTGACGGTCGTCGAGGTTCCCGATCGGGCCGCCGCAACATCCCCCTTCATGCAGGCCGTCGCCGCGATGGCCGCCTCGGTCGACGACATCTACCTCCACATCGACGCCGACGTCCTCGACGCCCGCTACCAGCCCAACCACCCGACGGTCGAGCCGGACGGTCCGAGCCTGGAGGATGTCAACGCGGCGATGGACACGGTCCTGAGGACAGGGAGGGTCCGGGCCTTCGGCGTCGTATCGGTCAACGCTGAGGGACCCGAGGGACCGACGTCGCTGGCGAGCGGGATGGCGATGATCGAGTCCGCCATCGCGACCTGGAGCGCCGTCGAGCCCGTCGCTGCCGGCTGATCGAGTGGGACTATGGGCGGGTCGGCGTCGTCGTTCCGTAGGGTCATCCGCTCTCGCTCTCGCATTGCTGCGCTGGCGGTGACCAGCCGCCGCAGCGGCCATCGCTGTCACGCGAGACCGTGCTGAACTCCCAACATGGTGTCGCTGAGCAGTCCCCTCTCCAAACCCCTCCCCGGCCCGGTTTCGGCACTGCGGTGCCTCACCGACCGGAGAGGGGCTTTTTCTGGTCGGGTTCGCCGCCCTGCAGTCCCTTCCCGCCGCGAAGTGTCCCGTCCGTAGAGGAGCCAGGCCTAACTTCTCTCCGCTACGACGGTTGTCGCGAAGCTGAACAGGGGAGGCCCGTACCTCGTACTGGCCATCGAATCCACTCAGGCGGAACGACCCTCGGTCCATCGACCAAGTTCCTCCCGGACACGGCACGCCCTATAATCGCCGCAAGTGGGGCTGACGGTTGGCCGGAGCGCGGGGAGGTCACGAGTGGCGGACGACTTGCGGGCGCTGCTGAGATACATCGTGGTGCATTATGTCGTGCCGGATGAGCAGCGCGCGATCGAGCTCGACGCGGCGCCGAGCGATGGCGGTGCGTCGATCGAGGACGACAAGCGGGAGGCCTCCCGGCGAGAGGAGGAACGGGCCGACGAGTTCGCGGCTCCCTTCGCCGATGGGCTCGCCATCGCCCATCACCGGGCGACGCTTGGCGGGAAGACGCTCGCGCTGGACGATCGCAAGCCGCGCGAGGACGTGATGGCGACGGCGCTGATCCGCTTCCTCGTCAGCAATGACCTGGCGACCTCCCGGACCGAAGAGACGGACGCCCAGCACTACACCTATCATGTCGCGGTCCGCTGGGACCGGCTCGAGGCCGTCTCCAGTGAGGCCGGGATCGACCTGGCCCGGGCGCTCGCCCGGCACCACCCCAGCCACCCATGACCCCTGTCGCCACGTTTCCACCCTCACCCGCGGTTCCCACCGTGGACGTCTTCCAGATCAGAGGCTCCCGTGACCCGATCGCCCCAGACCAACCCGCCGGCCGCGGATGGCGCCGCCGCGAATCAGCCCACCCCAACCCTCCAGCCGCGGGTCCGCTCCCGGCGGCGCGACATCTCCCGGCTGCGCTCGATCACCCGTGAACCGGGTCGGCCGCCCTCCGGGCTGATCCGCAATGAGCCGGACGAGGAATCGGTGGCTCCATCGGCGGTCGATGAACCAAGGCCCTCCAGGCGCCTACGGCGTATCGAGCCAGCCCCAGACGACGACGGACCGGTCATCCTCGACCCGACCGAGCAGCGGGCGCCGTCCTTCGCCGACCACGCCGACCTCCATTTCGCCGACATCGAGCCGCTCCGGCTGGCCCTCACCCACCGCTCGATCCTGCACGACTGGGCGGCGGCCGGCCTCGGCGCGATCCACCTCGGCCGCCCGCTGCAATCCAACGAGCGGCTGGAGTTCCTTGGCGACGCGATGCTCGGCGCCATCGTCGCCGAGGAGCTGTACCTTCGGTTCCCGGACGCGGACGAGGGCAACCTGACCTCCGACCGCGTCGCCCTCGTCCGCTCGGAGACCCTCGTCCGCTGGGCCCGGTCGCTCGACCTCGGAACCTACCTGGTCCTCGGCAATGGCGAGCGGATCTCCGACAGCCCGCGTGACCGGATCCTGGCCGGCGCCTTCGAGGCGCTCGTCGGAGCGATCACGATCGATCAGGGGCTGGAATCGGCCCGCGGCTTCGTCGGGCGCTTCCTCGACGAGGACGCCGATGCGGTCGATGGTCAGCGCCGGACCGACAGCAACCCCAAGGGCCACCTCCAGGAGTTGCTCCAGGACCGCTACGGGACGCAGCCGACCTACGAGACCACCGGCGAGACCGGTCCGGACCACGACAAGGTCTTCACGGTCGAGGTCTTCCTGAAGGGCGAGCGGATCGGGACCGGCACGGGCGTCAGCAAGCGGGCCGCCCAACAGGACGCGGCCCGTCGCGGCCTGCTGACGCTCGTCAGCCGATCGTCCGGCGGCGTCGCTGCGACGGGTTCCGACCACGTCCGTGAAGCGGACGATTCACCGGTGAGCTGACCCCGCACCGGCATTCGGCACCCACCGCGCGACCGGATCTGGTAGCGGCCGTGCAATCCGACCGAACAGGGCACCTGGGTTTCCGGTAGGCTATGCCCGCACGGGCGACGGTGCGGTGACGCGGGACAGGTCGCACCGCGAGTCCCTGCGTCATCGTCACCGGGCGGACCGGCGGGCAAAGCGTCCGTGCCGCGTCCCACGACACCAGCGACGGTCACTGACGGAGGGTAGACGGTGAGCAAGCTCTACGATCAGCTCGTCGTGTTCGGCGGCAATACCAACCCGGCCCTGGTCGACGATATCTGCGCCCACATCGGGATCCCCCGTGGGCGAGCCGAAGTGTTCAAGTTCAGCAACGACAACACCTTCGTCCGGATCGGCGAGAGCGTCCGGGGCAACGACGCGTACGTCGTGCAGACCCTTGCCGAGCCGGTCAACGACTCCGTCATGGAGTTGCTGATCATGATCGACACCCTTCGCTCGTCGTCGGCTGGCCGGATCACGGCGGTCATCCCCTACTACGGCTACGGCCGGAGCGACAAGAAGGACCAGCCCCGCGTCCCGGTCACGGCCCGGCTGGTCGCCAAGCTGATCGAGACCGCCGGCGCCGACCGCGTCCTGACGCTCGACCTGCACGCCGGCCAGATCCAGGCGTTCTTCGACATCCCGGTCGATGAGATGACGGCGCTCTACCTGCTGGCGCACTACTTCGTCGAGAAGCGTCTGACCGACCCGGTGATCGTCTCGCCGGACCTCGGCAGCACCAAGCGCGGTCGGACCTTCGCCGAGGTGCTGGACGCGCCCCTGGCGATCATCGAGAAGCGGCGGATCGGCAACAGCGGCCGGTCCGAGGTCGTCAACCTGATCGGCTCCGTCGCCGGCCATCCGGTCATCATCGTCGACGACGAGATCGACACGGCTGGCTCGATCACCCAGGCGGCCGAGGTCTGCCTTCGGAACGGTGCCGCCGAGGTCTACGCCGCCGCGATCCACCCGGTCTTCTCCGGCCCGGCGATCGCCCGCCTCCAGGCCAGCGCCATCCGCGAGATCGTCGTGACGAACAGCATCGCCCTGCCGGAGGCCAAACAGCTCGACAAGATCACCTCCCTCTCGATCGCCCCCCTGCTCGGCGAGGTCATCCAGCGCATCCATACCGGCACCAGCGTCTCGGCCGCCTACCGGTCCGCCGAGGCGATCCAGACTCGCCTGCTGTTCGGCTCCGTCTCCGGCCTGTAACGCAGGCCGGCCAAATTAGCACCTGAACGATCGACCCCGGACGAGCCGCAGCGTCATGACAGACTCCGGCTTCCGCGGGACTGGTATGCGTACGGTTCAACTGTGTCCCGACGATCGTCCCGTGATCGCCCATCGATCGATTCCGGTTCCTGGATGAGACGAGCCATGCGGCCACCAGCCTGCTCGGCGCGCCGAATCGGACCGGAAGATCCGAGACAGTGGACGGACCTTCCTCTGGTCTTCGCCGGGCACCTCCTTCGGGGAGCGGTACGCGAAAAGCGAACAAATGTTCTACGGCAGTGGCAGTGCGGTGAGTCTCTGGTGGTTCGTGCTTGACGAACACAGTCCGGTTAGATAGTGTACGTACACATGCTGCGACCGATCGGTCAGGGCTTCCGTTGCCTCCAGCATCACGTTCATGGTAGAGAATGAGGTCGGACATGGTGCTCTCGGATCGCGACATTCTCAAGGCGCTCGAATCCGGCCGGATCAGGATCGATCCGGTCCCCGACCTCGCGACGCAGCTTGGCTCGGTCTCGATCGATTTCCGGCTCGGTACGACGTTCATGGTCTTCGAGCACAGCCGCTACAGCTTCATCGACCCGCGCCAGCCGCAATCGATCGGCGATGCGATGCGGACGATCGAAGTGACCGAGGACCAGCCGTTCATCATGCAGCCGGGCGATTTCGCGCTGGCGTCGACGATCGAGTCGCTGGAACTGGACGACGCGATCCTTGGTCGGCTGGAGGGCCGCTCCAGCATCGCCCGGCTCGGGATCACGGTTCACTCGACGGCGGCGGTGTTCGAGCCCGGCTGGCGCGGGACGGCGACGATGGAGCTGAGCAACCTCGGTCGGATGGCGGTCGCGCTCTATCCTGGTATGCGAATCTGCTCGTTCTCGTTCGAGGAGGTCTCGTCACCGGTGATGGTGCCGTACTACGCCAAGCGGAACGCCAAGTACGCCGGGCAGAGCACGCCGCGAGCGAGTCTGCTGGCGGACGAGGGACGCCACGAGGGATCGCCACCGTCGACCGGTCCGCATGGCGAGGACGATCTCGTACTCGAACCGCTGAACGGAACTACCACATAGGGCATTCGGTCGATCGGGAACTAGTCGGTGGATAAGGCGGCGCCGGGGGAGTTCCCGGCGCCGCCTCGACGTTTGATACGTGCTGATCTGCGACGCACCTTCTGGCGAGCGTTCGCCTGATGGGGGCGTTTCACGTGAAACGTGAGGCGCCTCGTTGAAGCGGAAACTGAGAGCGGAGGGCGTGGCGGTTGGCGCCGGACAACCGCAACTACGATACTGACGCTGACGAGTCACGCGACGCGCACTCCGTTCACGCGACGCGCACCATAGAGGAGCGGCAACGAGGATGACGACGACGATCGGGCTGCGAGAGCGGCTCCTGCCGATGCTGCGGTATGTCGCGCGCGAGTATGAGTCGCGAACGCCGGTGGGCTATCCAGAGGTGACCGATGAGCCAGCTCAGGGGATCGTCGGTCTGGCGCTCGACCCGAGTTTCACGCTCTTCTTCACGCAGGAAGAGGCTGGCTGGACCGTCCAGTTGACGCGACGAAACCCTCGGACCGATGCCCGGTCCAGTGCCAGCACGATGCGACACGGCGGGGCGCCGCTGAACGACACCCGCAGTCTCCCGGACGACGTCTCCGACCAGACGCTGCGGAACCTGATCGCCGAGTTGAAGTCGCACTTCAATCAGCAGCCGGGCCTGATCCACATCTCGGACTCGTAGCGATCGATTGGGTGGTCGTCGGCCAACGCCAGACAACGAGAAATGGGGTGGCCGCAATGGCTACCCCATGTCTCGTTATCGTGTTGATCGAACGTTACTCGACGATCCAGCGATCGCCGTCGCGTGAGTACGAGACGATCTCGCCCGCCTCGAAGAAGAGGGCGACTTCGCGGCCGGCACTCTCCGGGCTGTCGGAGCCGTGGACGAGGTTCCGTCCGACCTGGAGGGCGAAGTCTCCTCGGATCGTGCCGGGTGCGGCCGCGACGGGGTTCGTGCTACCGATCGAGGCCCGGGCGGCGGCGATCGCGTCAGAACCCTCGAAGACCATGATGGTCGACGGTCCTGATCCGATGTACTCGACCAGGCTGGCGTAGAAGCCTTTGCCCTGATGCTCGGCGTAGTGCCGCGATGCGAGCGACTCGTCAATGACATGAAACTTCAGGGCGACCAGCTTGAGGCCACGGCCCTCCAGACGGCTGATGATCGTGCCGGTCAGGCCGCGCTGAACGGCGTCCGGCTTGGCGATGATGAGTGTCCGCTGTGTGTCCGCCATCGTGACTCCCTTGTACTGGTAGGCTGATTCTCACGGCGGCGCGATCGATTCGGCCGCCGGTTCCAGATGCGTCTGGGCAAACCCGGCGAAGGATACCGCACGGCTACATTGGCCAGTTGGTCGGTAATGCCCGATTCGGCTACGGGTTCCGGGAGACCGGCGATCGAGCGAAACCCGTTTCCTGGAGTTTGATCGCTTCCCCCAATAGATCAGATCGAAGTCGAGGCCGATGGGCAAGGTTCGGCGACTTGGCGTTTCACGTGAAACCAAGCTGACGGCTCCCCGATATGTTTCACGTGAAACCTAATCCGCAGGAGGAGAGAGGGCGACAACTCGGACCGGTTGTCGCCCTCTCTCCTCCTGGCCGCGAACCACCAATCGCCGATTACCCAAGCGCCAGCGTCATCGGGCGCTCAAGATATCTGCGGACCGTCTGCAGAAAGCGGGCGACTTCGGCTCCATCTACCGCCCGGTGATCGGCGGCGATCGTCAGCTTCATCCGTTGCCCGATGACGATCTCGTCGCCAGAGACGACCGGCGTCCGGACGATTGCACCGACCGCGAGGATCGCAGCCTGCGGCGGATTGATGATGGCGATGAACTCATCGACGTCGAGCATCCCCAGATTGGAGACCGTGAACGTCCCGCCCTGGTACTCCTCCGGCTTGAGCCCACCGTTCTTGGCCCGGCCAATCAGATCCTTCGACGTTCGGGAGATCGCTCCCAGGCTCTTCTGGTCGGCATCGGCGATGAAGGGGGCGATCAGCCCACCATCCAGCGCCACGGCGATGTTGATGTCGACGTTCGCATGGTCGTAGAGCTCACCGTCCTCGAACGAAGCGTTAAGGTCACGGTGCTGGGTAAGGGCCAGTGCGGCGGCCTTGACGATCAGGTCATTGAATGAGACCCGCGCACCCCCCTCCGGCACCTGACCGTTGATCTCGGTCCGGAACGCCGAGGCGGCGTCCATCGCGATCTCGGATGTGACGTAGAAGTGCGGCACCGACTGCTTGGACTCGAACATCCGGCGCCCCGTCACCCGGCGGATGCGGGGCAGATCGCGCAGGACCGGCTCGGGCCGACCGATGTAGCGGGCCGGCGCCGAGACCCGCGAGGAGGTCGCGATCTTCGGCTCGGTGTCCGTCAGCGGGACCGTCTGGGCTGCCGCCGGCTCCTCGGTCGGAACCGGCTGATCCGCTGCCGGGCGTGGCGCCTGCTTCTGGCCACCGGTCACGAACGGCATCACGTCGGTCTTCACGATCCGTCCACCCGGTCCGGTGCCGGCGATCCGCTGGAGGTCGATGCCGTGCTCAGCCGCGAGCCGCTTGACAAGCGGCGAGGCGCGGAACCGGCCATTGCCCTGCCCGTCGACGGCGGACGGCGGCGAGACGGTCGGCGGGGCAGAGGTTGCGGTCGTGGCCCCAGCGCCGGCCGGCGCGCGTTCGGTGGTGTCGCTCTTGAGGTTCACTTCCGTCTGCTCGGTCGGTTCGGCGTCGCTCCTGGCGTCCGTGCCGATCGTGGCGCTGGCGGCGTCACCGGTCGCCGGGGCCGTCACCGCACCATCGTCCGCACCGATCTGGGCGATCGGTTGCCCGATCGGGACGATGTCGCCCTCGCCGACGAGCAGCTTCGCGAGGGTGCCGGATTCGGTCGCCTCGATCTCGAGCGAGACCTTGTCGGTCTCGATCTCGGCGATCGCGTCTCCCTCGGCGACCTCGTCACCCTCGCTCTTCAGCCACTTGAGCAGGGTGCCCTCTTCCATACCGTCGCCCATCTTGGGCATGATCATCATCGGCATGTTGCTGCCTTATCCTTTACGGTAGAGAGCGCGATTCGCCGCTTCGATGATCTGCGAAACGCCAGGAAAGGCTGCGATCTCTAAATTTCGTGCGTACGGCGCCGGGACCTCGGCGCCGCTGACCCGCTCGACCGGCGCGTCCAGATAATCGAAGGCGTGTTCCTGAATGATCGCGGCGACCTCGGAGGCGACGCTGAACCAGCGCCACTGCTCTTGAACGACGACGGCCCGGTTGGTCTTCTTCACGGACTCGATGATCGTCTCGCTGTCGAACGGGCGGATCGAGCGCAGGTCGATCACCTCGGCCTGGACGTCCTGCTCCTTCTCAAGCTGGTCGGCGACCTTGAGCAGCAGGTTGACCTGGCGGCCGTAGCTGATCAGGCTGATGTCCGACCCCTCGCGGGCGATCCGGGCCTTGCCGAACGGGACGGTCGCGTCGCCTTCGGGAACCTCGCCCTTGGTGCCGTAGAGGGCCCCTGCCTCCATGAAGATGACCGGATCCGGGTCGCGGATGGCGGTCAGCATCATCCCCTTGACGTCCTCCGGTGTCGCCGGAGCGACGACCTTGAGTCCGGGGAACTGGCCGTAGAAGCCTTCGAGACTATGGGTGTGCTGGGCGGAGAGCTGGACGCCGCCGCCGTTCGGGCCACGGATGACGATCGGGACCGAGACCTGTCCGCCGGAGAAGTAGCGCAGCTTGGCGGCGTTCTGGATGATCTGATCGGAGGCGAGGAACGAGAAGTTCCAGGTCATCATCTCGACGACCGGCTTCATCCCATTCATCGCCATCCCGATCGCGGCGCCGGTGAAGCCGCCCTCGGCGATCGGTGTGTCGATGACCCGCTTCTTGCCGAACCGGTCGATCAGCTTGTCGGTGATCAGGTGCGTGCCACCGTAGAGGCCGATGTCCTCGCCGATCAGCACGATGGACGCGTCGCGCTCCATCTCGTCGGCGAGCGCGGACTTGAGCGCGTCGCGGTACGTCATGATTGCCATAGGGGGTTCCTCGGTTCTGGCGCTGGTCGGATCGTGCAACGGGCCGGGCCACGATGAAGACGTGACGGGGTGGCCCTAGACGATGCCCTGCTCATTGCCGGGCGCATAGACGTCCGTCGTCAGTTCGGACAGGTCCGGCTCCGGGCTCTCCTCGGCGAACTTCACGGCCGCGTCGGCCAGCTCCTTGGCGTGGGCGCGAATCTTGTCCATCGACTCCTCGTCGGTGGCGTCGAGGTCGAGCAGCCGCTGCTCCAGCAGACCGATCGGGTCGCGCTTGCGGGCCTCGCGGACCTCGTCCTTGGAGCGGTACTGCTCGAGGAAGTCGGCGGCGCCGTGGGGGCCGAGCCGGTAGGTGATCGCCTCGACGGCGTAGGGCTTGCCGGTCTCGCGGATGTAGTCGACGGCCTTGTGGGCGACGGCGATCACCGCCTCGATGTCCATCGCGTCGACCTTCTCCCACTCGATCGCGTAGGAGTCGAACTTGGAGCCGAGATTGGTGTTGGCCGTGGCGCGCTCGACGCTGGTGCCCATGCCGTACTGGTTGTTCTCGATGATGAACAGGCAGGGGCACATGCCGTCCTTGCCCCAGAGCCCGGCCAGGTTGGCCGACTCGTGAAAGTACCCGTTGTGGATCGCGCCGTCGCCCAGGTAGAGCTGGATGACGTTGCCCGTCTCCCGGTAGGCCTCGGCGTAGGCCATCCCGACGCCGAGCGGGATGTGGGCGCCGACGATGCCGTAGCCGCCCCACATGCCGTGAGCGACGTCGAACAGGTGCATCGAGCCGCCCTTGCCCTTGACGATCCCGGTGCCCTTTCCATAGAGCTCCGCCATCACGGCCTTGGGGTCGCCGCCCTGGAACAGGACGTGGGCGTGGTCGCGATAGGCGGTGATCGTCTTGTCGCCATCTTTGAAGGCATCGAGGAAGCCCCGGGCGAGGGCCTCCTGGCCAATGTAGACGTGGAGATAGCCGCCGACCTTGCCCTGCCGGAAGCCGCGGGTGGCGGCCTCCTCGAACAGCCGGACCTCGACCATCTGCCGGTAGTAATCCAGCAGCTTCTCGGGCGCGACGGCAGGTACCGGCGCCGCGCCGTTGGCTGCTACGTCGCCGGTCTTGTCACTCTTGCGCTGGGTCGTCGCCATCCGGTGGCCTCTCGCTGATCGCCGGGTGGCGGGCGCCGCCGCGACCCGGACGATCGATTGTCCCCATCCCGCCCGGACCCACGCCGAGCGCGGGGAGACGGCCGGGATGTCACATGCAGGGAATCGAAACCCGTTCGTGGGCCGGCTCATCCCGGGCACGGCTCATCGTGTCCAAGTAGCTGGCTGAAGGACGAACGGGGAACAGGGACGAGTGGCGGGAAACCCCGTCAATGGCCCGGAGTGTACAGCAGGTATCAGGCGATTCTGGAAAGATCGCCCCTCGGAGGGCGATTCTTTCCATCAGATGATTCCTGCCACCACGCTGTGGAAGGAACCACCTGACCCTGCGCCATCTAAACGGGTTCGGCGGCGTCGCCCGTGATCCTGCTGCATGACCTCGTGCATTACCCCTTGGGCCACTGTTGGCCTCCACCCGGCAACGGTCCGGCCATAAATGGCCTGGCTGAAGGACGTTGGATTCGATGCAGGAGGCCAAAGGCGACGGACCGGGCAGGCGTTATTGGCACGCCAAGTCGCGTCACAACCAATGTCCTTCAGCCGGTCCCTTTAGGGCCGGGCAGCGCCGCCAGGCGCCATGTCGCGCATGGCCAGGCGATCAGGACCGCTCAGGACGACCGATCAGAGATGAGAGAGCGGCGGGAGCGGCCGCTCCCGCCTCGATCGCCGGGCGCTGCCAGGCGGGTTCGCCCAGTCCGGAGACGGACCGGACCGGCCGGACCGGTGTCTGGAGCGACGGCTGCGACTTGCGCTGCTCCTCGAACGACGTCAGGCCGAGTTCGAACCGCTCCGGGTCGTCCTCCTCGCCCGGCGCGGCGTCATGGAGGCCCATGATACCCTCGGCGGTCCCGGCCTCGACGGCGGGGTGCCGGACGGCGTCGACCTTCGGGCTCCGTTCGACCCGCTCACCGGGGATGGTCGAGAAGTCCGGGGTCGCGCCCGGCGCCTGCGGGGAGCTGTTGCCGCCCGGCGCCGGCGGGAACCGCAGCCGCAGTCGACGGCCATCGGCGGTGACGGCCCCGGCGGCACTGATCGCCGAGCCATGGACATCCGCCGACGACGCGAACGCGCCGCCGCCCGCGCCGCTCAGCCCGCTCGACGCCATCGGCGAGGCGGTGCTCTCGGTCCCGGTGACCTGCTCGGTCGCGTCGCCGGTCATGTCGGACTCGGCCATGCCGGGGGTCAGGTCGCTGTCGTCGCGCATCGGGGCGTCCTCATTATGGTCATCATGGTCATCGTCGCTATGGGCCAGTTCGGCAGTCGCGTGCCTGCTGCCAACCGGTCATCTCACCAAGTATGCCAAACCGCCGCCTGGACCGTTCGGCCGTTCGGGCAGCGCGTCGAACAGGGTCATTCCACGGGATCGGTCAGGACGGCGACCGCGGCCCGGTAGAGCGTTATCAGACCCACTCGTACCTCATCGGACCTGAACTGCGGGTTCCAGACCAGTTCCGCCAGCGAGTCGCTGACCGTGAACGCCGTCGCCAGCGCCACCCCATGGACCTCCGCGACCGCGCAGACGGCGGACGCCTCCATCTCGACGGTCAACACACCCTCGGCCTGGTAGTGGCGCAGCTCGGCGACCGTCTCCCGGTACGGCGCGTCGATCGTCCAGGTCGGCCCGACCCATGGTGAGACGCCGAGGCGGCCCAGTTCCTCGCCGAGCCGGGCACTGAGGGCGGCGTCGGGCCGGGCGTCCCGGTCACCGGGCAGGTAATGATGCGAGACGCCCTCGTCCCGGATCGCCCGGTCGACCAGGGTGATGGCGCCAATCGCGAGATCGCGCTGCAACCCGCCGGCGATGCCGATGCTGATGACGCGCCGGATCCCGAACCCGATCCACTCCTCGAGGATCGCCGAGACCATCGGCGCTCCGATCCCGAAGCCGCCGCAGAGGAGGACCGGTAGGCCGTTCGGCAAGCTGGGCGGGATGAGTAGCGTCTGCCCACCGAAGCCGTTGGCAACCGATTTGACGCCGGGCTGGCTCGCGACGGTTTCCAGCAGGGCCGGCTGGTAGGTCAGGATCAGTCCGCCGACTTCGGGGATGTCGGGCAGCCGGCCCTGCGCGCGCAGGTAGGCGATGAAATCCGCCGGCGAGAAGAACGCGTCCTCGTCGTGCTTGCCGGCGAAGTTGGGGAACGGCATGAGGCGTCGTCCTCTCGGGTCTCAGGTAGCCAGGGTGCGTTCCTCGACCATCGTGACCGGGTCAGGCATCCATTGTCGAGTTGCTGCTCCGTTCAGACTGGTCCGTAGCGAGAAGCGGCAGAGTCCACATCGGATTCCGAGATTTCGTTTGACATAATGATCGAGATTGGGTATACTTGTCGAGTTGAGTGATCGGGTCCTCCCGGTTCTCCGCCAAGAAGGAGAGCACATGAAAGTCCTCGCATCCCTGCGCACTGCCAAGAACCGGAGCCGTGACCTGCAGGTCGTTCGGCGCCACGGCAAGACCATCGTCATCTCGAAGGCGAACCCGCGGTTCAAGGCCCGGCAGGGCTAATCGCCCCCCGCCGAGTCCCTGCGATGTGGCAGCAACACCCAAGACGACACCCCTGACCGGTTCCGGTCAGGGGTGTTGGGTTTTTCCGGCAGAGACGATCCGGGTCAGCGGACCACGCCGCTCCGGGGGTCGGTCAGGCCGGTGCTCTCGCGGAACGTGCCCAGGAGACCGTAGGGGGCTACGGCCGCGGGCGCGCTGACCCGGTCGATCCGACGCACCTGCTCGTCGGAAAGCCGCACCGTCACCCCCGCGAGGTTGCCGGCCAGTTGACTGACGCTGCGCGGCCCGATCACGGGCGTGATTCCCTTCGTGAGCAGCCAGGCCAGCGAAACACTGACGGGCTCGGCACCGACTTCGGCGGCGACGGCGCCACGCTCCCCAACGATCGCATCCTGCCCGCCGTCGTGGTCCGTATCCACCGGTCCGGAGCGGTAGCCGGCAGTCATCGACGCCGGACGACCAAGCAGACCTCCCCCGAGCGGAGAGTAGCTCATGACACCCATCCCGTAGGCTTCGGCCATCGGCAGGTATTCCCGGTCAGCGGTTCGCTCCAGCAGGTTGTACTGCAACTGCACGACCGCGACCGGCGCCCAGCCCCGAAGCTCGTTCAGCATCGCCGCCGAGGCGATCCGCCAGGCCGGGAAGTTGGTCAGCCCGATGTAGAGGATCTTGCCGGCACTGACGAGGTCATCGAGCCCCCGCATGATCTCCTCGATCGGGGTCAGCCCGTCATCGAAGTGGGGGAAGTACAGGTCGATGTGGTCGGTCCGGAGCCGGCGCAGGCTGGCCTCGACCTCGGCCCGAAGACCCTTGCGATGGTTGCCGATCGACGCGATCGACGGCTGGCCGTGCGGCGTCCGGCTGTACTTCGTCGAGATGACGAACTGATCGCGGTCCGATTCCGCCAGGCAGTCGCCCAGCATCTCCTCCGACCGGCCCCCATGGTAGGCACTCGATGTGTCGATGAACGTCCCCCCGGCCTCGGCGAACGCCCGGAAGAGGTCACGCGCCGCGTCGCGATCGAAGGTCGGTCCATCACCCGTGCCGATCCGGCCGGTACCGAGGGCGAGTTCGGAGACGCGAAGCCCGGTTCGGTTTCCGAGGAGTCGATGGTTCATATGCACTCCTTCGATGTCAACGCTGATATCCCCTTTGCGGTAGACGCCATGAGGCACAGCGGCGCTAACCCGATGCTGGCGTTCCGCCGCCCGGGTCGCTGCGAGGTGTTGCGGATCAATGGCGAGTGGGAGGGATTCTGGTCAGGGAATGGGCCGGAACGTGGCGTCTCTGCCGCCAGAGCGAATGCAAACGTCCGGAGTCAGGATGCCCGAGCGGGATAGCGAAGGCCGTCGATGATGAGATCGACCAGTCGGAAGGACTGCTCTTGCCAGCCGGTTCGGCCGGGATCGGCGCAGATACCGCCCATAATCCGGAGGATGTCCTCGGCGCCAACGTCACGACGGATCGCCGCATGTTCAGTCGCCGCCGCCAGCAGGGACGCGATCGCCCCCATCATCCGGACACGTCCTTGATCGAACGCGGACGAATCGGTGCTCATGATCGCGCGCAGGGCGGGCGCGATTCCCTGCGTCTCGGCGGAGAAGGCGACCAGTCGCTCCAGGAACCCCTTCAGCGCATCGATCGGCTCCCGCTCGGCGAGCAGCCGCGGTGCGTTGTCGCACAACGCATCGACCCGTTGGCGGTAGACGGCTTCGAGGAGTTGATCCCGGGTCTCGAAGTTCCGGTAGAACGTCCCGATTCCGACCCCGGCCCGGCGGGCGATCTCCTCGAGCGGAACGTCAGCGGCCCCGGTCGCGAAGATCGCGCCGGCCGCCGCGACGATTCGCTCACGGTTGCGCCGGGCATCGCTGCGCATCGGCCGGGTGACATCGCCGGTGACGTCGGTCGCTGGCGCCCCCTTCGCTGGCCCAGGTGACATGACGCGTCCTTCCCGAAACACTCTCTGACGAAGCGACCACTGAAGCGGCGATCGCCTCCATATAATACGGAGGCGTCCTCCACTTTACAACTTCCATGGCCGAACAAGACGGTTGGGCGAGAGTGGTGGGTTCAACAAGAGCACAAGCGCCGCGACGCCCCGGACCTGATCTGGTCCGGAGCGTCGCGGCGTCAGGTCCGGGGGACAGCCCAACGCCGAAGTCGGTTACCGCCAGATTACGGCGCCACAACTCGTGGCTTGACGTGGGCCGGGATCGGGCACTGGTAGGGCCGGCCGGCCGTCGACGCCTCGAACTCCGTCCGCGCCTTCGCCCGGAGCTCCGGGTCGAGGTAGAAGTCGGCCGCCGTCATCGCCATGCCCTTGGCGGCGTGGATCATCCCCTTGGTACCGATCGAGACGCCCGAGGTCGACGTATTGGCCCAGCTGTGACCCGGCACACCGAGCGGGAAGCAGGCCGTCCCGATCTGCGAGGTCGGCGTGATCCACGAGACGTCGGCGACGTTGGTCGACCCTCCCCCCTTCCTGTCCCGGTCCCGGATCGGCCAGACATCGCTGGACAGCCCCTCGTCGAGCACGCTCTCCGGCAGGCGCTGCTGGCGGAGGATGCCGCGCCGCAGCTCCTCGGGGTAGGACGAGGCGATCGTCTTCGCCCAGGCGATCTCGTCCTCGGTGAACTCCAGCGGGCCGAGCTCCTCCATCACGCTGAGCATCTGGTCGCTCAGAACCTGGTTCGAGAGGACGTTGTAGGCGCCGGAGACGAAGGTCTCCTCCAGCCGCGTCTCCGTCATCAGCGCCGCCCCCTGCGCCACCTTCCGGATCCGCTCCGTCAGCTCCTCCACCTGAGACCGCTCCGGCGCCCGGATGAAGTACCAGACCTCCGCATCGTCCGGCACCACGTTCGGCGCTCCGCCCCCGTTCGTGATCACGTAGTGGATCCGCGCCGCGTCGATCACATGCTCGCGCAGGTAGTTGACGCCAACGCTCATCAGTTCGACCGCATCGAGG
>JAABUN010000226.1_pt1 | contig 150352 bp, 137 predicted proteins | sample 5559311 | NCBI WGS metagenome assembly JAABUN01 (sample SAMN10711877, study PRJNA513370) | rock metagenome | isolation source: Antarctica rocks | place: Antarctica: Victoria Land, Siegfried Peak sud
CCACTGCGACCACCGAGCCGACCGCCACGGCGACAACTGCGCCAACGAGTACACCGCTGCCGACTGCTACGCCAACTACCGAGCCAACAAGCACACCGCGTCCAACGAGCACGCCTCGCCCGACCGCGACGGCAACGACGGTACCAACAAGCACACCTCGCCCGACACCTACGGCCACTACGGAGCCGACAGCTACGGCAACAGTTGAATCCTACGTGTACGGAAGCCCAATCGCCTCACCGGTAGCTTCGCCGGTCATCGAGAAGACGGCTACTCCGACGGCGACGCCACGACCTCGACCGACGGGAACACCGCATCGATCAACTCCGACCGTGACCGCGACCCCCACCGCTACTCCGTAACGGATACAGTAGGTAGAGCTTTCGGACGGTGACACGGAAACGGACAGGACAAATGGTCCTGTCCGTTTCCGTGTCACCGTCTCTCAATGCTGTTCGTCAGGTTCGGCCACGAATCAGCGCCGCTTCCCGAATGCCCACTCTGCAGCTTATGAACCAGAGGTCGCATACCGTGCTCCAATCGCATGCCACCCCGGCGTGCCATCAGGATGGGCGCGATCGGGATTGGGTCAGGCGAAAATATCGCGGCGGTTGAAAGAGACCACCGCAAAGATGAGCAATGCCGCTGTCGCCGTCAGCAGCACGATCATGCCATTCCACCAGATGCCATCCACAATCGCGGTCCCGTAATAGTTGTATGCAGAGGCATATTTCACCCACGATATGCTGGGCGCGAGTCTTCCCATGACATTGAGCAAGTACATCAGAAAGACGATTGCCGCCGGGATTCCGAGTGCCAGGGACCGCTGCCGAACGACAGTCGACATCCCAAGCGCAAGTGCGCTGAAGGCGAGACTCGTCGGCCACAGCGTGAACGTCGCCCGCATCGCCTGTTCCAGGCTCAATTCGAGATTGAGCGATGACGCTACACACCAAACCACTACGCCCAACACAAACGACATCACGAGCAGATACGTTGCGGCCACAACGAAGGTGCCGATGATCAGGTTCCATCTCGGGATCGGATTGCCCAGCAGAACGTCGAGGCGTCCCCGCTCTTCCGCCCCGGCAACCACGTTGGACAGCATGATCATGCCGTAGAAGGGCAGGATCAGCGGCAGGATCACCCCAAGCAGCTGACTGGAGAGAAACGACGCCAGGCGGGTGAAGTCGTTGATGTTGAAGGCGGCGCGCAGGTTCGCCGGGATCGCATCGAGGTTGACCGCTCCTCGTACCGACGGGTAGATCGCCACAATCAAACCAGCATAGATACTCAATCCAATCGTCCAGAAGAGCGTTGTTCGCCATTCGGCCCGGAATTGGAACGCCGTGTAGGTGGCAAGCGTCGAATGCGGTTTCATGATCCTTGGCCGCCCTTTACGCTGACCGAGACGCAGTCCAATCCCGTGACGCTTGCGGGTGATTCCGAGTAATACGTCAGGAAAATCTCTTCAAGCGGCGGCCGTTCGGAATCGAACTGACTGACCGGGTGTTGGCTCGCGAACTGGATAATCGCATCCATCGACCCATGGGCCTGGAATATGACGGTGGAACCTTCGGTCGCGAACCGCTCCACACCGGGCAGATTTACGAACCGTTGAAGTTCTTCTCCCCCAAGCGGTTCGGCAAACGCGATCCGGACATACCGGAAGGCACGACCGGTGAGCGTCGACGGTTTCTCGACGGCGATCAATTCGCCCGCCCGGATGATGCCGACCCGATCTGCCACGCGTTCGATCTCCGCCAAAATATGCGACGAGAAGAGGATCGTTTGTCCTGCTGTCCTCGTTTCTTTCAGGATTGCAAGGAACTCTTCCTGTACCAGTGGATCGAGACCGCTCGTCGGTTCGTCGAGAACGATCACCTCCGGGCGGTGAAAAAGCGCCTGGATGATGCCGATCTTCTGCTTGTTGCCGCGAGAAAGCCGCCGCATGGGACGATTCAGATCGGCCTGCAGTCGCTCGGCAAGCTCGTGCGCATAATCCAGCGATGTATGCGCTCGCGCGCCACGGAGATCCGTGAAGAAACGCAGGAGTTGGGCACCGGTCATCCGGTCTTCGAGATTGAATTCGCTTGGCAGGTTGCCAAGACGGCGATGAATCTCGACCGTCTTGGCATGCGAATCGAGACCGAGGATCTCTGCACGACCGCTGGTTGGACGCAAAAATCCTAACAGCGTGCGGAGCGTGGTCGATTTTCCCGCCCCGTTCGGACCGAGGAATCCGAAGATCTCCCCATGTTCGACGCGGAGGGAGATATCGTGGATCCCGCGATTGCTCCCGTAGGTTTTGGTCAGGCTGTAGGTGACGATGGCGGGTGTTGCTGGCAAGAGGACATTCCATGACATGGCAGGTGGCGAAGAGAAGATACCGGCGTTTCAGACTGGTCACCGCAAGTCTGCGGCCCGCATCTCTGCCGGAATCGCAGATCAGATTCGGCATGCGTGCTGTGAGTGCTCGTCATGTCCATCGGGAGAGCCCCCCATCAGCGCGCGCCTTCCTCAATCCGGCGCGAAAAGCCAAGGCACCAAGTACGACGGTGATTAGTGTCGAGATGAAGAGGATGACGATATCGCTGACAAGAGGCGAGAGTGTTCCGACAGGAAAGAGCGGTGCTGGGTCGTCTGCCAGAATCAGTCGGCGGACAGCATCGATCGCATACGTTTGCGGAAGGAAACGCGCGAGTGCGAAGAGTGGGGCCGGCAGTTCCGATGGTGGAAAGTAGGCGCCGGCAACCAGCCCTTGCAGCGTCCCGACCACCCACGAGATCGGATCGTTGAATCCTTTCGCATTGATGAGCGTGAACATCGAAGCCGACATGAATCCGATTCCCAGCACGGCAATCGTGGCGAGCAGGATCACGGCGGTCGCCATCAGGATCTCCGACAGCGAGGCCGACAGGCGCGCGCCAAAGGCCGCCCCGATCATGGCGAGAAAGAGGCCGCTTGCGAGCGCATTGACATACATCCACACGATATCGATGCCGATCTGCAGGGTAATCGGGCAGGGCGAGAGCAGGAACGATTCGAGTCGCGCTTCCCAATAGCTCCGCGAAAGCGAGTCGTATGGTCCGGCAAGACCGACCTGGAGCAACGTGTTGACGATCATTCCCACTGCGAGGAATCCGGCGTAACTTCCCGACCAGTTCGTCCCGCCGATCGCACGGCCGACGAAAAAGAAGACGCTTGCCTGGGCCATCATGCTCAGGATGTCCATCACGGAACTCACTCGAAATTGGAGCCAGATACGGGCCTGGCGTCTGAGCAGTACCGGGATCATGCCGCTGAGATAGTGACGTCCAGTGTCCGGAGCCAGATCGAACCGGTCAATCGATGACATCGGACCAAGCTCCTGTCAAATCGAAAAAGACGTCTTCCAACGAAGGCGTTTGGTCGGTGGGTGTCATTGCTGGAAGGTCGAGCCCCTCCAGCAAGCGCGCGAGATCGGATCGATCATGCCCTGGCTGGAGCAGGATGCGGGCAGAGCCGCCTCCGTCGTCGTTCGGTGTCTCCTGAATATGTCGGGAGATTGACGCCGAGCGAATGTCCTTCAATGTCCCGGCAAAATAGTCTCTGGTCGATATGGATACAACACGTCCCTCAAGGCGCCGGATAAGCGTTGCGGGCGCATCGCACGCGACGAGCCCCCCTTGATCGATGATCGCGACACGGTCGCACAATCGCTCTGCCTCAGACATGTTGTGGGTGGTGATGACGACGGTTTGACCCAACTCACGGTTGAGCGTGTTCCGGATGAAGTCCTGGATAGCGCTCGAGGAGATCGGATCGACATTGGCCGTCGGCTCATCGAGCACAAAGATGGGCGAGTGGACGAAGAGGCCTTTGGCAATCGCGAGGCGTTGGCGCATGCCACTCGAGAGTGAGGTCGGCTGCTCGAGCAGCATGTTCGCCAGACCGACTGCCTTGAGCGCCTCCATGGAACGCCGCTCAACCAGTACCTTATCGAGACCGAACAGGCGTCCCCAGAACTCGAGATTCTGGCCGACCGTTAGATGCGAATCCAGAGATAGCCAGCCGTTTGCCGGCACGACCGAGAGCGACGCTCTGGCCCGTGCGGGGTTCCGCTTCGTGTCATGGCCGTTGATGCGGATCGTTCCGGTCGTTGGCGTGAGAATGGTCGAGATCATTTTGACGAGGGTGGATTTGCCAGCCCCGTTCGGCCCCAGCAAGCCGAAGAATTCGCCGGGCCGGACGTCGAAGCTGACGTCGCTGACGGCCACGACTCGTTTCTTCTTTGCCGCAAACGTGCGGTTGCTACGTCCGAGCAGCCCAAGCAGGTAGTCGACCCACATATCGCTTGCGTTCGAGTTGGGATCTGGATTGGTGTAGGTGAATGCCTTGCCAACGTGATGCAGTTCGATCACATGGTTCTCCTCATACGAGAAAGTGATCGCTCGTATCCAGGTGGGCGATCGTTCCTTATAGAGCTGTGTGTTGAAGGGTATGGCAACGAGAGAGCATGGTCTGCAAAGGTTCTGTAGGAAACAGCCTCGCAGCCGCGGGCGAGGCCGTTCCGATGGCCCAACGGGCCATATCCCGGTGCCGGCTCGTGTGCCAAACAGGCTCTCCGTACAGCCTATGCAGCGAATCACAGCAATATATCGGGCTGCGCCCGATCGGAACGGCCCATTCGGCGACGCTCATTCACGCTGCGAGGGTAAACTCCAGGCCGTTCCCTACGAGAGGTCCGCATTTCACTCTTCAGCAGGAACCTAGACCACGTGTTCCGGAACCGTGTCGTGCGTGTCGTGATGGACGGACAGCGCTCAGTCGACGAGGAGCAATCGAGATGCGTCAGCCGAGAACGCGAAGGTGCGCGATGCCGAGGAGGAAACGCTCGCGAGGGTGACGGTGACGGCGGGAGCGTTCGAGACCGTCGTTTCGGCGACCTGCTCTGTCCGGATGCGGCCGTGCTCCTGCCAGAGGCACATGCCCTCAGGATGGAAGATCGCCATCCCGGCGAATGTCGCGCTCTGACCGAGAAAGCCACACTGGGCGCACCAGAGGTCGATCTGTGTCGTTGCGATCGACTCCTGATCCGGATGGATCGATCGGGTTCGACACTGCACCGTTCCATCGCATTCGGGACAGGTCCGATGCGTCTGCGCACGCGGAATCTTCCAGGTTGCCGACTCGAGGGTTCGTGTCAGGGCCTGCGGTGCATTGCGAATCCCGGTCAGCGGATGGCGTGCGTGACCGTCCGCGATCTGCCAGTTGTACAGAAAGTCCTGCTCGCCATCATTGCAGGAGGGACACTCGAGCGAGAATCGGCCTTGTGATGCATCGAGGCGCATGAGGAGGCGTTGCTGGCCACAGCGCGGGCACCAGAGCCGGGTCGTGCGTAGTAGGTGAGGATCAGCTTGTGCGGCGCCGTATCCGTAGAGCGCGGCGTCCGCGGGATACGAGGAAAGCATGATGGTGCGCAACTGTTTGCGCGCCCGCTGGAGACGGACGGCCATATGCGGCGCGGTGATCCCCGCTTGCTCCGCCATCTCCGCGATTGACAATTCGGCGTAATAGCGATCGCGCAGCAGGTGCCACGTCGATGCCGGAAGTTCGCCGCCGGCGCGATCGATGAACGATGCGAGTTCCTGACGTTCGACGAGCAAGGTTGATTCGTCCGAGTGGGCGCTGAAGGCGCCCTGTGTTCGCTCGATGTGTACTTCGGAACCGCTTCCGTGCGGCGATGTGGATATCCGCGAGCGGCCAATGCTTCGCTGCCAGCGGCGGAAGACGTGGTTGCCGATCGCCGCCAACCAGCCCCGCTGATTGCCTGATACCGTGAACTTGTGGCGGTTGCGCCATGCCTCCAGCGCCGTCTCCTGAACGAGATCCTCCGAGGTCGCGAGGTCACCGCAACGCGACATGAACCAGCGCCGCAACCAATCCCGGTGCTGTTCGAGGAACGCTTCGAAGCGTTCCCCATCCAGTGGCATCTCCATCCCCCGATCCTCCCATTCCACGCTATATGGATGCTATTATCGCTCTCTGACCATATATCGCCGGAACAAGCGAATCCATAACACATGAGCGTGGGCCGGGCCGGGTCGATTGCGGGGAACGACACAACCCGTCAGGTCTCTTTCAGACCCGACGGGCTCCGTTGAACGACATCGCGGGACTCGCCGAGGATGCTACAGGCGCCGCTGGAAGGCGTTCACCTTCGTTGGGACGTCCGGATTGCTTTCGAGGTGGTACGGCACGCTGGTGACCACGGTACCCGGTCGGAAGAGCAGTGCGGCCTTGATGCGCAGGGCAGTCTGGTTGTGCAGAATCTGCTCCCACCAGTGTCGCGGCAGGTATTCCGGTAACACCACGGTCAGGGTGGAGTTCGGGGCCTGCTTCTGCAACTCATCCAGGTAACTGAGGAACGGCCCGACCAGCGAACGATACGGTGACTCGATAATGATCAGTGGCACGTCGGTACCCATCTCGGTCCACTTGTCGCGCATCTTTTCGATCTCTGCCTCGTCATCGCTGATGTGAATCGCGGTGACGTTGTCGGAGATCGAACGGGCGTAAGCGAGCGTCTGTTGGGCTATCCGGTTGAAGGCGGCGATGGGGACCACCACCACGTTGGAGATTTCCTCCGAACGGAGCGGGGTCAAGGTCATCAACTCCTTGGACGCCTTCTCGTAGTGACGATGGATGCCTCTCAGCAGCATCACCAGCAACGGAATCAGGACGACCACGATCCACGCGCCGTGAGTGAACTTGGTGAACGCCACGACGATCGCGACAACCGCCGTCGCCGTCGCCCCCAGCGCGTTGATGAACAATCCCTGCCGCCAACCCGGATCCTTGCGCCGTTTCCAGCGCATCACCATCCCGAACTGCGAGAGGGTGAACGAGGTGAACACGCCGAGCGCGTAGAGCGGAATCAACCGTTCGGTTTCGCCACCGAAGATGATCAGCACGATGATCGAGAGCAGGCCGAGGGTAATGATGCCTGTCGTGAACGCCAGTCGATCTCCACGAAACGTGAATTGACTCGGCATGTACTTGTCGCGGGCCATGAAGTACGACAACCGTGGGAAGTCGGAGTAGGCGGTATTGGCCGCCAGGACGAGGATCAGCATCGTGGAGAACTGAATGTAGTAGTAGGCGGCGTTGCGGCCACCGAAGACGCTGGAGGCGATCTGGGAAACGACTGTCTGATACCCTGGTGCCGCCTGGTCGAACGGAATGCTGCCGTACTGATGAGCCAGGAACGTGATACCCGCGAACGTCACCGCGAGAATGCCGATCATGACTGTCAGCGTGGTCCTCGCATTCCGCCATTCCGGAGCATGGAAGGCTGGAACGCCATCGGAGATAGCCTCGACTCCGGTGAGGGCGGCACACCCGGAAGCGAACGCGCGCAGGATCAGGAACACTCCGACCGAACTCGTACCTACGACCGCAGTCTGAGACGGGTGATGCACCTCGAACCCGCCGAGCGCATTCCGGACGAATCCGATCCCGATCATGATCGTGATCCCGACCAGGAACAGATAGGTCGGCACGGCGAAGATCGAACCGGATTCCCGGATTCCGCGTAGATTCAGCAAGGTGATCAGGATGATGAAGCCGACGCCGGTGATCACCAGATGGTTGTGCACCGACGGAACGGCCGAAACCATCGCAGCGACAGCACTGGAGATACTCACCGCCACTGTCAGGATGTAATCGACGAGCAGCGCCGCCCCGGCGACCAGCGCGGGCGTCTCGCCAAGATTGTCCTTGGCCACGATATAGGAGCCACCACCATGTGGATACGCCTTGATCGTCTGCCGGTAGGAGAACCCGACAATGAGAAGCAGCGCGATGATCGCGCCGCCGATTGGAAGACTCAGGGAAAGCGCGCCCAGTCCGGCCAGAATGAGGATGCGGAGAATCTCTTCACTCGCGTATGCCACCGAGGACAGTGCATCCGACGACAGGACGGCGAGCGCCTTCACCTTCGTTAGTCGCTCGTGAGCGGCGGAAGCGGTTGTCAGCGGGGCACCGATCAACACGCGTTTCAGCTTGACGAATTTTCGGCCGATCGGGCCACGACCCGACATCGATTCCTCGCCCGCCACCAGATACCCGGGACGGACGAGATGGAAATCCTCCTTGCTCTGCCGAATCACCCGTACATAGCGATCACCGGGGTGAGACCCCTGCATGGTCTGCTTGCCGCTCAGTTCCGGGTTGATCTTCGGTCCTGCCTTGCGGGGTGATTTGATCTTCGGCTTGCGAGGAACCTCGGTGGCGTCCGCCGGCGCGTCTTTTGCAGAAGTGTCGCCGGGTGGTGATAGGTTGGCGTTGGCGGGGGCGGTGTTTCCGTCCAAGGACGCCTGATCAAACGGTTCACTTGAGGTTCCTGTCGAGTCACTCACTGGCGACTCGATTTCCCCCGTGTCCTCGACGGACATGGATGTTGTGCTCCCTGGAAAGGATGGCCGAAAATCGCACGCACAGGCTTATCGTGCGTTACGGATACCGGTTACTCCGATTCCTTGCCCCATGATGTAGCGATGATAGTCGTATCTTTGACCGCAAGCCAACGTCAACGACGGTTTGGTGCGATAAAAAGGACGTGCACGCGTGCCTGGAAAAGCGGTTGGCGCCGCGAAATAGTACGATCTTGGGAAGAAGTTTCACAAGGTAATTGACGGCCTTCATTGACCTGATTTTCCGTCGATTGCACCGATGTACCTGAAACGTCCGGGCGGGATCGCGCGTTCATGATGGTGAAGCCTGAATCACGCGTTCCGGACGCTTGACGAAATGGGTCTGTCGATGGGGTAAAGACGTGTCTGGCTGGACCGTTTCGAACTCGTTGCTCGCCCTGATGGTCGAAGCTTCGCGAACGACAATCGCATGAACCGCCCGTGAAACAGGATGGATATCGGCTACCGGGAACAATGCCACGGTGGTGATCCCGGAAACAGGGGCTGATTCGGAGGAGAACCGCATGCAGACGATGATGAACGCCGTATCCAAACATTCAAAGCGCAATATTCGGACCCACTTTCGCTCTCGAAAACGTTCGGGGAGACGTTCGCGTGGCTTGATGGGAACCTTCTCGGCACTGCTCCTTGTGCTCAGCGTGTTCCCCGCGCTGACAGGTGGCGCACTCGCGCAGACGCAGATCGGGCAATCTCAGGCTTCAGCCCAGATGGCCGCTCAGGATGTGTCCAGCGGGACGGCGAGCATCGCGATCAATGTCGTCGGGTGTGCACCTAGCTCGGATGACGCGCAAACGGTCGCGGAGCGATCGTTTGTGGATCTTTCCGCCGCCTGCACATCACCAGTTCCCAATGTCACGCTGCACCTCACCAACACCGGTACGAGTGTGGACTCGCCGCAAACTACCGGATCCACGGGCGCGATCAGCTATACCAACATCGCTGCTGGTACATACACGGCCTATACCGACATTCCTCGTGGAACCGCCTACGAGGTTGTTTACTGCGCAGTGGATGGTGGCTCTCCCTATCAGAAGACGTTCAACGATGCCATCGTGACCACTTTCGCCGATCTCCAGACCGAACAGATTAGCTGCAGCTGGTTCGTGGTTCCGGTCGCGGCGGCGGGACAGGCTGAGACGCCGACTCCCGAGGCGACGGGCGCATTGACCGCAACTGCTCTTCCCACGTCCATGGCGACCACGACCGAAACTGCCACGGCAGCTGCCACGGTCTCGCCGATTGCACCTACCTCGGTCACCGAACTCGCCAATCTGCAGGTGAATGTCCTTGCCTGCCCGGTGGGTTCCGGCTTCGATTCCAGGAGTCGATATTCCGATCTCTCGGTGACATGCACGACACCTGGCCAGAACGTCGCCGTGCATCTTTCCGATCTCGACCTTGCCAACGACGATCCCCGCACAACCGGTGATGATGGCAGCGCGACGTGGGAAAACCTCGCACCAGGCTCCTATACCATCTATACGGATACGGATCGCACCATCGCGTCCGAGGTGTTGTATTGCTCCGCAGATGGCGGCGATCCCTATCAGAAGCAGTTCAACGATGCGATCGTCGCCACGTTCCAGAATGTGACCACCGAGCAACTCGTCTGCTCGTGGTTCCTGATCCCGGTTGTGAACGTGCCGAGTCCGGTTCAGACCACTGTCCCGACGGCAACCGCCACAGACATCGCGACGGCAACCGCCACAGCTACCACTCCGGCTGCTACCTCAACGCCGCAGGAAACGATCACTCCTGCGGCCGAAGGCTCGCTGACCGTCCATCTCGCGGCGTGTCCCGTGGGGTATCTCGGCACGGATTTCTATGCTGACTGCCACGGACAGGGCATCGCCGACATGGAGTTCCTGCTGAGTGGACCGGACGGCGAGCAACAGCAGACCACGATCATCCCCGAAACACCCGGTCCTGGCGTCGTCACCTTCAGCGGGTTGCCCGGTGGCGACTACACGCTGGCGGGAGGCCCTCCTGGCGATTTCGGGACGGTCGATCTTTATTGCACACGCCAGCCGGGTGGTGAACGCATCGAATCGCCGGTCGATGGTACGCAGGCGACGGTGTCGCTACTCGATGCCGATACCGTGTTGTGTGACTGGTATTACATTCCCGACAATCTCGCCGGGAATACTCCCACCCCTGAACCGTCGCTGACACCGACCGCCGCGCCCACATCCGTTCCCACGGCGACACCGACGCAGGTTCCGAACGCAGAGATCCTGGTCACGCTTCGCAGCTGCCCTGCACGTGCCGACGGCTACGGTGGCGCTGCCTACGAGCAGCTCAAACAGTCCTGCACGCAAGCGGTCAACGATGTCCCGTTCTCGCTTGGGGATGTCGCCGCGCCACCGCTCTCGGCCAGCACCGGCGTTTCCGGCGATGGCGCGGTGCGCTTCTACGAACTGCTGCCGGCCAGCTACACGCTCGCGCCGACCCTGCAGTCATCGCTTACAAGCATCGCGGTCTTCTGTCACGTCGATGGCATTGATCCGTATCAGAAGGCGTTGCAGAATGGTGCGGTCACCTTCGTCGATGTCAAGACGGAATCCATCGCGTGTGACTGGTATGCCGTGAAGGCACCTCTCCCCACCGCGACGGTCGCGCCCGGAGTCACGGCCACGGCAGCGGTGACCCCATCGGGACCTACCGGCTCGATCACCGTTCGCGAGTATCTCTGCGCCAAGGACAAGGCGAGCATCAAGGACTGGGAGCGCGATTGCAAGGTCGGCTCGTCCAGTCAGACGTTCACATTGAAGTCGTCGGATGGGAAGGTCGAGGAGCATGGTTCAACGGACAAGGCCGGTGTTCTCGTCTTCCGGACCCTTGCGGACGGCCACTATGCGCTGAATCAGGACAAGGGGTCGTGGTGCCGGGCGACCGCCGATCGGGTAGATAGCCAGAGCCGCGTGATCGTTGGCGAAGGCGGCAACACCGATGTGGTGCTTTATCAATGCAATCAGGTTACGTCGCTACCGGATACCGGTAGCGGTACTCCAGTCACACGCAACGACGGGAGCGGGTCATTCTCCCTGATGTTGCTCACCTCGATCGCACTCGCGATGCTGGCGAGTGGCATCAGTGTCGTCACCTTCGTTCGGTCGCGGCGTGACCGACGTCAAGAGTCCGAACACCGGGAGACGGCTGCCGGTCCGGTTGTCACCGATTCCGGGCGGACTCGGATGCGGTTCAAGTGATCGATGGGGACGGATAGCTGATCCAACATCTGTCGATGGACGTATACGAACGTAGAGGGCAGCGCACGATGACGATCATCTACTCGTCTGCCCGCGATCCGAACGGATTGCGCGATTGAATGGATCGACCGTGCACCGCATTTTCAGCAGGTGAATTGTGTATGCTGAGTGATACTCCAGGGAAGCACGTTGCATGAGCTCGGATTTGAACCATGCTTACCTGATCCGGCTTCTGACGATATCGTACGCGAGCCCTGCGCGCTGCAACCTGACAGAATCAGGACGGACGCGATTGGGGACGAGGAGAAAAGAATGAATCGTTTACGTCGTTTGGTGCTTCCGCTATGTGCCAGCCTAGCGCTCCTTCTGTCAGTGAACACGGGCGTGACTGCCTACACCGGCGGCAGTTTGCCGGGGTGGGGAACACACGCGGACAAGAACCTCAAGGCGGGACCACTCGGGATCAATGGTGAAGGCTCCAAGGGTGAAGTGCCGATCGCGATTTCCATTCCCGACGCCAATGTCGATGCCGAAGTAGAGAAGAACAAGATCGTCGATGGCCAGATGCTCGATCCCAGCGGTCCATGGGTCGTCTCTTGGTATCAGGAAACCGCCAAAGCTGGTGACACCGTTGATTATCGAAACATGGTTGTCTCCGGACACGTCGACTATTGGGATGTTGGCCCCTCTGTCTTCCAAAGCGTTGCCAGCCTCGCCAAGGGCGCGCAGATTAGCGTCACCGGCGAAAACGGCGATGTCTATACTTACGAAGTCGCCAAGGTCGAACAGGTTCCTGCTCAACCGACACAGGCCGAACTCCAGGATATCGTCGGCAAGAGTGCCACACCCGTGCTGACGATCATCACCTGTGGTGGCGATTTCGATCAGGTCAAGGGCGAATATCTGTCCCGCACGATTATTCGCGCAAACCTGGTGGGCACCAATGCCGGTGCTGCCGACAGTGGCACCGCTGCATCGACTTCGGACAACACCGGAGTTGGAACGCTGGCATCAGGTGATACCGCCTTCACCAAGGACGACAACGTCAACGTTCGCTCTCAGCCTTCCACGAGTGGTGATGTTGTCACCACATTGGCGAAGGATGAAACCGTCACCATCACCGGCGATTCGCAGGATGCCGACAATCACACCTGGTGGCCGATCAAGACCGCCGGTGGCCAGGAAGGCTGGGTCGTTCAGGATTATCTGACGAAAGCACCCACGCAGTAATCAAGCCGAAATTCTGAGACACCCAGGAGAACAGCGCGGGTCAGCAATGACCCGCGCTGTTCCTGTTTTCGGGTGGCTGCTGTGGGGGCATCCCCGTTCTGGTTCGATTTCCAATCGACTCGGAGTTTCCTCCGCGTCATTGGGGTCGTGACAGATTCTGCACTGTCGGTGACAATATTGGAACGGCCAAACTGGTTATCTGATTGCGAGACGGATATCGACGTCGCCCGCGATGCTGTTTCGCCACATGCAATGGAGTACCCGTGAGTATTACCGACATCGGCCATACAGCTTTTGGTTGCAACGATCTGGATGCATCGTTGCGTTTTTACGAGTTGCTGGGTCTCAAGGAAGCGTTCCGCCTCAATCGCGATGACGGCACCGTGATGCTCGTCTACATTCACATCTCGGGGGATCGGTTCCTCGAACTCTTCCCCGGCGGACCAACCGCTGACGAGCGCGCTGCGAACGGAAACACCAGCTATCGCCATCTGTGCCTGCTTAGCGATGACATCGAGAATGATGTCGAGCATCTGCGCAGTCACGGAATCGCGATCGACATCGAACCGAAGGTGGGCCTCGACGGCAATACCCAATCCTGGTTCAAGGATGCCGATGGCAACCCGATCGAGCTGATGCAGATCGCCGACATCTCCCCCCAGCGGGCGGTTGCCGATGGACGCGAGCCGGTAATTCCGACCCTCTGATCCTTCCATGAACCCGTCAGACCCTCGGTACTGGGAATCCGGTGCCGAGGGGTTTTCTCGTGTTCTAGATCTGCCGTTCCTGATGCTTCCCGGACGTTGTTGCTTCGGCAGCAAGTTGGTAAGGTCGTGGCATCTGGAGAACAAACGTTCTGTTGCTACCAAGCGAAGGGATGCCGGGTATGAACTATGGCTTCGTTGCGACATCAGGTTCCGCACATGAGATCGTCGAGCTCGCGGTCGATGTCGAGAATGCCGGGTGGGACGGGTTCTTCACCTGGGATGGAATCTCGGTTGGGGATGGCATGGATATCTTCGACCCATGGGCGATCCTCGCCGCGGTGGCGGTCAAGACCGAGCGTGTGAAGCTCGGCGCCATGGTCTTCCCACTCTCCCGGCGGCGTCCGTGGAAAGTCGCACGGGAGGCGTTGACGATCGATCATCTTTCCAATGGGCGATTGGTGATTCCGGTTGGACTCGGTGCGATCGACGACGGCGGCTTCTCACGCGTGCACCCGGAGGTCACCGACCGCAGGCAACGCGCCGAATTGCTGGATGAGACTCTCGAGATCCTCGATCTGGCGTGGAGTGGCGAACCGGTCAGGTTCGCCGGCACGCATTATCAGATCGAGGATGTCGTCTTCCGGCCCCGACCTGTCCAGCAACCGCGTATTCCGATCTGGGTGGTTGGCGCGTGGCCCAGCGACAAGTCCATGGCGCGGGCGGCGCGTTGGGACGGACTATTGCTTGCCCTCCGTGGTTCGATGGATCCACCGTCGCCGCAGCAGGTACGCGACATCCTCGCATGGATCGATGCCGATTCGCATCGCACGAGTTCCGGGCCGCTCGAGGTAGTGCTGGAAGGTGTTACGCCGGGGCTCGATCGGGACGAGGAGATCGCACGCCTCACCGAGTACGCCGATGCCGGCGTTACCTGGTGGATCGAGTCGATGTGGGAGGACCCGCACGACATCGAGACACTCCGCGCGCGCGTTCGCCAAGGTCCCCCTCGACCCTGAGCCTGCGAACCCGCGAACCCACGAACCGCCATGGTTGGACCGGTCATCCGATTCGGACGTCTCCGTGCTCGGAAGTCACGCTCGATGGTTGCCCAGGAGCGATCGCGGTGGCAGGCTCTGTCGTCCATGGTTGCCATGCGAAGCGCGAGCGATAGCGTTCGAGCAGGCGTAGTACTGGCCCACCGAAGAGAAGAATCAGCACAACGTTCCCCACCGAGCGGAAAAGATCGAACCCGAACGAGGTCACCGCGTAGAACTTCAGATAGCGGTGGATCGTCTCGCCGGCGGAAAGACTTGCGTTCCAGTACAGCCCGGCGTCCTGCCCGGAGCCGGACGTCACGAACGGCCAGAACCACAGATTCATGAGGAATCCGAAGAGCAATCCCCAGATGCTGCCGAAAACCGCCAGCATCGCGATTCGCACCCGAATCGATTCGGTTCGCGGTAACCAGCCAGCCGACAGCCCGATCCAGCCTGCCCCGATCATCTGAAACGGGAGCCACGGCCCGATCCCGCCCGTCAGAAACGCGGAGAGCAGGATCGTGAGTGTTCCCATCTGAAAACCGATCGCCGAACCGAAGACAGATCCGACCAGGATGATCAGGAAGAACACCGGCGATGCTCCGAGCAGGCTGGGAACCACCCGCAGGGTCGCGTCGATCGCCACGAGCACGCCAAGCAACGCTATGGTCTTCGAACGCGCCACCCCACTATGGTCGTCGGAGATGACGACCATCATCACGATCAGGCTGCAGACCGTCACGAGGGCGAAGAGAATGGGAGCATCGTTCGCATGCGCATCCGTATCGGCACCAGTGTGCTGAGCGAGAGGCAGCAACAAGGGAGAGAAGAATCCCACGAGCCCGATGAGACTGGCCGCCAGAAGAACCGCGCCAGATCTGCCGAGAGCACTGATTCTGCCCATTGCATGGCGTGCAATTGGCTCGGCAACACCGCGAACGCCTTCCGCCTCATGGTCTTCCACATCGCTCATCGCGGATCTTTCTTGTGCGTTTCGCCAGATACAAACACATAGTGTCTCGCGTGCAGGAAATCTGAATCATGGGTCTTTCTCACCCGGCCGGCGATTGGTCTGGCGAATCAGACCAATTTTCAGGACGACGAATAGTGCACCTTGCATAATAAGATGAGGGCGCATCGCATCATGATGCGTTCATCACGTATGGAAATTCTGGTAGCATCTATATGCTACATGGATGCATAGGTGCATCCGGATCCTAATTGGTCATTATGCATGATCCTGAAGTTGCGAACGATGAACCGAACGACCGTCGTCACGTCCTGACGGCGATATGAACAACATGCGGATTTTCCGGAGTGGAGCCCATCGAAACGGATGCCCTCCTCGTCCTCGTAGTGCAAAGGATACAGTGGGCATGGCATCACGGAGTGGCGAGATCACGTTGCGCGACCTGCTCGCCTGGGAACCTCAATTGCAATTGCTCGTCCGGCCGATTAACGGTCCGGCCAACGAAGACCCATTGGCAAGTGATGTCGACTGGATCATCACGGCCCGCGCCAGCGCTCCGATGTTGCCGGCCCTGCGAGGGGGGGAACTCGTTCTGCTGCCGCAACGTGTGGTGGCCGAATCCGGTGTCCCGTTCGGCATGCTCCTGCACGAACTGGCGGGCCGACCGGTGGCTGGCGTGCTGACCGATATCCGCGTCGATACGTCCATCGATGTGCCGCTGCCCCTGCTGTCGGTCGCCACGATCACGAACGATCTCGAAAGCGAGCTGAACCGGCTGCTGACGTCACGTCGTGGCGATCTGCTCCGGACCGGTGCCGATCTCGAACATCAGATCTCGGAGATGCTGGCTCGCAGCGCACGACCCGCCGAACTCATCGCCACGCTGGGGCGCAGATTGCAGTTGGGGATCACGATCAGCACTGAGGCCGGGACGGTCATCTTCTCCACCCTCGAGCACGACAAGATTCATCTCCCGGACCAGGCGTTGAATGGGACAAGCCGGTCGGCCGCCCAGACCTGGCTTCAACATCCGCTCCGTGGCGATCGCATCCTGTGGCTCGGTCCCGTTTCACCCTCACAGGGAGCGCTCGCTCGTCTCATCATGCAGCAGCTTGGCGGTGGGGTGCAGCGGGCATTCGACCAGGACGATGCGACTGCTCCTCGGGGCGCCGCGAGAACTCGCGTACTGAACGATCTCCTGCTCCAGACAGGGACGGACTTCAACTCGATCGAAGCCGCCGCCCTGCGCGCCGGCTTGCCGGTCGGTGCCCAGTTCCGTGTGGTCATGCATCCTGCCGATGTTCCCGAAGAGGCCGTCTATCGGCGGCTCACCGCCCTCGGCACCGTGCACGATGCCGGCATCATCGATGGTTTCACCGCCCGGATCGTCACAAGCCAGATTGCCCGCAATGCTGTCGCCTCACGTGCCGAGTTATCATCGGGAAAAGGTTGGATCGCGATGTCCGCACCGATGACATCTCCTCGTCAGTTGCCGGAATCCACACGTCAGGCACGCTTCATCGCCGGCCTGGCGGATCGCAACATGCTCCTCGGTTCGGAATTGCGCTTCGACGATGAAGCAGCCCTCGGTGCCTATGCCCTGCTCTTCGATCGATGGGGAAGCGCCTCGCTTGGCCGCTACGTGGACCAGTTGATTGGGAATCTCCTTCGCGAAGATCGACGCGGCCTGCTTCGGGAGACACTTCGTGTCTATCTCGAACACGGAGGTGCGCAGCGTTCGACCTCGGATCGGCTTTCCATTCATCGCAACACCCTCACGTACCGGTTGCGGCAGATCCGGGAGGTCCTCAACCTCGACCCGGATGATCCCAATGCACGCCTGGGACTGCATCTCGCGATTCTCGCCGCCGAGTTGCCCCCTGCACCGGCGGTTCAGAACTGATCATCCGTGGGGACCGACGACGTTCAGGCATGCTTTAGGGCAGCATTCGTCTGATCGGGTAGGCGCGTATTCACATCGCCTTCCCACAAGCCCGGAGACGGCAGGCGCGTGAACGAGCGACTCACCAGCCTCCCAACAGCCCCATGGCGACCATTTCCTCCGGCTCCAGCGGTTCCGATTCCCCCGTCAACGGACGTACTTCCCCAACTCGAAGAGCATGTGTTAGAGTGTACGTACACCTCCTGCCATGGCTGGTCGACGTCGCGTAAGCGATCGTCTGCTGGCAGGGGCGAGGAACGTTGCGACAGACGTTCCCGGTGGTCGGCCGTCATTTCCTTGAAGGGGATGACAGCTGATCTCGGATCGGGTGAGTAGCTGCAGAAGTACGGCAGGCTCCCGACAACACATCGCACACCCCCGCAGAAAGCTCCCCGCAGCTCACGTGGTCATAGCGCGTCGAAGAGTGCACCTGACTCGGCATGTTCACCGGTTTGCCAGTTGGCGATCTAGGTCGTGTTGCACGCAAGAGAATGTTCGGCCAATGTGCGTTTGATATCGTCGTTCACCTGACATTCATGGCCGACCCCGCATTGTGCGGCGCACCCCGGCCAGCGAGGGAGGTCCACGAAGTGGCTCGCAATAACACTCCGCCCGATCCCGGATCGGGTTCATCCCAACAGGCGTCGACGATACCTCGTGGCGCGTTTCCCGATGTCGGCAGGCCGCGTGGCTCCGCATTGCGCGGGCTCGAGGCCGAAGGTGTGATATTCGAGACACAGGTTCTGATCGTCGGTGGCGAGAGCGATCTCGCCGCCCGGCTGATGCTGACGTCACAGCGACTCGTGCTTGTCGCCGGTGGCGAGATCGCCATCGATATCCAGCGAGAATGGTTGCGCCCTCAACCGCGATTGATCGCCGAGAACGGGATCCGCGTGTTCATCACTCCCGAAGCGGCGGAAGCCGGTGGCGACCAGACCGAACGTATTTCCTTGCGGGCGAGGGACGGTCGCGGTGCGGCGGTTCAGATCATCTCGGCCGTGACCGGGCGTCCGGTTCCAGGTGCTCAGGCTGATCCCGTGCGATCGGCGTCGGGTGGGGCCGCGCCGGCGATTGTCGCCGAGATCCCGAAGTGGAGTACATCCGTCGGGGCGGCGCCAACCGTCGCCCTGCCACCGTTGCCAGCATTACCAGATGTCCCTTCATCGGCCTCTGCCGCTGCCTCCAAAGCGCCCGGTCGTTCCTGGCCTCCCGTCGAGAAGAACGGGGTCGGTGCAACGCCCAGCCGGGCAATTCCGACGCGGACGCAGTCGAGCAGCGATGGCCTCTACCGGCCCTTGCCAGCGACTGGCGGATCTGATGCGACGTTTCGCGGCGGGACCAACGATTCCATCACGTCGTGGACATCACGGCATCTGGATTCCTCGGATCCTGCGCCGGTTTCCAGCACGGTAAGTCGCGCTGCTCGACGGCAGGCGACACTTCCGGATGGTGTCACCATCGCGGAAGATTCCGTGCCGATGATGATCGCCGCGCAGCCTCCGCAGCCGGGCCTCGGACATCGGAGCCTCGTCTGGGGCCTGCGGATGGTGATCCTTTTCGTGCTGATCGGGACCGGCGCCTACCTCGGCCGGGATTACCTGCGCCAGCAGGCGCGTGATTTGAACGTTCCAATTCCAAGCCGGATCGAAACGCAGTTGGGTATTTTTCCCAAGGACGATACGACGGCGCAGATCGATCCCACGAGTCAGCTTCAGGCAGGCGATGGAAATCAGGGTGTTGTGCCGACTCTGCCGGCGACCCATGGTGACAATACGCGTGATGACCTCGGAGGCACGACCGGTCCGATTGTGCCAACCGATGAACCGCCAGTGACGCCGACCAGTGAACCGACGGAAGCGCAGGTGATTGTGCCCACGGACGCGCCGACCGAGGAGCCGGTAGTCCTCCCAACGGACGCGCCGACCGAGGAGCCAGCACTTCTTCTAACCGATGAACCAGTAATCGCTCCGACTGATATTCCGACACAGGAACCCACGATAGCGCCGACTGACGTGCCAACTCAAGAACCGACGTCGGAACCCACAGTAGTGCCGACACAGGAACCCACAGTAGTGCCAACGCAGGAACCGACGACCGCGCCAACTGACGTGCCAACGCAGGAACCAACGGCAGTGCCAACTCAAGAACCGACGTCGGAACCCACAGTAGTGCCGACACAGGAACCCACAGTAGTGCCAACGCAGGAACCGACGACCGCGCCAACTGACGTGCCAACGCAGGAACCAACGGCAGTGCCAACTCAAGAACCGACGTCGGAACCCACAGTAGTACCGACACGGGAATCCACGACATCGCCGACACAGGAACCCACGGCAGCGTCAACTGAAAGCCCCACCGAACAGGCGGCGTCCGCGCCAACGCAGACACCGGTCCCGGCACCGACGGTTGAGGCAACCGAGGCGGCAGGAGTCACGCCAACGATTGTGCCGCAAGCGCCAAGTGTCGACCCCTCGGTCACACCGGATCAGCAGATTGCTACGGCGAACTTCCGGTTCAATATCGCTGGAGCGGAGATCGGCGAGTCGATCCCTGCCCTGCCCGAGATCAGCGCCGTCACGTACGGTCAGTGGCTCGTGCTTTCGGTCAAGGGCACAAACACGAGTAGCACCGCCGAAGTTTTCGACATGAATACCTTCACGTTGGTTGCCGATGGCGCCGACGTCCAGGTTGATGTCGGGAACGCGTGGGTCGCCGGGATGCTGGGCTATGCACCTGCGTACGGCAACACGGATTCGATCCTCTGGGCGCCCGGAGAATCCCATCAGTTCGCTCTGACCTTTCTCGCACCGCTGGATGCGAAATCGCTCGTCCTGCAGGTCGGCGATCAGACAATGGATCTGAGCAGCACCCTTGGCAGTGGCAAGACGCTGCTCGAAGCAGCCGCGCAGGACGCCGCCGGGCAACCCGAGGTGATCGAGGCGAAGGTCGTGGAAGTCGTCAACGCCGAAACCATCGTGGTCGAGATCGATGGCGTTCGCCAGGCCGTCCGCTATCTCGGACTAAACGCTCCCACTGGCGACGAATGCTTCGCCGTCGAAGCGACGAGCGCCAACTCCGCCCTCGTTGCGGGAAAGACCGTCCGCATCGAGCGGCAGGCGACCAATGTCGATGCCAGGGGCAATTGGGTTCGAGATGTATGGGCGCCAACAAGTGATGGCACCTACGCCCTGGTGTCCGAACTTCTCGTTCGCGAGGGAGCTGGCAGAAGCGGCGTCACGGAACCGAACACCCGCTTCGCCGGTTGGCTGATGGGGAGTGAATCTGCCGCCAAGGCACAGGGAATCGGTCTCTGGAAGAGTTGTGGCAACACAGCTGCCAAGACCGCCGCTGGAACCGGACGGCCGGTCGCTGTCACGATGCCGGCAGCACCCGACCTGCCAGCTTCAAGATATGTGTCATTCATTCACTAACATCCGAACGGGGATGTACATACACGAGACAAACGGACCGGGAATGTTTCCGGTCCGTTTGTCTCGTGTACTAAAGTTTGTTACACGGCGCGCAGGTGGTTGCCTGGCCGGCAGGCCTGTCCCCTGGCAGCCTGGCAAATCACTTCTTGGCCAGATCAGTGGGTCAATTGCAGATGGAGGTTCTCCCTATGACTTCGGAAGACGTTCGCATTCCCTATGGTGATCTGGTTCTCGCCGGGACGTTGCATCGACCCGCGACGGAGTCCTCAGAGCCACTTCCCGCGCTGGTAATGCTGCAGGGTTCAGGGCCGGAGGATCGCGAGAGTTGGGGCTACTTTGCCCCGATCCGTGCGGCGTTCCTGGCGGCCGGTCTCGCGGTCCTCTCATGGGATCGACCGGGAGTTGGTGAATCAGGGGGGGCGTGGACGGATCAGACGTTCTTCGATCGGGCCGCAGAAGCGGAGTCCGCACTTCGCTTCCTCCGCGCACGAGTCGATATCGACGCGACGCGAACCGGCATCTGGGGTCACAGCCAAGGCGGATGGATCGGGCCGCTCGTCGCCTCCCGAGATTCGGAGGTCGCGTTCCTGATCGTCAATTCCGGACCCGGCGTAAACGTACATGCGCAGAATCTCTATGGAATCGAGCATCGGCTTCGGGAACAGGGCGCGAACGACCATGAGATCGATGATGCGCTGACATTCATGGACCTGATCAACGAGGCCGCCAAGGCGGGCGTTTCGTTTGTGGAGGTGAATGAAACCACCTTGCAACCAGCCGATGGAACCCCCAGTGGCACCTACTTTGGGGTGATCTCACCCGAATTGTGGAGATTCCTCTGCCTCAACTCGCAGCACATGTTCGAGCCGTTCGACGCCCTGTCCCGGATCTCCTGTCCCACCCTTGCACTCTTTGGCGAGAAAGACGATCTCGTGCCCGTCGCCCAGAGTGTCGAGATCTTCGATCGTGCCTTTGCGCGGCCGGATGCCCCACCGCTGACAATCCGTGTCTTTCCAACGGCGGATCACCGCATCGGCGTTGGCGATGACGGGGCGTTCGCTGCCGGGTATCTCGAGATGATGTCCGATTGGCTCCGGGAGCAAATCCGATCGGAAACGCATCCGGATTCCTGATTGTCCAAGTCGGCCAGACGCGTTACGATCCTTCTAGCAACGATGCCGCGTCCACGCTCCACGCCGACATCCGCTCTCCGCCCTTGCGTAACGTCCTGCCCGCCCGCCTGCACCGCCTGTCTCCACGCCGACCGGCGTGTTCACATGGAGAACACAGATACTCATGGGCGAAATCGGTATCTTCAGCGGCTCTGCGCATCCTGAACTTGCAGAGGAGATTTGCTCGATCCTCGACCTGCCGCTCAATCCAACCGAGATCAGCCGATTCAGCAACGATTGCCTGCAGGTCCAGTTACAGGCCAATTGCCGTGAGAACGATATCTTCATCGTGCAGCCGCTGGTGCCTCCAGTGCAGGAGCATCTGATGGAACTCCTGCTGATGCTGGACGCCGCCCGGGGTGCCTCGGCGGCGCGCATCACTGCCGTCATTCCGCATTACGCCTATGCCCGCTCGGACAAGAAGGACATGCCACGGATCTCGATTGGCGGTCGCCTCGTGGCTGACCTGCTCGTTGCTTCCGGTGCCGATCGAGTGTTGACGATGGCGCTGCATGCACCGCAGGTACATGGATTCTTCAGCGTGCCAGTGGATCATCTCAATGCCCTGACGGTTCTGGCCGACCACTTCCGCAAGTACGATCTCGCAAACACGATCGTGGTCTCACCGGACCTCGGGAACGCCAAGAACGCCACGCAGTTTGCGCGGGCACTTGGCGTGCCGGTCGCGGCCGGAAGCAAGCGCCGGCTTGCCGATGACAAGGTGGTGATCGACGCGATCGTCGGCAACGTCGAGGGCAGGCATGCGATCGTGCTCGACGACGAGATTGCCACTGGTGGATCGATCATCGAACTCCTCAATGCCTTGCGGGACCGTGACGTGCGGCATATCTCGGTCGCCTGCACGCACGGTCTCTTCACCGGAAGGGCGATCGAGCGCCTCGGCAACTATGACGACATCCACGAGATCGTGACGACCAATACGGTCCCGATCCCGCCCGAGAAACGACTCCGGAACATGACGGTGCTTTCCATCGGGCCGTTGATGGCCGAGACCATCCATCGGATTCATTGTGGCGAATCCGTCAGCAGCCTCTTCTTCAACGCGTTCTAGAATGCGAGAGACGCATTTGTCGAGGAACGCCATGGATTTCTAGAAGATAGCGTCAATCAGTTTTGCAAGATCCGGGATGTCAACGCGTACGGTGTCCCACACGATCTCGTCGTCAATGACATCATAGCCGTGAGCGATGCGATGTCGCAAACCCACGAATGCTCGGAGCGTAGGGATGAGGGCAAAGAGTGCGGGGTCTTCGGCGACGGCCACGTTGAGCGCCTCGCCGACGATCTCCAACTGACGCTCGACAGCAGATTGAAGAAGCAGGCTCTGCTGATAGTCTGACCAATCCTGCCCTTCAGTGAATGAGGCAATAGCCAAACATGCACTGTGTGCATCACGCAACCGCCTGGTTGTCTCCCGCTTCATAGACGGTAACCTTGTGTCGGTCAATGGATTCGCGGAACCATTGACTCTGTACGGAACGTTCCGTGATCAGATCTACCGATCGGCCAAGGAGCGTTTCGAGCGATTCGGCCAAGTGAAGGTATCGCATCGCATATCCAGGGGATCGATCAGCAAAGTCCACAACGAAGTCCAGATCGCTGTCGTCGGTGAACCGGTTGCTCGCGGCGGAGCCGAAGAGATCGAGGCGACGTACTCCAAACTGCTCGCAAAGCTGCGCGATGCCAACTCGATTGTTGGTGATGAGTGAAATCACAACACCATGCCTCCTGTCTTCGACGATTTTCACGGTCATAGTATCTTACCCGATCGTGCCTATCCCCGTTCCAGATACCGGGCGCGCTCCCAATCGGTGACGACGGCATCGAACGTGTCCTGTTCCACCTGTGCCATAACGTGTCCTGTTCCACCTGTGCCATGTTGAGATAATGGCCATGCACCACGTCGCCGAACGCTCGTCGCGCAAGTGCGCTCGTCTGCCACGCATCGATTGCCCGGTAGAGCGTCTTCGGAATGCGGGGCAGATCGGTTGCCGTGTAGCCGTTGCCCGCGAACTCCGCGGTTGGCTCGATCTGGCGCTCGATCCCGTCGAGTCCGGTGGCCAGAACCGCGGCGAACGCGAGGTACGGATTGCTGTCGGCACCCGGCAGCCGGTTCTCGATCCGCAGTGCGGACCCACGCCCGACGACGCGGAAGGCACAGGTCCGGTTGTCTCGTCCCCAGACCAGGTGGACCGGTGCCCACGAAGCCACGGCGAACCGCTTGTAGGCGTTGATCGTCGAAGCGAAAAATATCGAGAGCTCCTGAGCGCCAGCGATCAATCCACCCAGGAACCAGCGCATGACCTCCGACAATTCGCGGCAATCGCGGTCGTCGTTCGCCACGAAGACGTTGGCGCCGGTGATGGCGTCGACCAGGCTGACGTGGATGTGCCCGCTCGATCCCGTCCACTCGTGGTGCGGCTTCGACATGAAGGTCACCGCATGCCCTTCATGGAAGGCGATCTCCTTGGCGCCATGTTTGAAAAGCACCGCCCGATCGGCGGCTTCCAGCGCACCGGCGAAGTGGATGTTGACTTCGTGCTGGCCGGGAGACGCTTCCCCCTTCGAAAACTCGACGGGAATTCCGGCCGCGGACATCTCGTTGCGCAATCGCCGGTGGAGCGGTTCCGCTTTCGTGGCCTGAAGCAGGTGGTAATCCTCGTTGTACCAGCCGAACGGCGTCAGATCGACGAAATGCTTGGCGTGCACCTCCTCGTAGGATTCCTTCAGCACATGGAATTCCAGCTCGGTCGCCATCTGCGGCACGAGTCCCAAATCGGCCAGTTGTGCGATCTGGCGTTGCAGGATGCTGCGCGGTGCGAACGCGATCGCGGCGCCGGTTTCTTCATCGGTCGCATCGCACATCACGAGTGCGGTGCGTTCCAGCCACGGGATCGCGCGGAGGGTAGACCAGTCCGGCGTGGCAAGGTAATCCCCATATCCACCCGCCCAATCCATCGCCGCATACCCGTCCGGCGTCGTCATCTCCATGTCGGTGCCGAGCAGGTAGCTGCAGAAATGGGTGCCGTGTTCGAGGCAATGATCGAGGAAGAAATCTCCGGTCACGCGCTTGCCCACAAGCCTCCCCTGCATGTCGCAGATCGCCGTAATCACCGTCTCGATCTCGCCAGACCGGATCCGGTCCGTCAGGTCGGCGACGGACAGGTGGCCCTTCGGGGTGGTCATATTCGGCTCCATGCGTAGGCGTCTGCCACGTTGCTCATGCCCGGCATTGTACGGCAGCCCCAGGAGGTTGCATACGCGACGACGATCACCGCCGAACCAGCATATTGCGAAGCATGATGATCGCCTGTAGCATCCACGGCAGGTCGACGACCCGCGCAACGAGACGATTCATCCGGTTCGGATCGTGAGACAGCCAGAAAAGAGATCATCAGGCATGAGTCAGACGTCGGATACGCTGCTTTCACAACGTCTTGCCGCCATTCAGGCGCACTATTCGGGCGACCTGTCGGTTGCCGCCCGCAATCTCAAGACCGGCGAGGAGATCCTCGTCGACCCGCACCGTACCTATCCCACCGCGAGCACCTTCAAGGTGCCGATCATGGTCGAGGTGTTTCGCCAGATCGACGCCGGCATGTACGCGCTGGATGACCGCATCAACCTCCAGGAAAGCGATATCGTGCACGGTTCCGGTGTCTTGCGAGACATGCTACCGGGTCTGAACCTGACCATTCGCGACATCCTCACCCTGATGATCATCGTCAGCGACAACACCGCCACGAACATGCTGATCGACAAGGTTGGCGGCACGGATGCCATCAACACGACGATGGCTGACCTCGGCTTGAGCAGCATCGCGGTCAACAACAGGATCGACTTCGACCTTATCGCCGAGGACAATCGGGCGCTTGCCGTCGCGGCGCCATGGGACCTGATGCAGATCATGGCGAGCATCGTCCAGGGGAAGATGATCGGCCCGGAAGCATCGGCCACCATGCTCGAGATCCTTGGCCGCCAGCACTACCTCGGGCAGGCCACCCGCTATCTGGGGTACAACCCCTATGCCGAGGAATACAACGGCAAGCCGCCACTCTGGGTCGGGTCGAAGACCGGAAGCCTGAAGGGCATGCGCGCCGATACCGGACTCTGGCGATTGGGCGACGGGACCGACATCGCCTTCGCCGTGATGAACGAAGGCTGCACCGATCCCGGCTTCGGGTCGGAGTACGAGGGCGACATCACCAACGGCATCCTTGGCTGGATCGTTCTCGCCCACTGGTGGCCGACCGAAGATCTAGGGCCGATGCCGGGCGGAACGTCACCGTATCTCGATGCGGCTCTTGGCGATCTGAAGTAGCCCGGACTGAACATTGGTTGGCCAGGTATCGTCTGCGAGCCGTTCCCTCCTGCGTTATCTGTCATCCCGAGCGCAGTCGAGGGATCTCTCTCAGCCGCGATCATGACGGGAACTGCCGCCGAAGGCACAGCGTTGACAATGCTGGCGCCGATGGAGAGATTTCTCGACAAGCTCCGGCGCAGCTGCTCGGCGCGCTGCGGAAATGACGAATGAGGAATCCAGTACGACGAAACACGAAGGGAGCAAGCTGATGCGTCTGCAGGACAAGGTTGTTCTGGTCACCGGTGCCGGCAGCGGAATGGGGCGGGTCGCAACGAGGATGTTCGCCGAACAGGGGGCCAGGGTGGTGGCCGCCGATCTCAATGAGGCGGGATTGCAGGCGACGATCGTTGATCTGGCCGCCAACCTGCAGGAGGTGATCTTGCCGGTCGTCGGCAATGTCACGAACGAAGACGATGTGCAGCGCATGATCGCCGATGGCGTCGGCCGCTTCGGCAAACTCAATGTGCTCTACAACAATGCCGGCATCATGCCGGGTGATGACACATCCGTCGAGGAGACGGCTCCCGATCTGTGGAATACGGTGCTCGACGTCAACCTGAAGAGTATCTTCCTCGTCTGCAAGCATGGCATTCCGCAGCTCCGGGCGTCAGGGGGCGGGTCGATCGTCAATATAGCGTCGTTCGTCGCCCTGGTCGGCTGCACGATCCCACAAGATGCCTACACGGCGAGCAAGGGTGGCGTTCTCGCGCTCACGAAGTCGCTGGCAGTCCAGTATGGCAAGGAAGGCATCCGTGCCAACGCGATCTGCCCCGGTCCGATCATGACTCCCATGATGGAGACGCTCTTCTCAAGCGAGGGAGAGAAGATGAAGCGCCTCGACCGAATCCCGCTCGGACGTTTCGGGCGCGCCGAGGATATCGTGTGGGCCGGGATCTTTCTCGCCTCCGACGAGTCGTCGTGGATGACCGGCACGCAGTTCGTCGTCGATGGTGGCATCACGGTGAACTACTTCTAAACCCTCCCTGCCGAGCGGTCGGAGGGGAGGGAGCGAAAGTCCGGGTCGTCCACCCACGCTCGCTTGCTCTTGCGGGGCTGTCATTCCATAACTACGCCCAGGCTGGAAGTGGTATATGTTCGCGACTTCCTCCGCTTCACTTCGTTCGCTCGGAATGACAGACAGCCTGGTGGACGAAGGCGAAGGTATCCGTCACTCTGATCCCTGCCTCGCGTCCATCTCCGTCACCTGTCATTCCGAGCGAGGCCGCAGGCCGCGTGGAGGAAGCTGTTCGCATTCGCCCAGCCGTGCCATCTTCCCACGTAACATGCAGCCCCCGGCCTCGCCATACACAACCCGGTTCACGACGAAAGGCACTCTGTGACGGTGGCGCGTGAATTCTTCATCTACATCATGGCCAGCCCGACCAGGAACACCTACATCGGGGTGACTAACAATCTGGAACGTCGGGTCTGGGAACACAAGAACGGTGCAACCCTGGGGTACGCCTCGAAAATAGGCGCCACCAAACTGGTCTACGTCGAAACGTATCCCGACATTCGGGATGCGATCGCACGCGAAAAGGATCTCAAGGATTGTCGACGTGAGAAGAAAATCGTATTGATCGAAGCGCAGAATCCGTTCTGGAACGATCTGAGCAGGGGTTGGTATGAGGAGCAGGTGTAAAACGAATTTCGGGTAGTCCGTGGTGCTACGGAGGTGAAGGGGCCAACCGCACCTGGGCCGCTGCGGCGGGAGATGTCTCGACGGAGAGTATCCTCGCAGCGCGAACGAGCGAAGCCGAAGGGCTCGATGCGCTGCTGACATGACGTGAACTCAGGAACGCGCAGTGTTTACCCGACGTCCGTATAAGTGGTAAGCAACGCATGCCACGCCGGGGCGTCTCCAACGGTGATGGTTGGCTGGCTCGTCGTCTGCGAACGACTTCCTCCGCATAACCTGCGGCCATGCTCGGAATGACAGGGAAGATGGGGACTGACGGAGAAACGACACGACAGAAAGGCGGATGGAATGACGGAACGTTGCGGATCAGGCGTTGGCAGCGTACTGTTGCCCCAACGCGTTGACGGAGCCGAGTAGCCGCTCGCTCTCATCCCCAGCGAGCCACGGACGGTGCAAGCGTGGCGATCATCCTGCGGCGAAGACCCTCCCGAGTGCACGATCGAACGCCTCGCCTGTTTCCACGGCGAGCGCATGTAAATCGTGTCGGTCCGCCCCCGTTACCGGGCTCCAGAAAGGTCGATCTCCACCCGTCTCCCGCAGGGAGCGGTCGGATCGGCGAATTGCGGTGGCACCACGAGACGCGCCCCTCGTCCGCATGTTGGAGGGAGTGTCTGGTCCATTTTTGGAGGTGACATCGTGTCTTCTCTTTCCCCGTTTTCCGTTTCTTCCCCGCCATCGGAACGTGTTCCGGGCAACACTTCCCTGCCGCTATTGCCCCGGACGTTCGTTGCCGGCCTCGCTGATCGGATCGGCGAGACGGTCTGCATCAAGGGTTGGTTGCATCATCAACGAGCGCTCAAGGCGGTCGATTTTCTCCTGCTGCGGGATGCGACCGGCATCGCGCAGGTCGTCGTGGAAGATCCGGACGTTCGCGACATCGCCCATTCTCTCCCTCACGAATCCGTGCTGGCGATCACGGCACTCGTCGTGGCGTCGTCGCAGGCTCCGAATGGGGTGGAATTGCACGAACCATAGGTGGCAGTCCTCAATCGAGCCGAAGAGGAACCGCCATTCGAACTCTATAGATCCGACATCCCCGCCCGTCTTCCGACCCGGCTCGATCACGCCGCGATTGCCTTGCGTCACCCACGCCGGGCGGCGGTGCAGCGGATGCTGGCGGCAGCTCTCACTGGCTACCGGACCTCGATGCAGCACAACGGCTTCGTCGAGATCTCAACGCCAAAAATTCTCGGTGCGGCCCCCGAAGGCGGCGCCAATGTCTTCCCGGTCGATTATTTTGGCAGCACCGCCTATCTCGCGCAGAGTCCGCAACTCTACAAGCAGATCATGGTCGGCGCCCTGGAGCGCGTCTGCGAGGTCGCTCCCGCCTTCCGGGCCGAGCCGCATGACACGACTCGCCACCTCAACCAGTTTCTCTCGCTCGACGCCGAGATGGGGTTCATTGCCGATCATCAGGACGTGATCGCGATGGCGACCGAGGCGGTGCGCGAGATGGTCGTTGCGATGTCCGAAGCGTCCTCGGCACTTCCCGGCTACGGGTTCTCGTTGCCAAACGTCCCGTCGCGCATTCCCCAGATCCACTTCGCGGACGCGTTGGCGCTGGTGGGCGCGGCGACGGGCGAGGATCTCAGCGCGGAGCCCGATCTGGCACCTGCCCACGAACGCTGGCTGGGGACGTGGGCCCAGGAACAATCGGGGTCGGACTGGCTCGTTGTAACCGGATATCCGATGCGCAAGCGGCCGTTCTACACGCACCCGGATCCTGCCCGGCCCGAATGGTCGAACAGTTTCGACCTCCTGTTCCGCGGATTGGAGATCATGACCGGAGGACAGCGGCTTCACCGGTACGTGGATTACATGCAGGCGCTGGCGGAGCGTGACATCGATCCCGGACCGTTCGCCGGGTATCTCGAGGCATTCAGGTGCGGCATGCCGCCACATGGTGGGTTCGCGCTTGGCGTCGAGCGGATGGTTGCCCTGATCGTGAACGCGGCGAACGTCCGCGAGGTCACGCTCTTCCCGCGCGACTTGCAGCGCCTGACACCCTGATCCTGGCATGCGTATATCGGCACCGCCGGAGCTTTTCAGCTGCTCGCTGCCAGCGACGGGTGTATCATAGGTGAAAAGCTGCCGTATGAATGGCCTCATGCGTGTGGCCGCTCATCTTTGGCAACGAACCCGAAGGCATATCATGTACACAGATCGCGACAATCACATCAGTACGTTGGAATCGCTCCATCACGATCATTATTCCGTTCAGGAACTGGCCAAGCTGCTCGATATAGGCGCCTCGGTCATCGAACATGCGGTGTTCTCGGGTGATCTCAAGGCCCAGATGGCCGATCACCACATCGTAAGCATTCTTCGCAGCGATGCGCTCGCCTGGTTACATGCCAGGAACACCACTGGTACGTCGTCCAGCTAGCGGCTGCGGCTTGGCGGTGCTTTGATCCGCAAACACCCCGCGGATCGATTCGATCGCGGGGTGTCTGTCATCGGGCGTTCGGTCTGCTGGAGCGCGCTCGTCGTTACGACGGATGTCTTACTGCGCTGCTGTCTGAGACGCGACAAGCTTTGCCCGCACGATCGTGCGTTCCGGGTATGTGCCCTTGACCTGATCGAATACACCGCCGCACGTGATGATCGTCAGCACGGGTGTGGCACTCTTGCCGACGATGTCCTGGAGTTGCTCCTGTGACGGCTCCGCGTCGACCTGTTTGATCGTGTCCACGGCGTAGGTGAACACCGTCCCGTCCTCACCGGTCACGCTGATCGAGGCTCCCTGCGTGAGGGTCGCCACGCTCTGAAACACCGATGGACCGACGCCCCAATAATCGATGTGGCCCGAGAGCACCATGTTTCGATAATCAACGGTGTCACCAGCTTTGGCGGTTTCCTGATACCAAGAGACAACCCATGGACCGCTGGGATCGAGCATCTGGCCATCGACGATCTTGTTCTTCTCTACTTCGGCATCGACATTGGCGTCGGGAATGGAAATCGCGATCGGCACTTCACCCTTGGAGCCTTCACCATTGATCCCGAGTGGTCCCGCCTTGAGGTTCTTGTCCGCGTGTGTTCCCCACCCCGGCAAATTGGCGCCAGAGGATGCCATTGCTCCCAGCTGCATGGATGCCATCAGTGCCGCGCAGGCAAGGATGGGAAGCAGCATCGTTCGAAATCGTTTCATTCCTGGTGGTCTCCGCACGTCGTCGACGCTCGCTGGATGCTGGATGCTGGTAGTGAAAGGTGTGCCCAAACGCGGTGATCGCTGGTAAAGTTGGCATGCTACAAAGAGCGCCATCCGCGTGAGCGAGCGAGAACCTTCTTGCCCCTTCAATCATACCAACGATCGAGACGCGCCAAGAGGATCATTTCAGGTCGAGACCCGATTGGCTGGTGCCCCAGCGGGTCATTGTTTTTTCGGTGTAGGCGCCGATATCGAACGAGCGCTTCATCGCCCCGATCCCCATCGGCCGCACCAGCCCGGTGATCTTTCGCTCCGGTCCGAACGGCCGGTCGTGGAGGCCCCCGATGCTCCAGCCAATGTTGGCATAGCTGTTTGCATCGCGTCCGTCGATGAAATACTTGTCGTTGAGATGAACCGTATGGCGGTACGCGAGTTCGGGAGTCTCGCTCCACAGCAGGATCTGCTTCCCCCAGTACATGCGCAGCCGGTTCGGGAGCCAGCCTTCATGAATCATCTGGGTCATCGCGGCGTTCCACAGTGCATCATGTGTGGCAGCGCGTTCCAGCTGGCCGAGCGTATACGTCGAGTCGCGCTTGTCGTCCGCATGTTTCGCGAGTGTCTCGCGGCCCCAGTTTGGAATCCCCGCATATCGATCGTAATCCGTGTTGCGGAGCGCGTAGTTGATCGACAGCTCCCGCTGGACGATCAGTTCGTCGAGCAGGCTCTCCTTCGCGACGTCGGGAGCGTCTGACTCCTGAACCGCCAGCGCTATTTCGATCGGTCCGATCTGGCCGTAGTGCTGGTATGGGGAAAGCACGGTGCCCGCGTCGATATCGGCCCGGTTGCGCTGGGTGTCGTACACATCCAGGCGCTTCGAGATGAAGTGCTGCAATCGGATGCGCGCCTCCTTTGCACCACCTCGCAGATCAGGAGCCGGACCGACGCTGGTGTCCAGATCGAACGATGCGATCGCAACCAACGCGTCCGGGCCGATGCGCAGATCGGATACGACCAGCGGCTTGATATCGGATACCCGTTGCAGATACTGGTTCAGCACGGCGTGAATCTTGGGTCGCAAGGTACGCGGAGCGTATTCGGACTTCACGAACAGGCTGCTGGGGACGACCGTATCGCTATCCACCACCAGCATCGGGATATCGAGCTTTGCCGCGACCTGGGAGCGCCATTCGCGACCGATCCGGAGCGGGTTGAGATCGGTGAGGATGGCGACCGCGTGGTGCTCGCGGGCCAGCTTTGGAATGACATCCACCGGCTCCCCAACCGCGAGGGTCCAGCCGATACCGCGGGTGGCGAACGCCTCGGGCAGTTCCCGCAACCCCTCCGCCATGAAGTGATAGTGGCGAAGGTTGGCCGAGGGAAACGCGGGGACGAGACAGAACGCCGCGATAACCGGCAGATTGAGGTCCTTCGCGATCTCGACGGCGAGATTGACTGCCTGATTGGCTTGGGCGCGCTGGGCACGCTGCACCCAGAGCAGGACGCATCCTCCATTGGATTGAAGCTCGCTATCGTTCAGCACGTCGACACGCGGATTGTCTTGTGCCCAGAATTCGGCCGATTTCATACACGATGTCTCCCCCGGTGGTCGCAAGGCGGAGCGGGATCGAGCCGCAGGGATCACTGCTCCCGTCTCCCATGGGGATGCACGGCTGATGCCAGCTTGCCAGCCGCGCATCATGGACCGGACGAGGGCGAGAAGGACGGAGAACGACAAGAGGGGGAGAGCCAGTTGGCTCTCCCCCTCTTGCTATGAGTCTCCGATCGGAACACTGCGGCTTGCCGATCGAGGATTACTCTTGTCTGAGCCGCAATGTATCAGGGGCGGATATCGTCTATCACGAGTGGGAGTCGGAGTCTGATCGTCGTGTCCGTCGTCTCCATCCCAGTCCGCCAGCGAACATGAGGACCGCCATCGATAGCGCTCCATAGATGAGGATGGCCGGTTTCGAGGTGCTGGTGCTGGTGGCCGCGTCGGCTTCATTGCCAGCGCCAGCTCCGGTGTTCGGAAGCGCGCTAACCTTGGCGGCTGCAGTGGTGGTCTTGACACTTGGCTTGACTGGCTTCACCGCTGAGGTCGGGAAGGCATCCGGACCTCTGGTTGGCGCCAGCGTTGGAGCTGTTGTTGGGGTGTTGGTCGGATCGACCGGTGTGTTGGTCGGCGTCACTGGCGTCACGGTCGGTGTCACTGGAGTCGCGGTTGGGCTTGGCACGACGGTGTTCGTCGGGGTGTTGGTCGCCGTGGCGGTGGCCGTCGCGGTTGGCTGGGTCGGAGCGGTGGCTGTCGCAGTCGGCTCGGTGGTCGCCGTCGCGGTCGGCGTGTTGGTCGGCACGGTCGGCGTGTTGGTCGGCACGGTCGCCGTCGGCTGCGTCGTGGCGGTGGCCGTTGGCGTGTTGGTCGCTGTCACCGTCGGAGTTGGTGTTACATCGGGATAGTTATCGAACTGGAGGACCGCGTTGTTCTTCCCCAATTCCACTGTGATGCATGGTGGGTTCAAAATACCCGTCTGATTCGAGCCGCCTTGGCTTCCTGGCCGAGGGACCGCTGTGAAGCCAGCCGGCACGATCTCACAGACCGTGTAGGTACCTTGTGGCAAGGTGATGAAGTCGCTCTGGCCCTGTGAACCATTGCCTTCCTGGGCAATCGTGACAGGCACTGTCGTCAAGACCGTCCCATCCGGGGATGAGCCTTGATGGACTTCGAATTGGACGGTTGTGCCTTCTGCCGAGTCGACGCGACCATTGCAGTTGGAGTTCGCGTTGTCGCTCTTGTCCTCAGCGCAGAAGCGCTTCAGGATCTTGAACTTGCCAGTTTCCGGCGTAACGGTCACAGTCGCCGTTGCGGTCACAGTCGCGGTAGCGGTGGCCGTTGGCGTGTTGGTGGCTGTCGCGGTTGCGGTGGCCGTTGGCGTGTTGGTCGCTGTCGCCGTCGGCTCAGTTGTCGCTGTGGCTGTTGGGGTGTTGGTCGCTGTCGCGGTGGCAGTAGCCGTCGGCTGGGTCGTGGCGGTCGCCGTCGGCTCAGTTGTCGCCGTAGCGGTTGGCTGCGTCGTGGCAGTTGCCGTTGGCTGGGTGGTGGCCGTCGCGGTCGGAGTGTTGGTCGCAGTAGCTGTCGGCTCAGTGGTGGCCGTGGCGGTTGGGGTGTTGGTCGGGGTATTGGTTGGCGTGTTGGTCGGGGTATTGGTTGGCTGGGTGGTGGCGGTGGCCGTCGGCTGGGTGGTGGCGGTGGCCGTCGGCTGGGTCGTGGCAGTCGGCGAGGTGCCGCACGGACCGAAGCTCACCGACTTTGTCGACGTGCCGTCGACGTCGATGCTGGTGCTCTGCACCTCGACTCTGACGGTGTTCGCATTTGCAGGAACGCCCGATGTGACATCAATGGTGAACGGGTAGGATGACTGACCACTGACCAGAGTGACGGTCGTCGTGTTTGAGGTCTGATGGAACGTGCTACCCTCACCCGGTATGTGGTAGGTCAGAACCAGGGTGATCGTCGCACCAGCAACCGCGTTGTTCACGGTTATCGTGCCGTTACCGGTGCAGTCGGCACCAATGAACGTGATTTTGGGAGTGGCAGGTTTGGCCGCTTGCGACTCTGGTCCCGCCACTCTCCTTTGGGAAGGCACGTCGGTCGGGATGACTGGCACGTCGGTCGGGATGACCGGCACGTCGGTGGGATCGGTTACTTGAGGCGGAGCCTGCTCCTGTTGCGGGTCTGTTGGCACGTCAGCTCCCACTACAGGCGCTTCCTGACTGCTTCCTTCAGGAGTTGCAGGGTCGCTGGACTGCCGTGCTGTCACGATCGGGACCAGCAACTGGCTGATCAGGATCGCCATGATAATCCAGGTTCCCAACAACGGAATATGTTTCTTCATTGGTCTTTCTCCCCGGTGTAACGTGTTATCGCGGTGGTAGCCGATGATTTGGTGACGGCTTCTATAGAGCGGGGCCGTCGTTCAGGTCGGCTTTTCGCGGGCAAGAGAACTGCGACGGGCCAAAATTGGAAAAGCACCCCATCACTATATGAAGGTCCTAGTACTTTCGTCAATCAATGTCGCGCGAAGACAATTACGTACTAGTTCATATAGTTGCATTGACGTGAGAATAGCCTATGACCAAAATTTTTTCTGGTGCCGAGACGAATTATCAAGAGGCAACATTGGGTAAGTAGCCATATCGCATGTTTGGTTATGGTCATCGACGCCTTCTTCCAAACGAGTGTATTGGGAAGGTGAACGGCATCACGATCGTGGGCTGCATGAAGCGCCTGCCACTCCACTCTTGTCCCACCTGTGACTTCGCGGTAGCATGCATGAATAGTCAACGGCTGACTACAAGAGTGGTGTGTACATGGAGGAGAGACGTGGAGTGATTGAGCATTCGACCAACTGGCAGCGCACGCGGGTGCCGGCCTTGCGAAGGGCGTTGCATGCGCTGGTGATCATGCAGATGCTGCTGATCGTCCTGATTGCCAGCCCCAGCGCGACGATTTCAGTTTCCGCTGCCGCTACTGCTGCCATCGACTGCCCGGCCGCAACTCCGGCAGCGGCACCGGCCGCGACCGGCACGGCGAAGTCGGCGTCACCGGTCGCCGCAATCGACGCGACCTTCCCGGCTGGCGGTGGCGAGTTGACCGTCTTCGCGGCGGCTTCCCTGACCGATGCCTTCAATGAGATCAAGGTCGATCTCGAGGTGAAGTACCCGAACCTGAAGATCACTTACCAGACCGCGGGGTCCCAGGAACTGGTGACCCAGCTTACGGAAGGCGCCAGGGCCGACGTGCTCGCGACCGCCAACACCACCACCATGAAAGCCGCCGTCGACGGCGGGCTGATCTCCGGTCCCTCCCTGCCATTCACGGGTAATCACCTTGTGGTTGTGACCCCAAACGACAATCCGGCTGGCATCACATCGTTCGACGATCTCGCCAAGAGCGGCGTCAAGCTCGTTGTTGCAGGGCCGACCGTTCCTGCCGGCAAGTACGCCCAGCAGGCGATCTGCACCTATGCCAGCGGCAACACGGCGCCGGCCGGTTTCGTGGATGCCATCGGCGGCAATGTCGTCTCGGAAGAGAATGATGTGCGCAGCGTGCTCGCCAAGGTTCAGCTCGGCGAGGCGGATGCTGGTATCGTCTATGCCAGTGATGCGGTTGCCGCCGGTCTTGCCGGCGCGAAGCTGAACGTTATCGAGTTCCCGCAGGGCGTCCCGACCAGAGCCTCCTATCCGATTGCGGCGGTCAAGGGCGGCAACGAGGATCTGGCCAAGGCGTTCATCGCCTACGTCCTGAGCCCGGATGGCCAGAAGGTCCTTACCCACTACGGCTTCGAGGCCGCCCAGTAACGGCGCTTGCGTCGAATCAGCGAATCAGCGATTCCGGGGACCCCAATGCTTCCTCCACCTTCGATCAGGACGTCACGCACGATCGGGGGCCGCATCGGTGAACGCGTTGCGGGAAATGCATTTGCGTGGGTCCTCGGTGGGCTGACGACGCTCGGACTGATCCTTCTCACGCTTCCGCTTCTCGCCCTGACATGGCGAGCGTTTCAGGCCCGGGCCGCGATCGACGATCCGCGGTCCCGGGAGATCCTGCAGGACGCACTGCTCCTCAGCATCGGCTCATCGCTGTTCGCACTCGGAATCATCATCCTGTTCGGGACTCCGATCGCCTACGTTCTGGCGCGCGCGAGGTTTCGCGGCGCGAAGGTCGTCGACGCGTTGATCGACCTGCCGATCATCCTGCCGCCGGCGGTCGCCGGGATCGCCCTGCTCGCCGCGTTCGGACGGCGCGGCGTGTTGGGGTCGTGGCTCGATGATCTCGGGATCACGATCGGGTTCACGACTGCGGCGGTCGTGATCGCCCAGATCTTCGTCTCGGCTCCCTTTTACATCCGGACCGCTCGTGCGGGATTCATGCGTGTCGATCGCACGCTGGAGGAAGCCGCCGCCGATCTGGGCGCCAGTCCGGTTCGCACCTTCTTCCGGATCACCCTTCCCCTCTGCCGCGGCAGCCTGGTCGCTGGCGCGATTCTCGCCTGGGCACGTGCGTTGGGCGAGTTCGGGGCGACGATCATGTTTGCCGGCAACCGGCAGGGCGTGACGCAGACGATGCCGCTCGCCATCTACGAGCGGTTCGGCGCCGGTGACCTCAATGCCGCTCTTGTCCTCTCCGCTGTCCTCCTCGCCACCTCGGTCGTGTTTCTCGTGCTGGTGCGCGTGCTGGGCGAGAGCAACTCGTCCCGGTAGCAGGCATGCTCGCGACACATCGGGTCTATACTGTATGAACGACGCACTTCTCGACTGATCCCGGGATTCGGATGCACTCCACCGGTTATTCCAGCCATCACAACGTCCCGTCGCTGCCTTCGGTGGCGCTCCCGATGACGACCGGCCTCATCGGACGCGAGACCGAACTCGCCCGGATTCAGGAACTCCTGCAGCGGCCGGATGTTCGCCTCGTGACCTTGCTTGGTCCTGGTGGAGTCGGCAAAACGCGATTGGCGCTGCAGGCTGCATCCGAGATCGGCGCAAGCACTTCCTGCGTGGTGGCCCGCACCTTCCTGTCTTCGATCAGTGATCCCGCGCAGGTTCTGCCGGCGATTGCCCGTAGCCTCCATGTCCGTGCGCAGGGACGTGTCCCGCTGGAGTCCCTGATCGTGCAGGAGATTCGCGATCGCCAGATCGTGCTGGTGATCGACAACGCCGAGCAGGTAATCGCGGGGTTTGATTCGCTCCCGGGAATCCTCGCCGGTTGTCCTCACCTGACCATCCTTCTCACCAGTCGGACCGTCCTGCGCTTCTCGATGGAGCACATCATGCCGGTAGAGCCACTGGATACGAGATCTTCGTCGGCCGCGCGGCTCGCTCCGGCTACCGCGCTCTTCATTGAGCGTGCCCATCTGGTGCGACCGGATCTCGACCTGACACCCAAAAGCCTCACCGTCATCGATGAGCTCTGCCGGCAACTCGATGGCTTGCCGCTCGCGATCGAACTGGCAGCGGCACGGTCACGATTCTTCCAGCCGTTTGCCCTTCTGCAACGCATCTCCGACCGCCTCCAGCTTCTGATTGGAGGGCCCCGCGACGCCCCGGAGCGTCATCGCACGCTTCGCGCATTGCTGACGTGGTCGCACGATCTGCTGGATCCCGAGACGCGTATCCTCTTCCGTCGACTGGGCGTCTTTGTCGGCAACGGGTCGCTATCGGCGATCGAGAGCGTCTGCAATGTCTCTGGGGATCTGACGACGGGGGTCGAGGAACTCGTCTCCCGCCTTGTTGACCAGAGCATGGTGCGACTCGAAGTTGGGCTTGATGACGAACCTCGCGTCCGCATGCTGCGGACGATCCGGGATTTCTCCCGCGAGCAGCTCGAGCTGAGTGGCGAACTGGACACAATTCGTCGTGCCCATGCCGATCATTTCGCCAGCCTGATCCGGGATATTCCGGCGAGATCGTGGAACACGGGAACATCGGAATCCGAAGAGCTGACGCGTCGGTTCTATCCGGATCAGGCCAATTTCCTCTCTGCGCTCGACGTCCTCTTTGCCGACGACGACCTATCCAAAGCTATCGAACTGGTCTACGGTCTGTGCGTATTCTGGCTGGAAATTGGGGAAATCCGGGAAGGTCGGGCCTGGATCGAGCGTATTCTCCCGTTCCTCAATGGTGTTGAACGTTCCAGACAGGGCGAAGTCTATCGGCTGGCTGCGATCATGGCGACCGAAGGTTTGGATTTCGTTGCGGCCAGTACCTACGCAGCGTTGGCCGTACAGGTCGTCGACGAGGCAGGTGAGCCATGGGATGCCGCAGCGCGACATCGGGCGAATTGTGTCAATTTGTTGGGAATAAGCCTGTGGTTTGACGGGAAGCTGGAGGAAGGTGAGCGTCTGCAACGCGAATCCATCGTCTCCATGCAGAACCTCGGTGAAAACGTGCAGGCAGCTATCTTCCTCTGTAACCTTGGTGATTGCCTGCTTGAGATCGGGATGATGGATGAGGCGGAACCGCTGCTTGAGGAAGCGTTCGCCCTGCTCGAATCGGAGAAGATCGGTCTCGCCGACCTCTTCGCTGGCTCTGTGGCGTCAATCTCCATGGAACGAAGCGACCTCGCACGCGCGGGAGTGCTGTTCGAACGAACGCTCGACTACTTCGCGCATCCTCCGTTCCGGCAGCCAAAGGCGCTTGCCGATCGCCTGGTGCGGATCGCAACGCTGACGGTGAAGCATGACCACCCGGCCGCCGGTGCGCGGCTAGTAGGTGCAGCGGACGCCATCCACGATCGCCTGGGGATTCGGGAACCTGCGAACGCACTTGGAAGCTATGCGCGGGCAGTCGCCCTCCTGCGTGAGATGCTCGGTGGCGAGCAATATCGCACATGCTGGACGGCGGGGTACGGTTTGACAACGGAGCTGGTCGTCGACGAGGCACTCGCCGTGACGAGGTGGGCGCGCGATTCCGGGCTGTCGGTCGAACCTGCTGAACGGACGATCGCTCGTGGAACTGAGGACGTGGCACCCGTGCTCGCGCACCTGACGGCTCGCGAGCATGAGGTCCTGAAACTGATCGCACAGGGAAAGACCAACGATGCGATCGCTGCCGAACTCTTCATCAGTCCCCGCACCGTCACGACGCATATCACCAGGGCATACGCGAAACTGGGCGTAACGAATCGGTCGGAAGCGGTCGCGATCGCCATCCATGCCGGTCTCACCTGAACCAGATCCGATTTCCCTGGTTCAGCCCGCCGGCCATCGTGCGACACTCATACATCCCTGCGTCCGGTCGACTACGTCCCGAGAATACGATCTTGTGCGGATGCGCCCAAACCTCCCAAACTCCATGCTGAATACAGCGACACGATCCGTAGCAGCACTGATCCGGCCGGCAAGACGGGAACGTCTGCCTCGGCGGCAGGCACCTGAGTCAGAAAATCGGGAGTGAAGTGTTCTTCGATCGTGGCGGGCGTGATCAGCGATGGATCACCGTTCACGCTGTCCAGCAACCATTGAACCTGCGTGCCGGGCGCTCCCGAAGGCAGCGCATACGCTGCGACCGGTGAAGCTTTCGGTGAAGCGCTGCTTTCGGTCTCGAACGTCAGCTTCCTGATCAGTCTGCTGTCTCGGTCGATCGAGAGGCTGGTCCGTTCCTCGACGTTCACCGAACCGACGAGAACGAAGATCGCACGTGTCGATGGATAATCCCGCGTCGTGACGATCATGTTGTCCTTGATCGTAAACGGGCCGAGGTTGGCGTTCAACTCCAAGAGGTCGGCGGCCAGCTTGTCTGCCAAAATCCGGGCGAGAAGTTCAGGTGAGACATGCTTCTCGATCGGATCGCCCGTCGTGTCATTGGCAGGGGTGTTCAGGGTGTTGAGCAGCCACGCGATCTGCAATCCGAGGGCTCCTTGCGGCAGCCTAACTGGTGAGGGCGATGCGTCTGATGCCTCTGGTGACGAAGACGACGATTACGCCATGGTGGCCAGTGACGGGATGCGTTTCACATGCGTGCCTTTCAGGATCGATGAGGATGCGGACAAAGATCTTCCCGATCTTCAACGACGGCTGTAGACCGTTTGTTCCATCGATGTCCGTGACGATGGCGCGAAAGTGTTCACTCGTATCATTCACGGCCTCCATTTCCATGTTTACGAGTGATTGACGTCCGGTTTCCTGTCAATGATGCGCTCGTTGGTAGGCATGTCTTCATTCCACCGGTATCGCAACCATGTGCGGAGACGCAGGAAAGGAATGACCAATCGGGTTCGCGCGGATCGCGACGAGCATCGATTGCGACGAGACTCTTCCATAGAAGAACCTGCGCTCGGCTTGCACTGGTGTTTCGGTGGGGCGGGGGCGCACGATGGATCGCGCGAATCGATCACCGCGACCACGAGCGAGGACCTCATCGGTGTCTTGGTTTGATGAGGCTGCCCAGCTGACGCACGCATGCGATTCGCATCGCTATGACCGCCGGTGCTGCAAACTTCGCGATGCTGTATCCCGGCGGAAACTCACGATTTGAACGTATCCGACGTTCAACCGGAAATGACCACCCTGTTGATAGCATTGATCGATGACAGGTACTCATCCATGCCTGTGATATGCAGATCCAAGCATATCAACGAATCGCTGGGGTGCAAGGTCCCCGACTCCATTGTGACCACAGGATGGCGGAGATGCGTTGTGTGGATTGGGCGTATCTGGCGGATTGCCTATAGTGACGAACGCATTCAGCAAGAGGACGGATCGTTCTGGCGATGACTCTGTCAGGAACGCAGAATCCCCCGACCGGATGTTCCCGGTCGGGGGATTCTTGCCGCTCTGATCGACTGCGATGCTGGGCGGGATGAGCTGCGATCATCCCGCCCTACATTCCACCCTCAGCGAAAATGCCGATGGAGCGACATAATTACGGTGCGAACGGGAGAAATCGACCGGATCAGAGAGGGAAAGTGATCGATTGTGGTACCCGACGATTAACGCGGCCAGCCGAACGGCGAGAAGCTGCGATCGTATCGGTTGAGATCCTTGCGGGCTTCGTCTGCCGTTGGGTAGCCGCTGCCGGAACGAAGGACGGTGCTGTAGTAGCGATCGAATCGACTTGAGCCGATCGAAGGAGAGCCGTGGTTGAAGTGGAAAAAGCGTCGGAGTGCGTTCATGGTCTATGTGCCTTCTTTGTCATGGTTGCAGTGGATCGCGGGCATTGATGTCCGCTTCCGTGTACCTCATTGTATCATAGTATGCAGATATCTGCATGATTTGTTGTAACTTTGTGAACATGCCGTTATATGGATGTGAAATTTGGCATGCAGCGAAATTGAACTGTTGCACAGCGCCGCTCGGCGGTGGTCGCGAACCGGGCAAAAGGCGTACCATCTGCCGTAGTGGGTAATTCCGGGGGGGGGTGTGCGAGTCATGGGCCCGCGGTGTGCGGCGCAGGATGTCCATGGACCCCAGTTCTATCGCGATCTCTGACAGGTGTCGTGGGGCTGCCTGTCTCCAGATCGATATTGACCAACCGGCGGGCATCACGGTCGATGTGCGTCCTCTGGAGAGTGTCTGTATGGTGTCGTGTCATAACTTCGCGTCGGAACAAGATTCATGAGCGGTCGATCGCAATCAGGACCCCATCCATCGACTCGTTCAACCAAACCGCCAAAGCGACGTGGTGCCCACATTCTGAGCACCCTGCTCTTTCTCGCCGCGATCGGCTTTGCGATCGCGGCCGTCTTTCTGTATGTTCAGGATCGGGACAAGCCGGATGTGCGCATCCCACCCACCGCGTTGCCCGGCCAGAACAACCTCTCGACTGTCCTGACAGCGTTCAAGGATTCCGGGCTCAAGTCCGAATACGGTCGCACGCCCACCGGCAAGTCGTCTCAGCTCGGCCAACCTGGGCAGGTCCTCACGGTCGAGGGTCAGACGGTCTACGTCTACATCTATAATGACGGGGACAAGAGCGCGTCCGTTCGCGATCGCGAAACGGAGGCAAAAGCCATCGACGCCGATACGATGACCATCACCACACCGTCGGGCAAGGATCTCCGCAACGGTGAGCCCCTTCATATCGCCCAGGGGAGCAACGTGATCACGGTCGTCGTTGGTGACGATGCGGATGTCGCGGCGAAAATCCAGAAGGTAATCGAGGCACTCCCCTGACCAATCCTGATGCAGATCCAATCACCCCTCAACGTGAACCCGACACCGCCTTGGTACCTGCTGCAGATGCATCGCAGGCGCCGCGTGGTGACCCCTTTGCGGAGTACGACGATTTCGATACCGAAGTCGCCGAGAATGGCCGGATTGGCTACAGCCGCTATGGTCGGTGGTCATCGATTGGGCTGGCGCTGGTGATCCTCATCGGGCTGCTCGCGGTGGGCGTCGTAAACCTGGTGGAGGGAAGCGACAAGGATGGTGATGTGCCGCAGGCCACGGTCGGAGCACAGGCGGACCGGCCAGCCCCCGAGTTCTCTTTGGCATTGTTCGACGGTGGGACCTTCAACCTGGCGGATCAGCGCGGCAAGGTCGTGGTCCTGAACTTCTGGGCGTCCTGGTGTGGGCCTTGCAAGGAAGAGATGCCGACAATCCAGGCGATCTCGTTATCTTCGCCCGCAAATGTCGTGTTCGTTGGTGTCGGTGCTCGCAACGACAAGGATCCCGACGCCCTGGCGTTCGCCAAGAAATACGGTGTGACCTACCCGGTGGGCCGGGATAGCGCTGGTGGAGATGATCTGCGTGGCGGGATCGAGCAATCCTACGGAATTCCCGGCTATCCCTCGACGATCGTGATCGACCCGGCTGGCAACATCTCGGGCATCAAGATCGGCGCGATCTCCGCCGACGAACTCAACTCCTACATCGCCACCGCTGCCGCCAAAAGCTAGGCCCTCGCAGTCCCGAATGCGTCTTGCTGCAGGCGGGATTGCCTGCCTTCCCATTGACGCCCACTGGGCACCCTCCCGGTGGTGATTTCGAGAGCGTGTCCGCACTGGTCATGATGACCGCTGATGGATTGTGGCGGGTACATACAGTACCGCGTCGACCCCTGCCGAGTGATCGTAGAAACGACGTGCATCCAGCCGGCAGAGGATCCGAGGCTGTGGTCTGTACTGAAGCGCATTCACCATGACCCACGGCCGTACATGACGAAGGGTCACTCCCATTTTGGGAGTGACCCTTCGTCATTTCCGATGTCTTGTAGACGACCGGCTCAGTAGCCTTCCGTCGTAAGTATCTCGTCGAGGTCGGTGAGGAGCGTATCTGCCGTTTTCAGGGAAGCGACCGCCTGATCGAGCGAATCCTGATCTGTGGTATCACCGAAATACACGATGATATTGGCCGACGCGCTGCTCAGGTTCTCTGAAAGAGATGTGTATGCATCATCGATGTCCTCGAACCCGCTCGGAGCGTCGTAGGCAGGCAGCGCCGACCACGAGACCAGGATGTCGGTAAGGTCGTCGAAATCAGCGTCGGTCGCATCAGCGCCCAATCCGATGATTTCGTAGAAGCGATCGACTTCTTTCTGGCGGGCATCCACCTCTGCCCGGATATTGGTCAGATACTCGTCGGCGTTGGCTGTGCCACCCGTTTTCGGCGTCTTCGACTCCTCGGTGGCGCGTGGCGTCTTCGAGGGCTCTTCGGTGGCGCGTGGCGTTTTTCGCGCCGTCGCGGTCGGTTCTTCCGTTGGTTGCGCGGAACCTCCGGCAAATTCATCGCCAGCACCGATCGCGACATCAACAGTCGCGAACGTATCATCGTTGCCCGGTATGAGGATGACGCGCAAGTCACCGGCGGTGCCGCCCACGTTGTACGAGCGGTAGGTGCTGCGGCTGACTTCCTGACTGAGGGCTTCGCTGGATCCGGTGTAGAGCAGTTCGCCGCCGTCGAGCTCGGTTGCGTTGCTGTCCAGCTCGACATCGGTCGGGAGGAACTGGCCGGCCGTCGAGAGGGACTTCGTCTCCGACCATCCGGTCTTGGCATTCAGCTGGATGTGAAGGGCGACATCGTCATCCCAGAACACGATGATCGAATCGTACCCGCGGATGTCTTTGTACACCTCGCCGAGGGCAAAATCGCTCGCGTCCGCGTCATCGACCGGCGTACCGAACTCGTCTTCGAAATCGGCTCGTGTGCCACCGAGAACCCCGAAGAGCGCGTCATCGGTAGCCGGTGTCTCCTGATCGACCTCGGTTGGCGTCTGCTCATCCTCGACAGTTGGTGTTTCCTCGTCCGGGAGTTTCTTCCGGTCCGCCTGGAAACCGAGCGTCGAATCCGCAACGAGCAGGCGGTCGATCGTGGAGAACGACCCATTCGTGCCAGCGGTGCGGGCGGGAGCTGCGGCGGTCATCGCTGGTGCCGTCAACCCCACCATCAGGGCGATCAGTATTGCGAGGCGTTGCACTACTACTACCTTGAATCTCATGTGGTTTTCTCTCCTCGACCGTGAAGGTCATCGCGTGTTGTCCGCATGGCTCCATGCTTTCCGGCTTCCCAGCTTTCCAGCTTCCCAGGAAGTGCAGAGCGAATCTCACCGTATCGTGACCGCGACACATGCCCGTGTCCGTGTCTGGTCTGATATCAAGACGTGGGTCTTGAACGTCCGGTTCCATCGATCGAGACAGCAAAATGGCTGTCCATCGCGCGCGTTATCGCCGACCTGCTGCTTCTTGAACGGTTTGTCTCCCCAAATGTAATACGAAAACGCCGCCGAATGAAGATCGGCGGCGTTTTGATGACCTTTGTAGCGATCGCAACGGTCGGATTTGGATGCATCCGATGCATTCACCTATCGTGCGGTGGCGGTCGCCCCGATCGGAACGTGCGTCAGCCAGTCCGAGTGATCGCTGGACCGGCCCCGGAACAGATCGAACAGCCTGGTGCTGATCTGGCCAGAGATTGGACCTCGCGCTCCCGCGCCGATCGTGCGACCGTCGATCTTCTCGATCCAGGCCAGCTGGACGCCGGTTCCACAGAAGAAGGCCTCATCCGCGATGTAGATCTCGGATCGATCGATGTCCCGCTGTTCTGTTGGGATGCCAAACTCAGAGGCGAGTTGCAGAATGCTGCGGCGGGTGATTCCTTCGAGAATGTCGCTGCTGATCGGCGGCGTTACCAGCACACCCTCGCGCACCATGAAGAGGTTGCAGGAACTGCCTTCGGCGATCTTGCCGTCGGAATTCAGCAGGATCGCGTCATCGGCCCCCATTTCCTCTGCCTGATCCTTGGCGAACGCAGAGTTCACGTACGAGCCGGTCAGCTTGCCACGACTCGGAATCGCGTTGTCCGATATCCGCGTCCACGACGACACGATCGCGTGTTGGCCGCGTGTGGTGTCGAGATAGTCACCCATCGGCAGCATGTAGATCGCAAGTTCGTCATGCATGTTGCGGAGACGAGGGGTCAATTGCACGGATGCCTTGTACACAAACGGTCGGAAATAGACATCGGTTGTTGGGGCGTTGCGGGTGACCAGTTCCACCATCTTGTCGGAGAGCGTGTCGACGGTGAACGGAAGGTCCATCCGAAGGAGCTTCGCGGAGCGGAGGAGGCGTGCCGAGTGCTCGCGCAGTCGGAAGATGATGATCGATTCGCCGTCCTCGGCGAGATAGCCACGCACCCCGGCAAAGGCGCCCGTTCCATATTGCAGCGCATGGGTACCGATGCTCACCTTGGCCTCGGTGAAGGGGATGATGTTGCCCTCGAAAAACGCATATTCAAGTGTCTGATCGAATGCCATCGCGCTATCTGCTCCTGCTTCATACGGCAAACCCCGATGGGTTCGCCCGTTAACCTGCGTGAATGCCTCCCGATGCAAAGGTTGCAGTCACTTGCCTGTACGTCCGAGACCGAACCAGCAACGCCTTCAGCCCGCGATCTCCACGACGGAGAAGACCCGGTAATGTCCCTCTTCCATGGCCTGCGTTTCACATGGACGGGGAGGCCAACTCTTGCGAATGCGGGGAACGGTGAGTGTTGGCGGCAATCGGAGCCGGGATGTCCTTGGGCGGCATTATCGCACAGGATTCGCGATTGCCTCATACCGCTTCGGCGGCAGTGGTATCGGGGATCAGTTCGTCGAGTTCCTCGGATGACTTCGGTCGCAGAGAGGGCGCCCAGATAGCAACGGCGATCGCTGCTCCAACAACCCCGATCATGCCAAGCGATTGACCCGCGCGCATGCCGACATGATCGAGGAAATATCCGGAAATCACCCCACCCAGCGCTGCGCCGGTCGCCAGCGCCGATCCCAGCCACGCAAACGCCTCGGTCAAGGACGCCCGTGGGGAGAGGTGCTCGATCACGGTGTTCGAGGCGATCAGCGCAGGAGAGATCGAAAGCCCGATGAAGACGCCTGCGATCCCCATGAACACGATCGAGTTTGCGAAGACGAGTGGAATCGTGCCGAGCGCCAGCCACCAGATTGCCAGTTTCAGACGCCGATCGACCGGTGCCTTCCAGGCGATCATTCCGTAGAATGCCGCGCCAATGAAGCTCCCGAATGCGAAGAGGGCGGCCAGTACGCTTGTCGCTCCTGGCGAACCGTGTTCCCGGGCAAAGGCCACGATCATGATGTCGACCGCACCGAAGATAAAACCAACGGCGAACAGGATGCCGACCACCACCCGTATGCCACCGATCGAGAAGACCGATCGGTGCTTGTCGGTGGAGCCGTGAATTGGCGACAGCCTTACTTCCGCTGACCCGGCCTCGCGCACCCCGGGCTGCCGAATCATCACGGTCGCGGCAACCATCGAGAAGAGCATGGCGAAGATGATTCCGGCTGCCGGATCCACTTCCACACAGAGCGGCACAACGAGCAGTGGGCCGATCACGAACCCCATCTCGTCCGCCATGCTCTCCATCGAATACGCGCGTTCCAGAGAAGGTCCGGATCCGAGCAGGTTCGTCCAGCGTGCCCGGCTGAGCGATCCAAATGGCACGCTCGACGAACCCACCACCGCCGCGCTGAGGCACATCAGGATCGGATTCGCGCCGAGGTGGGCCGACAAGACGAGCCCGGTCACGCCGCTTGCCTGCAAGACCGTTCCCCAGATCAGGATCCGGTGCTCGCCGTACCGATCGGCGATCCGGCCAATCCGGGGTGCGGCGACCGCCCCTACCAGTGTCTGCACGGCGCCGACAAGACCCGCCAAGGCATACGAGCCGGTGACCAGTTGCACCAGGAGGATGCAGCCCAAGCCCCTCATCGCCAGGGGAATGCGGCCAATGCAGCCTGCCAAAAAGAAACCAAGCACTCCTGGCTCAGCCAGAAGCGCACGATATCCTGGAACCTCGGTTGTCGACGATGAATGTTGCATGTCACCTTGGGCGCGAATGGGTTCCGACGGCGGAGGAACGAAAACGGTCGGTTATCGAGTATCACACGGTGGGGACAGTTCAGTTGGGTGTGGCCCATGTGTTCCGGGGTGTCGGGATCAGGATCGGGACCCGTTCGAGGTCGGGCGGGAATCGTCCCGCGCATCGGCGCGCGTCCGGCCGGGGCGGCGGGAAAGCCGCTGTTCGAGATCCTGATCGACCTCATCGCGCTTGACGTCGTACGAAAACAGCTTTGCGAGCAGGATGCCGAACAGGACGCCGGCAATCAGGCCGACATACCATTGGCTAGGCGAGAGCGCGGCGAAGATCAGTCCGAAGGAGAGACCGACCGCAAAACCGGCAAGTTCACTTCGATTGGAGGAAGTAAGATCGTTGAACATGAGGATGACGTCCTGTCGATTACAAGCCGTAAGGCCGCGTCACTACGTACGTCCTCTCATTGTACTGGCATCGTCACGCGACCGGCACCTCGTCGGGACACATGATCGGGCACGCGTGAGCTATCGGATACTGAGCGGATGCTTGCCGGCGAATTCCAAACCGGACGTGGGGGCAAGACAGATCGACGTCGAATGCCGAACCAGCCATCACCTACAGGAAAGCACGCAGCACGATGAGTAATCCAGATCCACGAACGAAAATCCAGTCGAAACAGCAACCGCGCGCCGTGCTGTGGGATCTCGACGGCACATTGATCGATTCAGCCGAGTGGCATTGGCTCAGCTGGCAGGAGATCCTTCATGCCGAGGGATACCCCATCACGCAGGAGGAGTTCCTGCTCGGTTTCGGGAGACGCAACGACGAGATTCTGCGCGAGTATTTCGGCGAGGAAGCAGATATCGATCGTCTCGCCAGGATCGGCGAAGCCAAGGAGAACCGTTACCGCGAGTACGTCGAGCAACACGGGGTGGTCGTGCTGCCGGGTGTCGAGGAATGGCTCGACTTCCTGGCGGAGGATGGCTGGCAGATGGCGATCGCCTCGTCTGCCCCCACCGAAAACCTTGGCATCATTCTCGACGTCTCCGGTCTCGCTCTCTACTTCGACGCTGTCGTCGGCAAGGAGGATGTGGTTGCGGGGAAACCCGATCCCGAGGTGTACCTCACCGCTACGGCTCGACTGGGCATCCCGTCCAACCGGGTGATCGTTGTCGAGGATGCGGCGGCCGGAGTTATCGGGGCGCACGCCGCGGGCATGCTGGCGATCGGTGTCGGACCGCGTCACGCAGACCTTGGCGCGGAGATTTCGGTAGAACGGCTCGACGACCTTGACGACGATGCGTTCTCCCGCCTGCTGGCATCGCGGGTCGATCATCCGTAGATCGTGTGCCTTGCCACTCCCGGCTGCCTCCTCTTGTCCGGCTCAGGCGATCACATCGGCAACAATCGCATCGAGGGCGATGCGCGCGGATTCCGGCGTCATCGACACCTGGAATCCGCGCTGCCCGCCGTTCATGAAGACGATCTCTTCCGCGAGCGCAATTCGTTCCATCACCTTGGGCAACAGCCGCTTCTGCGCGAACGGACTTATCCCACCGACGTGATAGCCCGTGAGCCGCTCCGCGTCGGACGGCGCGATCATCTGCGCGGACTTGCCGTGCATGGCGGTGGCCAGCTTCTTCATGCTGACCTCGTGATCGGACGGCACCACCACGCAGACAGGTTTGCCATCGACTTCCGCGATCAGCGTCTTCAGGACCATCCGGGGCGGCACTCCCAGAGCCGCCGCCGCTTGAAGTCCCTTGTGATCGGCGTCAGGATCGTAGTCGTGCGGGTGAACATCGAACGTCACGCCAAGTTTGCGGAGTTCCTGTGTCGCGCGCGTCGTCTTGCTCTTGCTCATCGATTCCCTGCTCCGGGTCTTTCGTCGCTGCTGGTGACGACGGCAGCAGCACTCTCCGCTGCGACTTTCAGTAGCCGTTCGCCGTTGCGGCGGAACTCGTCGATCATCTCGATCGGACTGATCACCTGCATCGGGAATGGCATGTTGCCGATCCGCCAGACGAACCAGGCCAGGCTCTCCGTCGAGGAGATCAGGCGGGTGGTGGTTGCATCGATCGCTTCCAGGATTGCCAGATCCGGGGAGATGTACTCTCGCACCCCGTCAATCGACGCCTCGATCACGATCTCTACCTTGTAATCACTCCGCACCATCGCCAGGGATGCCATCACCGCCGCCCGGACATCGAAGTCCTCCGGTGGCGTGAAGGATGTCTCCAGCAGATCCACTCGTCGAATCCGGTCGATTCGGAACGTGCGTGTCCCCTTTCGCAGATGACACAAGCCATGCAGATACCAGCGACCGTAGTGCACGACAATGCCGTACGGCTCGATCTCGCGCGCTGATTCGTCACCATCCGCTCGTCCGTAGCGCATCCAGCATCGCTTGCTCGTAATCGTTGCCTGGGCGAGCGACGCCAGTACATTGGGATTCGGGAAGGCACTTGTCGGCAACTGGTTCGGTTCGGGCAGCAGCATGCTCGACCGGATCGTCTCGATCCGATCGGCGAGATCGCACGGCAACACGCGCTCGATCTTCTTCAATGCCTGCGTTACCGGGGCGGGAAGTTCGACATCGGTCGTCGTACGCGTACCCAGCAACGCGATTGCGAGGCCGATCGCTTCTTCCGGGCTGAACATCAGCGGAGGCATTCGGAAGCCGGGCCGAAGCCAGTAGCCGCCCATGCGTCCTGTCATCGGCTCCACCGGAATGCCCATCTCGTGCAATGTTGTGACATAACGGCGGATCGTGCGAGGTGTCACGCCGAGTTCTTCCGCAAGCCGTGGCCCCGTGATTCCCGGTCGATCCTGCAACAGTTCGAGCATTGCCAGAACCCTGCTTGCCGGTTTTGTTGCTTCGATCATCGACACGTTCCCCTGCACTGTGGAGCTTCCATTGATCCGGTCAGTATGCCAGAACAATGAGGACGGAAACTGTCCGGCAGGCGACCTACAATGGATGTATCGACATTCAGAACGGCTCCAGGGCCTCACACGAACAGGAGCAGAACCACAACCATGGCAGAGATTCAAGATCGATCAGAGGACGCCACGACGTGGACGAACGATGCGGCGCTGTTGGTCATCGATGTCCAGCGCGGGGTTGTTGTGGATGGATGGGATCGCGAAGGGATGCTCGAACGAATCGCCGGGCTCATCGATCACGCCCGGGGAATCGCTGTTCCGGTGATCTACATCCAGCACGAAGTGGAGGATTATCCATCGATGTCGCGCGGCGGAGATGAATGGCAGATCTGCGATGAGGTCGCGCCGCGTGAAGGCGAGGTCGTGATCGCGAAGCGGTATCCGGACGCCTTTGCCGATACCGACCTCCGCGCAACGCTGGAAGACCTGGGGATTGGCAACCTGATTATTGCAGGGGCGCAATCCGATGCATGCATTCGCGCGACAACCTATCGTTCGATCGCCGACGGGTTTGGCGTCACGCTGGTCAGCGATTGCCACACCACGTGCGAGCGAGAGTTCAACGGCGTCGAGATCTCGGCAGAGCAGATCATCGCGCACGTCAACCTCTCGACGCCGTACATCCAGTATCCGGGTCGCGCGCCGAAACTCGCAACGCAGGCGGAACTGGTTACCCAAGGTCGAACAGCGAACGTCTCGTGATCTATCGGCGATGTTTCGCTGCCATCGGTCATTGACACGTGTCGATTCCTTCCCGCCATTTCAGCAGCGCGTCGGACCTTGTGGAGAAATCTCTCTCCGTTCGCACCAGACATTCGAATTGCCCTGATCGGTTCCTTCGTCATCCCGCCTATCTCTCCCGCATCGCTATCCAATCGCTTGTGATTCTCACCATCAATCTGGAGGATGCGCAGATGCTTCCGAACAATCTCGACATACTCTACATCGCGATCGAGGAACGACAGCGCCAGGTGCGCCAGCACTATCACCAATCGCTCGGATTGCCAGCATCGACTGGTCCGATCCGTCGTGCAATCGGGCGCTTTCTGATCTGGAGCGGTCACCACGTGGGTGGCGCGGAAGGCGTTGGCGGCGCAATCGGGGCAGCGGCGAATCCCGCCGCGACGCCAGTGGTAGCGTTTTCCGACCACTACCCTCGTGTTGATTTTGACGTCGCAGCCTGATCGGGTTGCGGAAAGGCAGACACTATGGAACTGGTGGTGTTCGTCGTGGCATTCCTGGTGCTCGATCTTCTCGCGTGGAGGTTTGGGGTCGATTCCCGGGATGGTCAGCGCAACTGGCCATAGGCGCGAAGGCGGAAGGGAATGGTTGGCACTGACCCTGCCAGAGCCGATTGATCCAGGGAAGAGCGTACTCGGCACGAGTGTCCTTCCGGCATAACTCGCATCGATCTCGTCAATAGTCCTCAAAGGATCGCTCTGGCCGTTGACGGCCAGGGCGATCCTGCATTGTCCAGCGCCAGATTGGATGCGCGGGTGTGGTGCAGGCACTGTTCTGTTCGCCTGTGCTGTGGCGAACGTGCAGCGTGGACATCGCCGCTGGCCCGCATCAACGTGCTTGCGATGCTGGTCGAATGATGGTCAACGCCGTGAGGTTTCGGGATACTGTAGGGGATGCATGAGAATTCTCACTCGATGGTAATTCGGTGGGAGGTGCTCATCGTGCAACCGCTGATGCTGTCCGCTGTAGACGTGGCTGAGGTCAGGAGCAGTACACGCGTGGCGACGAAGAAGTCCTTCGCTGGTGTGGAACGGGTGCAATCGGAAACATTCTCTCCAATCTGGGCTGCCCAGACGCTGCGCGTTGGTCCCTTTGTCGATGAACCGGAAACACGAGAACGGGTACATGCGTTCCTGGAGCGACAAGGTCTGGTTGGCGCATCCTACCATCACGAGGTTTATCTGAGCGATCCTCGGCGGGTCGCCGGGTGGCCCCCGAAAAGCTGCGGACCATCCTGCGAATCCCTTTTCTCACGAACTGATCGAGATACGCCAAAATCGATCCAACAGGTCGAGGCGAAAGCGATTGGGCCTTCGGTCGTTTGACCGCTGCCGGATGAGGAGATGAACGTGACCGTATCGGTTCGTGAGTACATGTGGACGCCGTGGGATCAGCCGGGCAACGAGCATCTCCGACTGCGCATGGACGACGGTGATGGAGGTGATGGCAGCATTCAGGCCGACAGCCAGATCGTGATGATCGCGGACGACGCGGACGACAGGGTGCTGCGCGTCTCCTATCGCATCGAACTCGATGCCAGCTGGCGCGTGCGTTCGACCCGCATCGCATCGGAGCAACCGGACGGGTCGGTGATTGGTCTGGTGTTGCAGGCAGATGGGCGTGGAAACTGGACGGATGGCGGCGGGATGCCGCTTCATGAACTTGATGGCTGTATCGATGTCGATATTCAGGCGACTCCGTTCACGAACACGTTGCCGATCCGGCGGCTCGCCCTCAAGCCACATCAGCAGGAGACGTTCAGGGTTGCCTATGTTCGCGTTCCGTCGCTCGACGTCTCGGCGGAAGAACAGTGCTACACCGGCCTGGCCGATGGTCGCGTCCGGTACGAGTCGGTCGAGACCGGCTTCACGCGAGATCTCGACGTCGATCGCGATGGATCGGTCGTGACGTATCACGGTCTGTTTCGACGCGTGTGGCCCCGTCGTTCGTGATCGTTCAGGGATGCTCGTGGTACACTCTGGCGTCAGGAACGCTTGTGCGTCTCCCCATGGCGCCATAGCCAAGCGGCAAGGCACGGGTTTGCAAAACCCTGATCGTCGGTTCGAATCCGACTGGCGCCTCCAGAAGAGAACGAATCGGCAAGGGGCACCATAACGGTGCCCTTTCATCGTGCGTGCGCGGTGCGTCCGCGATGCGTGCGCGTGTTGAATTTCGACCGTGTGGCTGGAATCGCCACTCGTCATCTGTCCGCTGTCGACCCCAGGAATGAGGGATCTCATGTCGTCTGCTCCGAACGAATCCGCTTCTGGTCCCCCCGATGCCGCGAACCAGCTTCCATCGTCCGCCCCCGCACCCACGTCATCCGTGCGGAAGCGCAGCCGCGCAATTGCTTGGGGGTCCGGCGTGTTCCTCGCCCTTGGCGTCGGCATTCCGGTCGCGCTTGCCTTGCAGGACTGGCGACCCGGGCTGATCCTCGGCCTGCTGATCGGACTCCTGACCGTCGTTGGGTACCTGAAGGCGGGTTCCGACCACGCCGAACAACGTGCAGATCGCATCGCCGACCAATACAGCCGGGAAGATGCCGACGACGAAGACGATGACGGCAGTTACAACTAAGGCGGATTTCGGAATAAGTGACGACTCGTAGGGATCGCTCGTAACCCTGTAAATTCGTCTTGTGAGCGCTCGCTTCATTCACTCGCGCAATTCTCGGAAATTGTGCCCGTTACGTAGGGGTCCGCCGCGCTGCGAACACGGGGACCACTTCGCAGCGCGGCGGACCCACCACTGCAACGCGGTGGATCAGCCCGCTGGGGTGATATCTGGCAGGCACGACTTCTGCAACCTGTGCGTAGTGCAATCCATGGTAACCAGGAGAAGGAGTTGCGCGGTGAGCAGCAACGACGACCCAGTTGAGGGCGGTGATGAGGGTGCCGATTCAGCTTGCGACATCTGGCGGGGTGAACCCGCCATGCCGCATGAGGTTGGCTTTGGCAGCCGGCGCGCGTTCGATGGCCACCTTCTCCACGTCCGTGTCGACGATGTGCGGTTGCCGTCCGGACGCGAGTCGGTGCGGGAGATCGTCGAGCATCCTGGCTCGGTCGTGATCGTGGCACTGACAACCGATCAGGAGGTGCTGATGATCCGCCAGTTTCGCTATGCAACCGGGCGGTACCTGCTCGAGTTGCCGGCTGGGCTGATCGATCCGGGCGAGCATTTCATGGAAAGCGCGGCGCGCGAGTTGATCGAGGAGACTGGCTACCGGGCGGGGTCGTTGCGTCATCTCACCACGGTTTTCATGAGCCCGGGCTACACCCAGGAACGATCCGCGATCGTGCTTGCCAAGGATTGCCAGCCGGTCGATCACGCGCCCGACCAGGATGAGCCGATCGAGCTGATCCTCCGCCCGCTCGCCTCGCTTGGGGAATTGCTCGTTCCCGGAAACACGACCATCGAGGAAGCGCAGGCGATGCTTGGCATCCTCTGGTTGCTGAGATTGGTTGCAGCCGGAGGGGTGTGAGGTTCTTCGAAATAGCTCGTGATGAGCGTGTTTCCTTGGATGTCAAACAAATTAAGGAATTAATATACCGATCGGTATATTCGGCAGCTGAGGCGCAATTTCAGCCTTCTCCATGACTCCATGCCTCCTGCATTTCTTGTTATCCGAGCCGAAGAGGCTAGCACCTCTGCAGGTGCCGACCTCTTCCAAGAGCGTTTGATCGTCAAGGGGGACTCATGGGCGACGCAGGTAGTGGTTCAATCCATCTAGGTTTCGCCACCATCTGTTTGGCCGGTGAGGTGTTCTCGTGTATGGACTTTCACGTCATCCCGAGCGCAGTCGAGGGATCTCTTTCGTCTCACGTTCATATCCGGAATCCCCTCCATCACGGGAGGCTTGAACGGTGGGAGCGTCAGAGAGAGATTTCTCGACAAGCTCGAAATGACGGGTGAAGAACATGACGGGCATATGGACTGACATGGCAACAATTCCATGACAGAGCAATCAACGAGAGTGCTCGACCGAATCGACCAACGATCCAGTCATGTACAGTTCATCCTTGCCGAGATCGAGATGGACATCACCGAGCAATTGGCGGATGTCGGCAACCGCGATGTCACGCCCGACTGTGCTCCCCGGGCGGTTCGTGAACGCCTCGGCGACATAGAACGGCTGAGTGAGGTACCACTGAATTTGCCGGGCATGTGACTCGAGCGAGGCGCCCGTTTCATCGTGATGGTCCGTATCAGGGTCCGTCGACGCTTGTCCCAGGAGTCGCTTCGCTTCTTCAACAACATCGAATTGTTCATGACCTACACGCTCCGAAATGAGGACCGTCGAGGTCGATCTCAGCGGATCGATCGCGGGATACAAACCTTGAGTGGCCATTCCCGACGAAAGCGTGATGGCTGCATCGAGGTGCTCCATGACGTGGAAAAGGGCTTCCGGAGATGCGTCGACTACCGGCACGTAGATAGCGTCGACAACTCTTGACGCACGATACTCGAATTGTTGGACGACCGTTACTTCCTTGGGAGTCTGGACGAATACCACGATCGAGATGTGGTGCGATGTTCCTTCAAGGCGCTGGATAAGCTCTTCCACCAATACGATTTTGCCTGAGTTCATGTCTCCCGCGAGCCCGATCAGGCCACCGGTGGGGAGTGGGCAGAACAGGTCGATTGCCTTGATGCCCGTCTCGATCACGTCGTGATGGGCGGTCTTCCTTCGCATCATGGGGATGAGGCGGAGAAGAGATTCGTCGTCCAACGGTAGCGACACCGGAGATCCGGTATCAAGCACCTGCATTCCTGGCTCGACCACTGCCTTCAAGCGATCCGGAACGTTCATGGTGATTAGGCGCACGAGGTCATCATCAAGGTATTGCGCGACTTGAGCGGTCAGACTCAAGCCAGTTGCCTCGTTTGTGATGGTGACCGCATTAAGGATTGTCGGTCGGGTGTCCTTGGGGAACCTGGCGTCGATAAACGGACCTTGTGTACGGATGACCTTTCCTACTCGGTCGGCGAAATCCTTTGGGAGATCATGCTGAGCAAGTGCATCTTTTGTCATGGGGAAGAACCCTCCTTCTCTCAGGTGTTTCCGGGCTGACCGCAAGCGGTTGTTCACCACGCTCACGGGGAGATTGAGAAACTGCGCGACATCGCGCTGCGAGTGGTCCCGGATGTAGTACAGAATGGCGACAACGCGCTCGGATTCAGGAAGACCGTTGATGGCGGCGAGGGTGAGGTCGAATGATTCCTGCTGTTCAGCTATCTCTTCTGGCCCGGGCATGCTGGTGGGAATCCCGAGCGTATCGTCGATCGAGAGGTGCGACCAGCGCTGCCGGTGCTGCCGGCGCAGAAGGTGAAGACACTCATAACGAACGATCCCTCGCAACCAGCCGCCGAATCGTTCCGGCTGCCGGAGGTTCGAGAGATTGCGATAGGCGACAATGAACGCCTGCTGCGCTGCGTCCTCTGCCAAGTCGAAATCACCGAGGGTGGCGTACGCGTATCCAAAAGCCATGACCTGATAGCGCTGAACCAATGCGGTGAAGGCATCCACATCCCCCTCTATTGCACTCGCCACGAGTTCTGGCACATCCATCGAAAAAACCTCCGATCACAAAAGAAGCAAGCCCTCGATAACAAGTGCCAGTCGGGATGGAATCCCTGTATGTATGCAAGCCACGGTGTGTTGCATGCGATACACATCATCGGAGGCGCACTGTCGTGCTTTTGGTGCGGACGCTGCCTTGGCGGAGGGACACCAAGCACATCGTGGGGGATCCATGCATGTCTTCTGGGCTTGGCTGGGTCAACGACGACTGCTTCGTCGGGGATAAAGAGACTCGTCTCCCAGAGGGAGTCACAATCGGCATCCCGATTAATTGAGCGTGCACTGCTTGGATTCGCACGCGTTGGAGACCGGTCCATGGGCTCGAAACGCCCATAACGACGGGGATAAATAGTAACGGGGTATAAAACGAATTAAATGCGTGCAAGAATGCAGATGGCAGGCTCCGATACCCTGCCATCTGCATGTGGTTGTCCATCATATTCCTGTTTTGCTGGGGGTTCAGAGTTCGCGGCGGGCGATGTCGGTGCGGTGCTGGGCACCCGCAAAGGTGAGCCGCTCGACGGCATCGTAGGCGCGATCGTGCGCATCCCGCAGCGTGCCACCAAGTCCGACCACGGTGAGCACGCGTCCACCGGCTGTCACGATCTGTCCGTCCCCAGCCCGCTTCGTCCCCGCCTGAAAGATCAGAACGTCCTCGAGTCGGCCTGTGTCGTCCAAACCGTGGACTGGATAGCCGGTCTGGTAGTCCCCCGGATATCCACCCGAGGCCAGACCCACTCCCACGGCGAATCCGTCTGCCACCGGCACTGGCAGCTGATCCAGCCGTCCTGTCGCAACCACCTCCATCAGCAGCTCAAAATCGCCGGTCATCGTCGGCAGCACAACCTGTGTCTCGGGATCACCAAACCGGGCGTTGAACTCGATAACCTTCGGTCCGGCAGCGGTCAGGACCAGTCCGGCATAGAGTACGCCCCTCATCGGCGATCCCCGCTCCGCCAGCGCGTTGACCGTTGGTTCCAAGACCTCGCGTTGAATCTGCTCCATCAGCGCGGCATCGACGACTGCGGGCCGGGTGTATGCACCCATTCCACCCGTATTCGGCCCCTGGTCATCGTCAGCGGCGCGCTTGTAATCGCAGGCCGGGATCAGTGGATACACCGTCTTGCCGTCGGTGACGGAGAGGACCGAGAGCTCCATCCCGGCAAGGAACTCCTCGACTACAACGGTTGCTCCGGCCTCGCCATGCAGCCGCTGCATCATCATCGCATCGAGCGCGTGCTCCGCTTCCGTGATCCCGTGGGCGACCACCACTCCCTTGCCAGCGGCAAGTCCATCGGCCTTGATCACCACCTGACCTTGGGCGTCTGCCAGTTCCGCGATCGCGCGCTGTCCGGCTTTGCGCTCGGTAACGGTGATCGAGCGGGCGGTCGGGATTCCCGCGTCACGCATCAGGTCTTTCGCCCACGACTTGCTGCTCTCGATCCGGCTGGCCGCGGCGCTGGGTCCAGCCACGGCGATCCCGGCCTCTGTGAGGCGGTCCGCGATGCCGGCCACCAGCGGCTCTTCCGGTCCGACCACGACCAGATCCACCTGTCGCCGCGTCGCCAGCGCGACCAGACCATCGATGTCGTGCGCGGAAAAGGGGATGCAGGTTGCCAAGGTCTCCATCCCCGGGTTGCCTGGGGTGCAGAGGATCTCGCCGACCCGTTCGCTCCGGGCCAGTTTCCAGACCAGCGCATGTTCTCGCCCACCGCCACCGATTACCAGCACACGCATGCTCACCGTTCTCTCGCTCTCTCGTTATTCGTGGTAGTCGATCGTGTTCAGCTCCTGCCCATCATACCGAAAATGACGATGCCTCCGGTCGCCAGAACCTCGTATACTCTCTCATTCAGGGAGCCTGGGAGCGATCTTGCTCGTGGCTCACCTCTCTTGTGTGTTTCGCAGCCTCGCAGTGTGATGCGTCGAACGAGCAAATTCAGGCCGGCTGTCTATCTGTTGAAGGGAACCGTCATGGCGTTCGATCTTTCCCCGGCCGATACCCGGGTCTTTCTCTTTCACTCTGTCGAAGCGGCCGATGATGCCAGCGCCGCCATGGATGCCGTCAACACCTGGTTGGGCAAGGACCGTTCCGGTTCCGCCTATGCCAACCTCCGTGTGCGCGACATCACGGTGACGCCGGATGGTCGTGGTGGCGTCTATGCAACGGTGGTCTGCACGCTCGGCAAGTTGAGTTCGGCCTCGGTTCAGAGCGCCTCTGCACCGCGCGATCAGTTCGTCGAAGGCAACGGTCAGTAGGACCGTCCATTGCGGCCAGAGCGTCGGGAGCCTTCGATGGGCGATACCAATCCGGATTCGGCTGCTATTGCGATCATGACGGGCGCACCTGGGATTATCCTTGATGCGCCCGTGGCGCAATTGGAGCATCCCACGCCGCGTGTGCTCCTCCTGATGAGCCCGGCCACGTATCGCGCAGGGGCGTTTCTCGACGCCGGCAAGCGGATCGGCCTCGATGTCCATCGCGTAACCGACCTGCCCGAGGCCCTGTTGCCGGAAGACGAGGAGCCAGAAGATGCGATCCGCCGCCGGCAGGCGCTGCTGACGGTTGATTTCGCCTCGCCGGACAAGGCGGTGGCGCAGATTGTCGCGGCGGTCAGTGCGGATACCACACACGAGGTCCGCGCCATACTTGCGGTCGACGATCGCGGGGCGATGATCGTCGCGGAGGCCAGCCGGCAGCTTGGCCTGACCCACAATGCCCCCGGAGCGGCGCTCGCGGCGCGAGACAAGTTCGTGATGCGCGAACGCCTCGCTGCCGGTGGCGTCCCGGTCCCGCACTATCGTCGTTATCCGGCGAGTATCGATCCCGCCTCGGTTGCCGATACGATTGCCTTCCCCTGCGTGGTCAAGCCGCTCCTGCTGTCTGGCAGCCGGGGCGTGATCCGCGCCGACAACGCCTTCGAGTTCGTTCTCGCTTTCGTTCGCACGCGTGGAGTGCTCGAGGGTTCCGGCATGTCTGCCAGCGAGAACGACATCCTCGTCGAGCAGTTCGTGCCCGGCGTCGAAGTGGCGCTGGAGGGCTTGCTGACCGAAGGGGTGCTCGAAACGCTCGCACTGTTCGACAAGCCTGATCCGCTCGACGGGCCGTTCTTCGAGGAGACGATCTACGTCACGCCATCGCGGCTGGATCCGGATGTCCAGGCTGCTGTCTCGCGACGCACATCCGAGGCTGCCGCCGCCATCGGTCTGCGTCACGGACCTGTTCATGCCGAGTTGCGGATCGATCTGCAGACCGGCGATATCTGGCTGATCGAACTCGCGGGTCGCTCGATCGGTGGGCTGTGCTCGAGCGTTCTCGAATTCGGAGCGGGGATTGGGCTGGAAGAACTGATCCTGCGCCACGCGGCTTCGATGCCGATCGCAACAACGGGGAGAGGTGCCGACGCCGCAGCCGTCATGATGATCCCGATCCCGAGAGGCGGCATGCTGCGCTCGGTCGACGGACGAGCGGATGCGCTTGCCGTGCCGCATATCACCGGCCTCGAGATTACTTCCCGGATGAACCAGCCAATCGTGCCGCTGCCGGAAGGGGAAAGTTACCTCGGCTTCATTTTCGCACGGGCATCCACGCCGGAAGTCGCCGAGCAGGCACTGCGCGATGCGCGCGATCGCCTTCGTATTCGGATCGATCCCGCGATCACCCTCCGGCTGATGTAATTGTCTGCAGGATTCCGTGCCGACAACATTTGGGTCGCTCCTGGTGTTCGGTGCGAGTCCTCCCAGGATGCGGAATACATGCTTGCTGGCCCGGATTATCCATGAGCAACCTTACGGCGTTACCCGTCATGACGAAAACGGAATCCTGCGGCAGAGTACTCGATCCTCCCGAATAATCCGGGCCAGGGAAGCAAGGCGGTCATGAAGGATGAGCCGACAGTGCATGGAGATGACTCGCGGTAGTGAGACGCCGTGCTCGTGAAGCGGGTCTGTCGCGTTGCTCAGGTGCAGCCGACAGGACGAGCAGTGAGCGAGTGGGGTGGTGTCTGGAGCGCGGCTACTTCCGCGCCGGTGCCGCCCCACCCTTGCTCGGTGCTGCGCCACCCTTGCTGGCAGTGCTGTCTGTCGGGGAGAGATCCTCGACAACCAATGCGTTCTCCCCGAAGAAGAAATCATCCATCTCCTTGCGCAAGATTGCGCGTGTTTCCGGATCGGCTGGATTCAGGGCGTAGTGATTGATCAGGATCGTCATGTGCGGCATCCAGAGAGCATATCCCTCTGCCGAGATATTCTCGAATATCCGCTGACCGAGCTCGCCCGGGAATGGCGGCTTTTCAAGACCGGGCAATGTCCGACCTAGTTTCACGCATTCGACCATGCGAGCCATGAGCTGTACTCTCCACTGAGTTGGGATGCGATACCACCGTCCACGGAATGTGACACGGCAGGAGGCCGTGCCGGGATGGGTATCTTCGAGGATATTCTCGCAAGGACCGTGCTCGCGACAAGCGATGTGCGACGCTGCATCACGAGTGTACCAAAGGCGCCTCTGGTGAGGTGCGGGAATGGACGGATTGATGAATCACGCGGTCGAAACCGGCGAAAGCGGCTTTTCTCACCAGGACGATATCCTCCGTCCACTCGCGGGCCGGAGAATGCCGCTCTTGCTGTGTTCGACCGGCGCGATCTCGCGGTTCGTCGACCTCAACGACCATCTCCATTTCGTCAGGGCTGGAGGCGCGCTGGACGCCGACGGACTGGAGGTCATGATCTTCGATCGCTGGTACGATCGATTCGATGCGATCGCGGCAGATTTCGTTGCGCCCGGAATCCTTGTTCCAGCCACCCACGCCGAGAAGAACCTTGGGCCGAATCTCGCCAGCGACTCGTCCACCGTCGTGAACGAAACACTCGTGCGGTACTCCGAGAATTGCCGCTTTACGCATCTGCTTGGAGGTGATCGCACCGTTCTCCATCTGTGGGGATTGCCGGAATCGGACCGGGTGATCGATCGCATGCTTGTCCTGCTGCCCGAACTTGTCGAGCGTGCGGCGGAACATGAGGTGATGCACGCGGTTGAATCCATCCCTTGCCTGGTGGATGATCCGCTTGCGAATATTCAGCGCGTTCTGGAAACCGACCGCCGCGCGCGCGTCGCGTTGGACACCGAGTTCCTGTCGATGCATGGACAGCTGCAGGCGGCGATCGACGCCGACTGGTTGTGGGAGCACAACGCGGTCGTTCACGTTCACATCAAGGATTTTCTCGACCCCCGCCACGTCGATCCAACCAAACGGCGCTACCTCCAACCGGGTGAGGGGGAGATAGATTTTCCTGCCTGGTTCGGCGGCCTGGCAGCGCGAGGGTATTCGCAGACAATCAGCCTCGAATCGCCCGCCAGCAGGGAGGATGGCAGCGTCGATATCGAGCGAATCGATGCCAGCCTCGGCTACCTTCGCGCCCGGATCGTGGAAGCATGGACCCGGTCGTGACGGATCGCCCGCGCCCGCGTCCACTCCGCGTCGCGATCTTCGGCATGCGATGCGGCTTCACCGATCAGGTGGTCTCGGGTCTCGTGGAATCTCCGGACGTTCCCGGCCGGTCGTCACCGGTCAGGATTGTAGCAGCGGTCATTGCGATGCCGGAACTCGGCCGCATGGGACAGGTCGCTGGTTGGCATCGACCTCACTCCGTCGATGAATCGGAGGAGACGACCTTTGTGGGCTCGCGGTCAGTGCTGAAGGATGCCGGGTTCCGGGACTGGCTGACAGGGTTGCATCTGGATGCGATCCTCGTCGCCTGTTTCCCCTGGAAACTGCCACCTTGGCTGCGCGCGTTACCTGCACTCGGATGTCTCAATGTCCATCCTTCCCTGTTGCCGGACGGGCACGGCCCTGAGCCACTATTCTGGGCATTTCGATGGCGGCTCGAGGAAACAGGGGTCACCGTTCATCTCGTGGACGCGGGGTGGGATACCGGTCCGATCGTCGCCCAACAGACGATTCGGATCGCGACCGACGCAACCGTCTCTTCTCTTGAAGGGGAGCTTGGGCGGATCGGTGGCGTCCTGACGCGCAACGTGCTTGTCGCCGCTTGCCGGGGACCGCTGGCGATGCGATCGCAACCACCCAACTCCGGCCGCTATGCCCCGAATCCTGGCACCCGCGATCTGTCGATCAATACCGCCTGGACCGCGTCGTCAGCCTTCCGATTCCTGCGCGCCGTGATCCCTGACTATGGACCGGTGACAGCGACCATTCTGGCAACGGGCCAGCGATGCGCGATATCCGGTGTGATCGCCATCTCCGCCGATGAGCCACATGCTCCCGCCACGCGCTGGCAGGGTGAATTGCTCTCGATTGGCTTTGTCGACGGGCGACTTGGTGTTCGCCTGGCGGGCTTTCCGGGAGTCGAATCGATGCGCTTTTCCAAGCCGCTGAGGTGAAGCAGACTCCCAGTCACCACTTGTCGTTTATACGTGTCACATTGACACAGCGGAATGCGGTATGGCATAAGTGTTCGCTTATGAGTGGCGATCCCAACGTCCATGGCTGGGGGATGGGATCGCGAAGCTCATAGGTGATCGTTTCGCCCGTATTGGGTCGTTTTTCGAGACTGTGCCTGCCGGATCTTCCGTGCGAGCAGTCTGATTGGCCAATGCGCGTCATGGCATCGTGAGAGGGACGATTGTCATGGAGTCAAAACTACTTTCCGATCTGGCACCAATACCCCACTAATCGGCCAAACGAAGTTCCTGTCCATAAGACACGCGTGGATCGATTCTGATCGAGCCGGCGCGGGTCGACCGTTGATGCTGGATTGGCTAATCCGGCCTGAACGTGGGCGGGCTGCGAACATGTGCGCTCGGGAGATCATACGTTCCGGGCAAGCTCTTGCAGACATTCGTCGCCGATGAGGGAAGAAGGAGCACTTCTTGAAACTCATGCACGCTGAAGATGGTCAAGGCCAGATGGCTTCTCGACCACACGCAGCGATCGAGACCGATCGCAAGCCCTACCGATTTTTGACATTCGTGACCTTGTTTGCCGTCCTGTTTGCGGGATTTCTTGCAATCCCTGCAAGCGTGGGCGCCGCGTCCGAGCAGACGATCGATGACGTGAACTTCCGGATTGGACCTGGGACCGATTACGACGCGATGACGGTGATCCCCGCTGGTCAGCAGGTCGAAGTTCTCGGCGATCCCGTGAACGGTTTCTATCCGATTCGCTACGGAGATGCGACCGGCTATGCCTCAGGCGCCTATCTTTCCATCGGCGGTGGTACGAGCGATGGTGGTGACATCTCCAATGATGGTGCGACCGGTCCCGCCCTTGTGATCGATGGCGCGTTGAATCTCCGCTCGGGAGCGACTTCCAGCAGCTCGGTGATCACCGTGATGGCGGGCAATTCGCAGGTCGAACTGACCGGCGAGGTCTCCAATGGATTCGTCGGTATTACCTACAACGGAACTTCGGGTTGGGCCTTCGCCGATTACATCAGCCAGAACTCCGCCCCGGCTCCAGAGCCAACTGAGATTGCGGTCACTCCTGCACCACAGCCGACCGACGTTCCGATCACTCCGGCGCCGACCGATGTGCCGGCGGAGCCCACGGCAGCTCCCAACAATGGCAACGGTAATGGCGAGACCGGTATCGTCTCGATCATCTATGCCGCTGCCGACAAGTACGGCCAGTCCCGCGAAGACATGCTGCGAGTTGCCACATGCGAGTCCAATCTGGACCCGAGTGCAGTGAACTCCAGCAGTGGAGCGAGTGGACTGTTCCAGTTCATGCCGAGCACCTTCGCTTCCACTCCGTATGCCGATCAGAGCATTTTCGACGCGACCGCCAGCGCAAATGCCGCTGGCTGGATGTGGTCGGTCGGTCGTCGGAACGAGTGGGAATGCCAGTAGGCGTCTGCCCTTAGCGGTGCCCGCGTGGGCGCCAAGCCCTCGACAGTCAACATGACCCGGCCACGAATGGACCGAAGCGGCATCCCTCAATGCTTCTTCGGTCCGTTCGTCATGGCGGCGAGTTGGTCTCACAGGAATACTTGATGGAAAATGGTGGGGAATGGCGAATCGAGGGCACGTCGCTGGTTGGGAGACATCGTGATAGTCAGGCGCTCAGACCAACTTGAAGGATTGCAGCACGCGAACCGCGAAACCACCCGCTTGTTGCGGCATATCCAATCGCTTGCCCAACCGGGCGTGACCACGCAGGCACTCGATGATGCGGCACGCACGTTCATCGCCGAATTGGGAGGTGAACCGGTCTTTGCGATGCAGGCGGGATTTCCGGGGGCCATCAATACGAATCCGAACGATGTGGTGGTGCACGGGATCCCGGGAACCTATCTGCTCAAGAGTGGAGACATCCTGACGATCGACGCGGGCATGGCGCTTGATGGCTATGTGGGAGACGCCGCGACAACATTCTCCATAGGCCCCACGACGGCACGTCAGCAGGCGTTGATCGACACGACGTGGGGAGCGATGCACGCGGCCATCCTCGCTGCCCGGACCGGCAATTATGTAGGTGATGTCAGTTGGGCAATGCAGTCATATGCGGAGGAGCATGGCTGCAATGTCGTCCGCGACTTCTGCGGGCACGGACTCGGAACGCGCATGTGGGAGGACCCGCAAGTGCCGTTTGCCGGAAACCCCAAAGAGGGCGAACGGCTCGTTGAGGGCATGGTCATAACGGTGGAGCCCGTCGTGCTCGAAGGCGGCATGGAGTACTACATGGCCAACGAATGGGAAGCCCGAAGCGTCGATGGCAGCTGGGTCGCACAATTCGAACGCGCTGTCATGGTCACGAAGACGGGCGGCTTCATCCTCTCGGGTGATTAACGCAGCGGCCGGCGTAATGCGGGGTCAACATGGAGTTGACCCGTACGGGTGGGCTCCACAGCCTGCCCTCGCCGTGCGACCAAGCATGGCCGACTGGGTCTGCTTCCGCCAGGAGCGCTCCCAATCGCCTACCATGCCGGCACCAGGGTTCGGTCCACCGCGAACCTCGGCGGAGATACATCTTCCGGATCCAGTGCGTCGGGAGGCCGGTCCAAAGCTTCACCAGCAGGAGAGGAAAAGAGCCTGAATGGTTCTCGATCTGGAAACCGCACAACATCGGCTGCATGATCTCGGCATCACCCACCCGGTGCATATCGCATCCGGCATGGAAGGACACGTCTTTCGCATTGACGAGGAACGCATTGCCAAAACGTGGTTCGGAAAAGCCGTCAGGGATCTCCTCGCACTCCAGGGATTCTACGAGATTCTGGAGGCACTCCATCTTCCGTTCGAAACGCCACGGATTCTCGGCATGGAGTCGGTTGAGGGGACAACGATTTCATTTGAACGAGCATTGCCAGGCAAGCCAATGAGTATCTGGCTGCGCGAAGACGATGAAATCATACCTGCCTTCGCAAAAACGGCCCTTACGACCATCTTGCGCGGTTTGGGTAGCGCTGCCACCACCACAGCTCTCGACCCGAACATTCCCATGCTGGGCGTCAGCATCGCTGACGAGAACGTCAGTGGATGTCAATCCTCACGTTTGCTCAACGTCGCGAACGCCAGAGTGGCCCGGCACGGCCCACAACTGCGAGCCTCCGTTCCCGCGTTCGACTGGATCGTCGCGCGTACGCGGCAACACCTGACAGCACTTGAGCCCACCGATGTGCGAGCCATTCACGGAGACCTTTGCCCGACCAATATCCTCCTCGACGATCAACGGCGGGTGACAGCAGTCCTCGACTGGGGATTTCTCAGCACCTTCGGAGACCCGGCTTTCGACATCGCGATTGCCGCCGGAATATTCAACATGTACGGCAATTCGAGCCGGGCGATGGAAAACGAGCTTGTCGAGACGTTTGGGCAAGAGTTCGGTTTCAGCCGGAAGCGCTTGCTGCTCTATCGGACTCTCTACGCCATACTTACCAGCAACGCGTATTCTCCGGACGGGACAGACGGACACTATGCCTGGTGTGTCGCGACGCTGCGCCGGAACGATGTGCGAGCGATGCTTGCGAGCAGCTCCGTCCAGTAGCAGCTTCGCAGAAGTTCTCGACCAGACGGATGCGCGGCGACCTGCTCAAGCTGCTCCATATGGCCCCGGCATGGCAGGCATGAGGGGCGAGGGGCGTCCAGTCTGGCAACGACAGATAGCGGGAGGCCTGCATTGGGATGGCGCATCCTCATCGGGTCATGGGCGTGAAGAACCTGATGAGTTCGTCCACGGTTTCTGTGGGGAGTTCCTCGGCGATGAAATGTCCCGAGTCCATGCTACGGCCCTTGACAGAAGCCGCCCATTCCTGCCAGATCGCCAGCGGCTCATACCATTCCGCCAGGGGTCCCGAGCCACTCCAAAGCACGAGCGTGGGGCATGAGATCGGCATGCGCTCCTTGTCGCGCCTGTCGGCCAGGACATCGATCGTTGCCGCAGCACGATACTGTTCGCATATCGCGTGAACGCGTCTCGGGTCGGAGAATTGGGCGATGTAGTCGTTGCGTGCGTCGATAGGGACCTGAAAGCCCGGACCGGACCACCTATCGAGCAGGTGGTCTACGAACACGTCGGGCGCCCGCGCGATGAGTGTCTCCGGAATGGGGGTGGGTGCCGCCATGAACGACCAGACCCAGAAGCCGAGACTGAACCGCATATCGGCGCGATCGAATGCATCGCTCGTTGGAACGATGTCGAGTACCGCCAAACGATCGACCCAGTCGGGAGAATCGATCGCCATGCGGTATGCGCAGCGTGCTCCCCGGTCATGTCCAGCGACGCCGAAGCGGGTAATGCCCAGTGCGGACATCGTTTCGATCTGGCCGCGCGGCTCCATGCCCGTCGTGCTCGCCGTTCCGCCAGTTGAGTTCTGGCCAGCGCATGTGGGGTGATCTCGCTGCCGCCGTATTGTACGAGCCGCCGGTGCTCTTCCTTGATGAGCCAACGGGCGGTCTCGATATGGTCGGCAAGAAGCGCATTCGAGGCTTTATCGAAGAAATCAATCGGACGCGGCGAACGACAGTTCTTCTCACTACGTACGATCTCGGGGAGTCGAGCGTCTCTGCACCAGATTGATCACCATCGATCGTGGATGAGTGCCTTGCGACAGACCTGCGAGCGATCTTGCTTGTCGCTATGCACCCTTTCGGCCGCTAGACCGTCATGCGACCGGCGCGCGGCCTGGCAAAATCTCCGCGCTACTTCTCCCTACATCTGTAAAGGCGTTGGCTACCCTTCCAATGGGTCGATGAGGTCCGGTTCATCATTGCGCGGGCTATTGACGGCCGAGCTGACAGGATAGATTTCGATCGCGTCATCAGGGGCAGGTGTCAGCATGTATTCGAGCGGCTCCGACTGGGTTTCCGATCGACTGAGCCAATGTTCGATATCTTCGGGATCGAGGATGACGGGCATCCGGTCGTGCAACTGCGACATGGTCGCGTTCGCGGCCGTGGTAATGATCGTGTAGGTTTCGAACGGTTGACCATCGACCCCTGTTGCCTCGTCGTAGAGTCCGGCGAACAACATGAGCGGGTCGCGCTTGAGGTGAATGTAATACGGCTGCTTGCTGCCGGCGCTTTTGCTCCCACCAGTATGGCCCCCGAGGCGCTGCCCGAGACGCTGCCATTCGTAGAACCCGTTGGCGGGAACAATACAGCGGCGCTGTTTGAGCAATGACCGAAACATCGGCTTTTCGGCCACGGTTTCCGCCCGCGCGTTGATCGGAGTAATCTTCGGTCGCTCACCGGGTTTGATCCATCTGGGCACCAAACCCCAGGTCATGCCCCGCACCTGCCACGATTCTTCGTCTTCCGCCTCGACCAGCACGGGCAACAGTTGGGAAGGCGCCGCATTCCAGGTCGGCCTGAGTTTGAACTTGATATCGACCATCACATTGGTCAGCTGCTCGCTCAGCTCCTGAAAATCCTCAATGACATAACGACCACACATGGAATATTCCTTCCGGAGGGCATTTGCAGATGTGATCCTCCATATCTGCTGCGCGCAGGTTCCATCATACGGCCAGGCTGCAGTTCGTTGGGCAAGAAAAAGGCCACTCGGTGAGGGCCGAGTGGCCTTAAGGAGGAGGGGAGAGCGGGGGACTCATGTGCGGGCGAATGATCGTTCAGGTCATGCGGCATGAAGCGGATGATCGTTATCTCCGCCAATGTCGTTCCGTTCCGCCGCGATCGGTGTCGGATGCGGCAACGCGTGAGGCCGACCAGTCCCATCGGCGATGGCGGGACGGATGCTGATGACGCGATCTTCCTTGTGCGAGACAGAGGTGCGCGACGATGGCTTGTCGCTAAGCATGAGTGGAAAGAGAGCCAGTGCTCCAAAGAGGATGAGCCAGAATCCGATGATAAGATTGACGATCAGTGATGACATTGGATGAATCCTTTCCCCGGTGTGTCCGGGATCCACATCAGCGTGTACGTACACTGACGCATTTGTTGTGCCAACTAGTCAACGGTCTCGAGGGCGGTTGCTTCGAGAGAGTTATCGAGTCATTTCGCGTGCTCGGCGAACGGTGCTGTCGATGGCAACGTGCGCCGGTCTATCCACAATGGTCTGGATGGTTTATGATGCATGTTGTCAGTGTCCGGACACCAACGCGATGCACTCCCTGGGGCAACGGAGATGCGGGGAAGTAATCAGCGAATACGTCGGGTGTTGACGCTTGCGGTGAGCATCTTCACGTTCCCTGGAGGTTGGCTCCGGGTGAGCCGCGTTCTTGGGTACGAACACATGTTCTCATATTTGTTCCTGTGTGTCAAGAGTGTTCGTTCACTTGTTCTCATTTTACCTGAGTCGCATCCACCGCCAGATCGGAGCCTTCCTGATTGCCGGCTCGTGTTTCCCGTCAAAGGAACCTATGGCGCACCATGTGCGATGCTTTTTCGGGGGCAGGAACGTGGCCTGCTAGGTACCAAGCGTTCCAATCATCCATGAGAAGCTTGGTGGGGTTTACAAGTTCGTGGATATCTTTATACTGCCACGCTGCACCCTTGTGACATCTGGAGTGTCTGGTTAGCTCCATTTCGTCGTGGCTATCCCATACGTCGACGATGGAATAGCCACCTGGATTGCGACGAGATCTGGATCGCACGGCCTTATTTTTTGGGACGACGCTGGAGTGATTCCAGCGCCGGGCACGAAACGATGGCAGGATGTTCGCCTGCACGTCTATCAACCGGCGAGGCATGTTCGTGAAAACCTTTATGCGTACGCTTTCGTATTTATCGCCGTATTGGCGTCGCCTGGCGCTGGTCTACGCCACGCTCTTCATCGCACTCGGGCTCCAGCTGGCGATTCCAGATGTCCTCGAGCGAGCGATCGACCACGGTGTTGACGGGCGAGACGGATCTTATCTGTGGAAAGCCGCAATCGCCATCATCGTGTTGGCGCTTCTGCAGGCGGTGTTCACGTTCATTCGCTCGTATGGCACCAATGTGCTTGCGGAGCAAGTCGGGAACGACATGCGAGACGGGCTCTACGTGAAGTTCGAGGACCTCCCGTTTCAGTTCTACGACAAGTCGCAAACCGGTCAGTTGATGTCGCGTGCGACCGAGGATATCAACAATATCCGTGGCATGATGATGTTCTCGCTGCGGGCGGTCGTGCAGGCGGCCGGAATGCTGATCATCGTGGCGATTATCCTGATCCGCAAGGATTTTCTACTGGCGGTCGTTGCGCTCTCGACGACACCGATTCTGATCTGGTGGTCGGTCCGATTCGGGATCTCGATTCGTCCCATGTTCCTGAAGATTCAGCAGCAATTCGGAGCGATGACCTCGACCTTGCAGGAGAACGTCGCCGGGGGGCGGGTCGTTCGCGCCTTTGCCCAGGAACGGGCGGAATCGGAACGATTCGAACGGGACCTCGAAGAACTCTTCAATCGAAACCTGAAGGCATCCAGCCGGTGGGCGTTCAATTTCCCCGCCACCCTTGCACTCAATGGCCTGAGCGTCGCCGGGGTTGTCTGGGTCGGCGGCTATCTCGTCCTCAAGGATCGGATCTCGGTCGGTGAGTTGGTCGCGTTTCAGCTCTACACGACGATGTTGCAGGAGCCCATCCGTTGGCTCGGGTTTGTGGTGCAGCGCATCGCACGGTCCAACGCCTCCGCCGAGCGCATCTTCGAAGTCATGGACACCAAACCCGCTATTCGCGATCTCCCTGGCGCCAGGCCGATGGACGACATGCGAGGAGTCGTTCGCTTCGAGAACGTGCAGTTCCGCTATCCGGGGACCAAGGTCAACGCACTCAACGATGTGTCTTTCACGGCGAGCCCCGGTCAGATCGTGGCACTCGTCGGTCATACCGGATCTGGCAAGACCTCGACAGTCAACCTGATTCCCCGGTTCTATGACGTGACCGGCGGGTCGGTCTTCATCGACGATGTCAATGTGCGGGACATCACGCTCAAGAGCTTGCGGCGCAACATCGGCATCGTCATGCAGGAGAGCTTTCTCTTCTCGATGACCGTCCGCGACAACATCGCCTATGGACTCCCGGAGGCGTCGTTCGAGGACGTCGTAGCGGCGGCGAAGGCTGCCAAGGCACACGAGTTCATTCTTCGGATGTCCGACGGGTACAACACGGTGATCGGTGAACGTGGCGTCACGCTTTCTGGCGGCCAGAAGCAGCGATTGGCAATCGCTCGCGCCTTGCTGATCGATCCTCGCGTCCTGATTCTGGATGATGCGACGGCAAGCGTGGACAGCGAGACCGAGCATGACATTCAGGAGGCGCTCCGCGTCCTGATGACTGGACGAACATCGTTCGTGATCGCTCAGCGCCTCTCCACCATCCAGGACGCCGATCAGGTGCTCGTCTTCCACGACGGAGGTATCACGCAACGGGGAACCCACGACGAGCTGATCACCCAGCCCGGCTTTTACCATGAGCTCTACGACCTGCAACTCAAGGATCAGGACGAAGCATCCGCAACTCGCGTCGCCTCCGAAACATTGGAACACCCGGCGCCATCGAGTTTCACGGAAGATTACGACGAGTCGCAGGACGAGCTCAGCTTTGGAGAGAATGTCAGCGTGAATGACGAGATCGAACTCGCTGACCGCGAACTTCGGGAAACGGAGCTGGCAACGACTCGTCGGTCCAGGGCTGAAGGTGATCGCATCCGCCAGAATGGAGCGAGCTAGACCTCATGGGACAAATTCGCTACGAACCTGAAGAGGACATTCTTGGCAAGGCGTACGATTCCCGGATTGCCGGCCGTCTGATCGGCTTCCTGCAGCCTTACAGAACCAAGGTTCTCGTCACCACGGCGCTCGTGATCGTGGTGACCGTCTCCGACCTGCTGCTCCCCAAGTTCTTCCAGATGGCGATCGACGAGGTGAACGGATCTTCTGGATCGCAGCGCCTCAGCGCGCTGAACCTGATCGGGTTCGCCTTTGTCGTGACCGTGATGATTCGTTTCCTGGGAATGTGGGGCCAGTTCTACACCACGCAATGGCTGGGCAATCGCGTCGTCTTCGACATTCGCAACAGAATGTTCCGACATCTCCAGAATCTCAGTATCGGGTACATCGACAAGCGCGGTGTAGGTGCCGTGATGACACGCATCCAGAATGATGTCAGCGTCATCCAGGACATGTTCTCGGATACCGTGATCGGGATTATCAGCAACGTGCTGGTGCTCGTGGGCATTGTCATCCTCATGTTCGTGACCAACTGGAAGATCGCGCTTTTGGCAATGGTGGTCATGCCGATCATGATCCTGGTCATGAAGTATTGGCAGCAGTATGCGAAGGCCGCCTATCGCGCGACCCGGCGCACGATCGGCATCGTCAACGCCAACCTCGCCGAGAGCATCGACGGCATGCGCGTCGTCCAGGCGTACACGCGTGAAAACGAGAACATGCAGTATTTCCGGAAGATCAACGGCAACAACCTCGATGCCTCGATCGACGCCGCCAAGTACTCGTCGATTCTCTTCCCGGTGGTGAATTTTCTTTCGTCCGCGTCCACTGCGGCGATCGTGCTGGTTGGTGGGCATCTGGTCTTCAGCCAGAACCTCTCGCTCGGTCAGCTGGTGCTCTTCGTCGCATTGATCGATCGCTTCTTTGCACCGATCCGCGACCTCAGCCAGCAGTACAGCACGATGCAGTCGGCGATGGCCGCGGGAGAACGCATCTTCGAGGTCCTGGATGTCGAGCCAGAAGTCCTCGACAAGCCCGATGCCTACCAGTTGCCGTCGATCGAAGGCAAGGTCGATTACAACGATGTGGTCTTCGGCTATGGCAAGACCGAGATTCTGCATCACATCGAGCTGCATGTGAAACCTGGCGAAACCGTTGCCTTCGTCGGCGAGACGGGCGCCGGCAAGAGCTCGATGGTCAATCTGCTCATGCGCTTCGTGGATGTCTGGTCGGGGAGTATCACGATCGACGGTCATGATATCCGCGACGTGACGCAGGAATCGTTGCGCTCGCAGCTCGGGATCGTGCTTCAGGATACATTCCTGTTCGGGAGCACCATCCGGCAGAACATCTCCTATGCCAGGAACGATGCGACGCGGGCCGAGATCGAGCAGGCGGCCCGGGAAGTGGGCGCGCACGATTTCATCATGAAGCTGTCGAATGGTTATGACACCGAAGTGCAGGAGCGAGGAGTGAGCTTGTCTGTCGGCCAGCGCCAGCTTATCTCGTTCGCCCGGGCGCTGCTGGCCGATCCCAAGATTCTGATTCTCGACGAGGCGACAAGCAGCATCGATACCCAGACCGAGAAGCTGATTCAGCGAGCGCTCCTGCGATTGCTCGACGGACGCACATCGTTTGTGATCGCACATCGTCTGTCGACCATCCGCGAGGCGGACAAGGTCGTCGTCATGAATCTCGGCGAGATCGTCGAGATGGGGACGCATGACGAACTGATGGCCAAGAAGGGAATGTATTACAACCTGTACACCATGCAGTGGCGAGGCAAGGAAGAGGCTGCTGTCAGCTGAAGCGCGGCAGGCGGGGGAGAAGCGACAAAGTGGACGGCGCATATGCGCCGTCCACTTTGTGCGTATGTCCTGGAACCGGTATCGACGGCAATCGTGCCCCCCGTGATTCGATGCGACTTATCCGACCGAACGGCGGGAATCACCCGGTGGTTGACGTCGCAGATGCAGGCAGATGAAAAGCGCGATCACCGTGCAAGCGGTCAGGCTGAACGGATAGCTCACCCACGGAGTGATTGCGGCCAGAATATAGGGTATCGCAAAACCACCGTATGCCAGCACATAGAAGGTCGAAACGAACCTGCCCAACACGTGGGGATCGGCCATCCTTGTAATCTCCTGCAATCCGGAGATGAGCAGAATGCCATAGGCCACACCCAGCACCAGAGCCGCGACCAGCACGAGCCAGGGCGTGCCGGTACTGGCGATCGTGACACCCACAGCGAACCCCAGCGCTGCCACGAACATGCCGATCAGCAGGAGATCACGCCTGCCGCTTGCCTCTCTCCGTTGTGCCCAGGGCTGAATTGCCACACCCGTCAGTTGCGTGATGCCGGTGACGAGCCCGGCGAAGGCGAGTGCGAACCCCTCCGTGTGCGTCGTCACGAGGCGTGGAAGGGCGGTAAACGATATCGTGGCGGTGCCGAATACCCATGGCGCGGTCGGCACGATCAGCGCAAGGAATTGTGGATGGGAGAAGATTCGAACGTTGGCGAGTGTGAGAGCATCATCGATCGCATGCGTTCGAGTGGAATGATATCGGCTTTCCGGTGCCCGCCACACGATGGCAATCGCCACGACCATCATGGCAATGTGCACGAGATAGGGAACGAGTTGCGGAGCCGGAGCCCATTGCGCGATGAGACCTCCGAACAACCCGCCACTACCGAACCCCGCCGACATCGCAATCGCGGCTCGCCGTGCTCCGGGGTTTCCCACCGCCGAGCTGGACAGTTCCTTGACCCATGCCGTGCCGGAGCCGAAGGCCAGGCCCGAGGCAATTCCCGCAAACGCCCTGCCCGCGAAGAGCAGCGGTTCGTTGTCGGCACCGCCTATCAGCAGAAGCGAGGCGATGACAGAGGCAAATGCCGCTCCTCGCATGACTGGTCGGCGGCCATGCCGATCGGAGAGCATGCCCCCGATCAGGAGTGCGGGGATCAGGCTCAGCGCGTAGCTCCCGAAGATCGCGCTGCCCATCGTGTCGGGGAGATGCTGGCGCCTTGTGTACAGCAGCAGCAAGGGCGCGAACACGTTGGCGCCCCATCCGATGCAGAACATCGTGTATGCCACAGGTATCCATGATCTCGGGGTGGGTGTCGGCGGCATGCAGGTCCCGTTCGTGGCGCAGTGCTGATGGTCGGGACAGGTCGTTCCGTTCGGCGGCATCCACGTCCGCAGACACTATACCGAAAGCATCCGGGACCAACCGGGAGGGCAATGACATGCAGCAGATGCCTGACTTTGCAGACGTTAACATTGGTTTCATGAACGTGCGATGATGATTCAGGATAGAAGGCATGGGTCCCCACGTGGTGAAGTCGAAATCCCGACGATGATGTTGAGGATGTTCCCTGGTCATGAACCGATACTGGCGTGTATCGCCGAAACGTCCTCGGGTGCTGGCGAGCGGTTTCCCGGGGACTGTCACTCGTGGCGAGTGATCTCGACGTGACCGCGAAGACACGCCGCCCGCCTCATCGGCTGCTGCGGCCGATTGATCCACGGGTTTGCGGGCTCAGTTCCTCCAGCAATCGTTCGGCATCGCCGCGGTCGAGCTGTGGAAGCGTGAAGTGTCCGCCTGCACTGCCGGATGCGACCGAAGCATGAAATGTGGCGAGTGATGCCCGTCTCTGGAATGGGTTGGCGCTGAGCGATCTGTGCTGAAGTCGCTGGCGCCTCGTGACCATCGTGTTGCGTCCCGTCAACGTGCGCCAGTGCATGAGCAGGTGGACGGATGTCACCTGCCAGCCTGCCGTCCGATACTGCGACCATGCAAGCAATGCGGAGAGGGGGATCAGGATCAGGACGAGCAGCGGCATCCAGCCGGGCTCATCGAACCAGTTCCAGAACACCAGATTGACGATGGCGCAGAAGACAAGGGTCCAGGCGATGGCGGGAACCATATACCGCTGCAGTGCTCGCGCGGGCAACCGTTGCAGCTCCTCCGCCCGGATCGGCATGGAAAACTCTGGACAGGCCCGAGCAATCAACTCAGGCATCTGATCCATCTTCAGGAACGGAAACAGGACGCCCGATTCGTGTTCCTCGCTCCCGGCGTGTCCCGCGTTCTCGAACTTCAGTTCAGCGTAGCCGAACGGTTGGCGCAGGAGGCTCTCGACCATCACGACCGCCTGGATACGGCGAACGGGGATCGTGCGTCGACGTCGATCCAGTAATCCGTGCTGGACGACGAGTTGGTCTCCGCTGCGACGAAGCTCGAATCCGGCGAAGGTGAGCACGGTGCTTCCAATCGCGAGTATCCATGCGAAGAGACCAAGCACGATCACGGCGCCCGCGATCACCTGCAGGTTGGCATGCGTGGCACCTTGCCACGGCACGTGATCCCACCAGCTCTTTGGGACGTAATCGGTGCCGAACTGCAGCGCGACGCCGGCGATGGCGGCCGCTGGACCAACCCGGCCGGAGGTCGCCCCTGCTGCGATCAGCTCACGACCCGAGATTGTTCTGATGCGCTCACCCGAATCGGCCATCGATCCCAGGTGCGAAACCGAATCGGAATCACCCGGCTCTGCAGAGGAGGGCGCAGCACTCTCGACGGAGGGCGTTGCACTGCCCTGCCGAGCGGCAATCAACTTCCCGCGCAAGGCATGGGCGTCGTCTCGACCGAGCGAGTGAAGCTCGATTTTCGCCTCGCTGTTTCCGGATGCGGCGGTCTCCACGCGAACACGAACGAGACCAAGGATGCGCTCCAGCGGTGCTTCATCCAGGTCCACAGACTGGATGCGTTCGAACGGGACGACGCGTTCCTGGCGAGAGATCACCCCGGACCTGATCACCAGTTCACCATCAGTGAGCGAGTATCGGAACAGCATCCAGTGGACGAAGCTGAACAGCATCGCGCCGATTGCAGCCACTATTGGAATCACGAACGTTACGACAAGGTCGGCGCGACCGCCGGAGAAACCACGCGAGATGACGAGGAACACGATCGGCACGACCAGACCGCGCAAATAGCGGAGTCCCGTTGTCACGACCGAGAACGGATGGAGTTTGAGCCACTCCACACCGTCGGCGTTCTCCGCGAAGAGGTGGCCGCTCTCCTGGCGTTTCGTCGTCGAACCGGGATCAGAGGTCATCATGTACCTTCGCCAGTGCGGCAATCTGGTTTCGGACTTCTCCGGCCCGGGCGACCGACAGCGCCGGGATCTCCATCGAGCCCGCTGCCGTGTAGAACACGACGTTGGAGAGCGCATAGTGACGTTCGATCGGACCCTGCCGCGTGTCGACATGCTGGATGCGCGACATCGGGACCAGCTGGCGAGTGTGCGTGAACAACCCGTGCTTGAGGTCAACCTCATCCGCCCGAATCTCGAACCGCCACTGCCGATAGCGAACGGTCGCATCGACCCAGGATGCGACCAGTTGAGCAATCAGCAGACCCACCGGGATGCCGATTGTCCAGACGAGTCCAACGTCGCGCCAACGGTGAAGTGCATACATGATGGCGGCGGCGATCACGGTGACGATCACGGTGACGATCAGGTTGTTGATCAACCAGATTCTGCTCGCCCGAGGATCGAGCTTCTCTTGGGGGAGTGGGATGGCTTCGGGCTCGGGTCGACGATCGGCTCTCCGCTCGTCGGCATTCCAGCTGGCATAGGCGGCAGCGGTGCCCGGCCACGTCCGATCATCATGATCGGCACCGCCGCCAGCACCGCTGCTGCCGGCACTCTGGAGGCCTGATCGATCGTCGTTGGAACCGTCATCCTGCGGACTCGGCATGAGGGCGCTCCTCCTTCTTCGGCGTATGGTATGGCAGATGCGTGGATACAGAGAGACGAGAATACGATCGTTTCATGGTGACACAGAGATGTGCCAACCGTGTGAACCGGCTCCCTTCCGGCAGGAAAGATCGTGGGGCTGGAATCAAGGGGAGCAGTGGAAGCAAGGCGACGTAGTATTGTTTGACCATATGAACCACCTTCCGCGTTCGATGGACGATGCACCTCGCGCTTGATCCATCGATCAGCAGTGAAACTTACGGAGTAGCGTCAATCATGCCCGATACCGATCACGACGAATCGCCGCACCAACGCATCCCTACCGACGAGCCAATGGGAGACGCGGTCGAGGAAGCGGAAGCGCTGACTGAAGCGTCTCCCGCCCCTAAACGAATCCTGCTCATCCAGGCGCATCCCGACGATGCCGAATTCATGTGCGCGGGGACGGTTGCGCGCTGGAGAGGCGAAGGTGCCGAGGTTCACTATTGCTCGCTCACCAGCGGCGACAAGGGGAGCGACGACCCGTCCATGAGTGGAGTCGATCTCGCGGAGATGCGCGAACGCGAACAGCGTGATGCCTGCCACGTGCTCGGCGTGGCGTCGGTCACGTTTCTCGGATATCCGGATGCGATGCTCGTTCCCGATCTCGCGATGCGTCGTCAATTGACGCGCGTCATCCGCCGGATCAAGCCGGACGTGCTGATGTGCCAGGATCCTACCATGCGATACAGCGGTCAGGGATACATCAATCATCCCGACCACATCGCCGCCGGGGAGGCGTCACTGGCTGCGGTTTTCCCGTCTGCCCGCGACCGCCTCACCTTCCCGGAACTGTTGCTGGAGGGCCTCGAGCCACACAAGGTCGCTGAGGTGTATATCTTTGGCACCGGCGTTGCCGACCTGTGGGTCGACATCTCGGACGGGATCGAGAAGAAGATCGCGGCGCTGAAGGCTCACGCTAGCCAGATCCGGGATTGGGATCCGACCGAGATGATGCGTGAGTGGGCTCGCGAGACCGCAACACAGCACCCGGATAAGCCCGCAGGTTTCGGTGAATACGCGGAGTCGTTCAAATACATCAAGCTCGACTGAATCCTGACGTGCAGAGATGTGCGTAACGAGCATGCTGGCAGTTCACTTTCGCATCGATGTCGACCAGCAGCACCTTTCAAGATAACCGGGAAAAGAGGAATCGATGGTTCAGCGGAAATTGGGAATGTACGTCGCCAATCGCATCAAGGACGAGATCATGGCACCGCCTAAGCCGGGGGCGGAAAACCAGGTCGATGGTGAGTATCGGCGGGATGACCGCTCCGAGCGCTCCGAGCGCTCCGAGCGTTACGAACGCAGCGAGCCTGCGGACGACCTCCATGGGCAGATCGTGCGAGATGACGAAGGCAATGCGATCGGACGGGCATTCCGCGTGCCTGATGTCGCGCTCTACGTGATCGCGCGGGATGGCCGCAACCCGAGCGGCGACCTGACGCGGGCGATCCACCAGGATTCGTCACGCCTTGTCTTTCAGGCCACTCCCAACGGGCGCATCACGTCGATTATCTATGTCGCGGACGAGTCCCCATCTGCCGGTGGATTGCAAGGGGCTCGCGCAGACGAGGTCTAACTGCCCGGTTGGAGGTACTCGGTACCGGGAGCCAGCCAATCCTGACTGACTGGGTGAGATCGTAGCGAGATGGGTAGTCGGACCACGCAGCACCTTCATGCCGACATGCCGAGGTTCTGCCGTCAGTGTGGTCGCGACGCACGTTGGGGATGAGCCGGTGCGATGCGGAAGGCTCACCGTGACTGGTCATAACGTCACAAGGCCTTTACGGTTTGAATCGGAAACGGCCCGTTCGGACATCTCCGAACGGGCCGTTTGATGTGCCAGGGGGACGGGTTAGCTCGCTACCCTCGTCGACAGTTGAGGCTCGCCCAACGTCAGCATCAGCCGGTTCGCGTTGCCGAAGAAGGCGGCGTAGTTGATGACGTCGAGAATTCCGAGGTCATCGAAACCCAGCTCGCGAAGCGCCGCGAAGTCGTCGCCAGTCAGGGCCTCCGGGTCGATCGTCACCTTGGCGGCGAGATCGACAACGGCTCGTTCGGTTGGGGGCAGGTCGGCATCGAGACCATCATCGAGGAATGTCTGGATCAGGTCTCGGTTGCCGGAATTGCTGGCATACATGCGGGCATGGACCGATGCACAGAAGACGCACCCGTTGATGCGCGAGGCCGTCGTGGCGCCCAGCTCGCGCCAGGCGGTCTGTGCCGGATCTTCCGACGCATAGATGTGGTGGTGGACCAGTGCCCGTGCCTGAAGGGCTGGGAAATCATTGGCAAGCACGGCCTGGTAGGCAAAATTCGGCTTGGCTCCGACGACGGCTTCGACGCGCTTCCGCTCCTCTGGCGTAAGGTCGGTATCGGTCGCGAACTCGAGCCAGGGAGTCCATTCAAGCAGCTTGAGGGTGAACGTGTCCCGGGTGGCAGTAGCGTTGGTCATGATTGTTCTCCGAAGGCGCGAAGGCCGGCGATCAGTCGCAACTGGTAGGAAACAAAGGCGATCGTTTGCGAGAGCGAAAGGATACTGGCCGGTGTAAAACCGGCGTCCTTGAGTGCCTGCAGGTCCGAGGCGCGGGCATCGGATGTGTGGATCGCGAGAAGATCGGCGTGACGGATCGCGGCACCCAATGGTGTCTGTTCGGTTGCGGGAACAGACACGTCCCGAGTCTCGATGATCGACTCGTCGGACACGCCGGAAGACCTTGCAACATTCGCATACCAGTCGGCCACAGCCTGGCTGTTGGTGTGCGATGCCACGCGGAGGGCGACCAAGGCACGGTCTGCAACCGAAAAGGCTCGGGCGGAGGCAGCTTCCGGAGCGAAGATGGCGTCGTAATACGCTGGCAGTTCCTCGATCAGGACTGGCTTTTGATTTCGAAGCGTAACGACGGCAGAATTGTCGTCGACGCCGAGGATGCTATTGATAACATCGGTCGTGGTGGCAGTAGCTGCGCTCATCTTCTTCCTCCATACACTGAGCGGCACCTGAGTGCCACGAATCGATTCGAGAAACAGGTCGTGATATCTCGCGGCTTCGACCGTGCTCCGTCATTCCTGAAATGCGAGGGACGCGAAGGATGCGCCCGCTGCACGTATCACCCGGCCCCCATCGGGCAGTCTCGTCTCACAGCCACGTCGGACCGTCAGTAAACGTGAAAAACCCCCATCCGCTGGATGGGGGATTGAACGGGTCGCTGGCGGGGGGCAACCTGTTCGCTCCCTCATCTGCCAGGATCACCTGACGGATTTAGCACCTTTCCAAGGCATGACGATGGGAGGTTGATGGGGCTTCACAGGGCCGGTCCCTCTGCCCCTCTGGATGAGGAGATGCTTCGTATTCACCTAAAGCTACTTTAAAATCAAAAGTATTGTGCGTCAAGGGGGTTTTCTGCCAATATCGTCTCCATGCTCTCCGTTGAGACCCCCTTCCTGTCGGCAATACATGCCTCATATTCCACCGTCTCAAGATTGCAGCAGGCCGTTCGGCTAGCTTTGTGCGTGGTGCTCGACGAACGGGGAGTTGTGGCGATCTGCGCACTATGGTGTGATGTTTGAGACAGAACAGTATTCGCGATGCCAAAGATCGCCCATCTCCTTGGAAAGGAGACACGCCCCTGAATGAACGATCATCCCCATTCTCCTAACGGACGCTCCGGACTCAACGGCCGTTCTGCAAATGAGAGTCGATCTTCCCGGACACAACCCACTCCCGATCCAGATGTTCCCCAACCACCACGTCCTCCACTGTTCTCTCGCCATACGCCAAGACTGGCACGTGCATGGATGCAATCGGCCGGTCGAGGTGCTGCCGAGACATGGAACGGCGTCCGCCGTGTGCTCGCACTCGTCTGGGCGACCAGTCGCCTGCTGACGTCGGGGCTCGCGGCAACGAGTCTGCTCCAGAGTATTCTGCCGGCAATCCAGGTCTGGCTCGCAGGGCGCCTGATCGATGAGGTCGTCGGCGGCTTCAATGCTGGCGGTGATAACGCACATATCCGTGGTGTCATCATTCTGGCTGCTGTCCAGCTCGCGATTCTCGTGACGTCGAGCCTGATGCAGGCGCTGGGCAACGTCTGCCAGCAACTCCTCCAGGAGCGACTCGCGATTCACGTTCAGCTCGAGATCATGACGCATGCCAATCAACTGGATCTCGCCGATTTCGAGGACGCAACCTATTACGATCAGCTCCAGCAGGCGCAAAACGAATCATCGCGACGACCGGTCCAGATGGTGTCGCAGGTGTTCGGTCTGATGCAATCGATCATCACCTTCACGACGATGGTCGCCTTGTTGAGCAGTCTTTCCTGGTGGATCGCGGCGGCGGCGCTGATTGCCCCGATCCCCGCATTCATCTCGCAGTCCCGCTATGGCTGGTGGGGATTCCAGGTCATGCGGCGGCAATCTCCGCTACGCCGGACGATGACGTACCTGACGACCCTGATGACGACCGATCAGTACGCGAAGGAAGTCAAGCTCTTCACGCTCGGCCAGTATTTCATCGACCGCTATCGAGGCGTGTCATCGACTTACTACGAAGGCATCCGGACGTTGCTGATCCGTCGGTACCTGGCCTCGTTCGGCTGGGGATCGATCACCACGATGGCGTCGTCGGGGACGTTCCTCTACGTCGCGATCCTCGCGATCCGTGGCCAGATCACGCTCGGTTCACTGACCGTCTTCACCCAGGCCGCCAGTCAGGTCCAGGGAGCATTTCAGGGAATCCTTGGTGGATTTCAGGGGATCTACGAAAACGGTCTCTATCTTTCGACCTACTATGAGTTACTTGAAAAGAAGCCGATCATTTCCGCGCCCGCGAATCCGTCGCCGATCCGACATCCATTCACCAAAGGTGTCGAATTTCGAGACGTCAGTTATCAGTATCCCGGTCGCGATGAATATGCCATACGAAATCTGTCGTTCACGATCGAACCGGGCGAGACGGTCGCGCTGGTTGGTCGCAATGGCGCCGGAAAATCAACGGTCGTGAAGCTGTTAGGCCGGCTCTACGATCCCATCGACGGCGTGATCCTGATCGATGGCCGGGATGTCCGTGACTATGATCCCGCAGAATTGCGCCGGGAATTCGGTGTCATGTTTCAGGATTATGCGGCCTATCAGTTCTCGGCCGCCGAGAACATCGGCGTTGGCAATATCGATCACGTGGACGATCTCGCCGAGGTGATGGATGCGGCCGATCGCGCTGGGGCGTCAGACGTCATTTCCAAGTTGCCGGAGGGTTTCCAGACCACGCTCGGGAAGTGGTTCGAAGGTGGACATCAGCTATCGGGCGGAGAGTGGCAGAAAGTGGCCCTCGCGAGGGCATTCATGCGCGATGCCCAGATCCTGATTCTCGATGAGCCGACGGCCGCACTCGATGCACGCGCCGAGTACGACCTCTTCAGCCGGATCAAGGAACTGACGACCGGTCGCATGGCGCTCTACATCTCGCATCGTTTCTCGACCGCACGCATGGCCGACCGGATTTTCCTGCTTGAGTTTGGGCAACTGAAGGAATCCGGGACACATGAGGAACTGATGCTCATGCATGGCCAGTATGCCGAGCTCTTCGAGCTTCAGGCAGCTAGTTATCGATAGAGCGGTCTTGTGCCGGAAACGAAAACGCGCGGTGGAAGATTGCTCCACCGCGCGTTTTGCGTCGAGGTCAAACGCGGGGACGCTGTGAGAAATCCTTCGGTGGATTGACGACAAGATCGAGCACCATCCAGAGCATCAGCGCATATGAATAGAAGAGCAGAGGCAGCCCCACCGCAAATACGACCGCAACGATCTGCATCTGGAGGACGGTCATGTCGGTGCCAGCGATCATCCAGATCACGATCGCGACGGCCAGAAACTCGGTAAAGACAAGATTGATGACATACGAGCCAAGAAAATACCCGTCTTCGTAGGCGAACAGCACCCCGCAGGTCGGGCAACGATCCTTCAGCGCGAACATGCTTTTGAAGATGTGACCGCCCCCGCAGTATGGGCACCGGCGCCGAAGCGCGCGCGAGAGGGTGAGACCTGCTCGCTTTCCGGTCGAGTCCGGAAGATCGATGAGATCCCTGTGCATTGATTCAGGTACCGCTGATGCTGTACTCATGACGATTTGGTTGCTCCGGACGGAAACTGCAGGTGGGGTGTCAATGCCCCGCGACCGCAAGGCTGCGCGATCGTCAAGGGGTTATGCACGTATGTAGCTAACCTTATCAGATTGGTTGCGTTCTCGGACGCTTCCTGCTCCATATGCCTGCAGTAGGGCCATGTGAAAACGCGCCTTTCGTTCGTCGATACCTGGTGCGGGATTCAAGAACGAACCCGCCACGCGTCGCTCGCGTGTCATGGTCTGTGCACATGTCATCTGGAAGGGCATCGAATGTGACGGCGCATGTCTGGCAGCAGGTGATCCCGCAACCGGTGGTTTGGCAGATGGTGGCAGATGGCTTGACATCAGGACACGTTCGGGCGTAGGTTGACCGCGGACAAGAGACAGCATGTGTGGATGTAACGGCCCCACGAACGGGTGAAGCGCTTCATCGCATATGGTTTGAGTTATACATCGACAGGATGCGGCAGACGCGTAAGACGACGGTTCCGCCTTGCCCCGCGCCGCATGTACCGAGAAGGAATATTCCCAATGAATGACACGCAACGCGAATCATTTCCCGAGATCTTCGCAAAGCTGCAGCGTGGAGAGATGTCCCGCCGTGAGTTCATGCAGGCTGCGGCCGGAGTCGGGATCGGAGGGGCCGCCGCCCTCTTCCTCTCTCGTGCAGCAGGCGTAGTTGCGCAGGATGCATCCCCGGTAGCCTCTCCAGCAGCATCGCCGATCGGTGAGGCTGGTTCGATCGCACTCTCCGAAATCGCAAGCAACCCGGGCAGTGCCCAGCCGGACGCTGATCCGGAGGCGACCGTCACGTTCAACCTCGGCGGTGAGGTCGATACCGCCGATCCGCAGGTACTCGCCTTCCTGAACGAGATCGAGATCTCCTCGAAGGTCTACGCCCCGCTGTTCGCGCTCGACGAGAAGAACATCCCTGCCTCGGCCGGTGCCGAGAGTGCGACCCTGTCGGCCGATGGACGCATCTACACGTTCAAGATTCGCCAGGGCATGACGTACAGCGACGGCACACCGGTCACCGCCAGGAACTACGCGTATGCGATCAAGCGCGCGCTGAGTCCAGTGGTCAATGGCAACTACTCGAACACGCTCTATGCCGTCACTGGCGGTCAGGCGTGGCGGGAGGCAGATCCCAAGGGTGATGCCGCTGTTCTGAAGAAGCTCGAGGATGTCGTTTCGGAGTCGATCAAGGCGCTCGACGACAGCACGCTGCAGATTACGCTCGATTACGCAGCCGGTTACTTTCCCTACGTGATGGCGATCTGGGTGACGTATCCGGTCCGGGAGGATCTGGTCGAGGGCAAGGGCGACACCTGGTGGGCCGACCCCGCCAACTACATCGGCAATGGACCGTTCAAGGTGACCACGCACACGGACAAGCAGGAATGGGTGTTCGCGCGTAACGAGACCTACTTCCGCGGCTCGCCGGGCATCAAGACTTTCGTGTTCAAGGAAGTGGAGAGTTCCGAAACGGCGCTCCTTGCCTATCAGCAGGACGAATTCGACCTGATCGGCCCGGCGTCCTCCCAACTCCAGCAGGTCCAGGCAGACGCGACGCTCGCGGGCGAACTGAAGCGAACGGTTGGTGCGAATACCCAATGGGTTTCGATGAACAACAGCGCGAAACCATTCGACGATGTTCGGGTTCGCCAGGCAATCTCCTCCGCGATCAACCGCGAGCAGTACATCAAGCAGATCGCCAGCGGCGTCGGCGTGCCCGCCGGAACGCTGTTGTATCCCGGCAACCCCGCCTATCAAACCACGTTTCAGCAGACGTTCGACGAGGCCAAGGCGAAGCAGTTGCTGGCTGACGCCGGCTTCCCGGACGGCAAGGACTTCCCGAAGCAGCAACTGCTCTACGTCTCGGACGATGCCTCGTCACAGCAACGGGCAACCTTCTTCGCCCAGAACCTGAATCAGGTGCTCGGGATCACGATCGAGCCGACGCCGATCGATTCCGCGCAGCTGCAGAGCCTGCGCACGAACCGGGACCCATCGTTGATCTTCTCCTTCGGTCAATGGTTCGAGGACTACCCTCATCCCCAGAACTGGCTCTCGCTGGTCTTCGGTCCTGGCACCACTCGCGCGCCACTCGGTTGGAATGACGCCAAGTTCAACGAGCTCGTGACCAAGGCAGACAAGTTGCCGATCGACCAGGCGGTTCCGTTCTATCAACAGGCGGATGCCTATCTCGCGGAGCAGACACCAGTTGCCTTCTATCTGCACGACGAGAACCTGACCCTGATCAAGCCGTACATCAAGGGGTACATCACGTATCCGACATCAGTGGTGGACACGGTCTATCAGGCCGAGAAGATCTACCGGGCCAAGTAGCAAAGCATGAAACAGACTGGAACGAGGGGATCTTCCCTGTGCAGAACGCTCTCGTTCCGCTTGTCTGCGATGTGTGGCGTGGCCGGACTGGGTTTCGCATGGGAGGCGTGTTCGATGGCCGCAGAGCTGCGTAACGTCGAGCATCTTGGCTGAGAAGTTTGGAGGTCGCCATGATCACCAACACTGCGCCGATGAACATTTTGAAACCAGCGAAGATCACCATGGAATTGTTCTCCCCGTGGTCGTTTCAGCGATGCACTGCAACAGCCGGATGCGCATTCGATTTTTCACGACGATCTCAAAGCCTTCAAGCGCTGTTGCGCTTTCGCTTTCTCGTGAAGAATCGTCGACAGCGGTTTCGAATCCTCCTCGAACCGCTCCGTCGGACCATATGGATGCGTTAATGTAGAACGTCGTCCCAACGAGAGCGGATTGCAAACCCTGTGCACTCTGAAAGGACTGCAAATGACGTTCGAGTTCGGTTTCGATTTCATTCGGAAGCTCAGCGTGAACGCGACTATTCGCCCGAAGAAAATCGCAAACTTCTTCAATGCTGCAAGCTGCACCAAAAGGTCATCGGCTTCAGTGTCTGCATCGAAAGGCCATGGTTCAGGGCACCATTCAGGTTTTGAGAGAATGGCAGCCGTAGAAATGTCTGAGCTAGCGTCGTTCTGTCGACTCAGGAGCCATTCGTCATTTTGAGCTCCCAAAGTAGCTCGTAAAGTGACCACTTCCCGAATTGATAGTTCGTGCGATGGCCGTATCCCTCTTGAGATAACCCAACCTTTGGACATATTCATGCTCCCATGCTTGAAAATTGACGGTATAATGGCCGGTTTAGGTTACGAGCACGCAATGACCTGAGCACTGTCCGTTATTGCACATCGCAGCACGAGCTTGGCGCATTCCATAACTGCACCCGGTACAATCGCACGGGCACACCCAATAGAAATACCACTTCCCATTGGGCGAGTACGCATTGATTGAAGACCGCGTGCAAGACGGCGGCCCCCACATCACACGACATGTGCTGCTGGGCCCTAATGTCTGAGAGACTTGTTGTGGACAGTATTCATCAGCAAAGGTATCAGCCCGTGGAAGTGCTGCAGCACCAAACAAGCCCGCTCCAACGGCACCCGCAGCCCGAATTCGACATGATTTCGCTGGACCCCACGCAGCTCCCGCAGGTACAGGCCGATCCCACGCTGAGCCAGGAACTGAAGCGAACGGTTGCCGCGAATACGTTCTGGTTCTCCTTCAACGTGGCGGTCAAGCCGTTCGACAATCTGCAGGTGCGGCAGGCGTTTGCCGCGGCGGTCAATCGAGAGCAGTACATCAAGCAGATCACCAACGGTGTCGGCGTTCCAGCGGGCATGCTTCTCTACCCTGGAAACCCCGCATATCGGTCCACCTGTCAGCAGACCTACGACCCGGACAAGGCGAAGAAGCTGCTTGCAGATGGCGGGTTTCCTGAGAACAAGGACTTTCCGACCCAACAACTGCGCTATGTCGCCGATGATGCTGCCTCGCAGGCGTGGGCAACCTTCTTTTCACGGAATCTGAAGCATGTGCTCGGCGTCACCATCGAACCGACCCCGATCGATGCGACCGAATTGCAAAGTCTTCGCAGCCACCGCGACCCGTCGCTCGTGTTCGGGATCGGCGAGTGGTGGGAGGACTATCCTCACCCGCAGAACTGGCTCTCGCTGGTTTTTGGCCCGCGCGCGATCAAGTTCTGGAGCGATCCAGAATTCGACGAATTGTGTGCCCGGGCGGACAAGCTTCCCATCGGTCAGGCTATTCCGATCTATCAGCAAGCGGATGCCTATCTGGCAGAACAGGCACCCGCCGTGTTCTACGTGCACACCGAGAACCTGACGCTTATCAAGGGGGATCTGCAGGGGTACATCACGTATCCGACATCTGTCGTGGATCTGAATTTTCAGGCGGAGAAGATCGACAAGACCAGGTCCTAAACCCGCGGACGGCGTGAGACGGTAGCGGGGAACATCGGAGACCCCAGTCGGTTTCTGGCTCACCAGGCATCCCGCCTGACCGGCACAGTGCCTCGATGCCCATCGTTTGCCTGAATCTGACGGCGCGGCGCGGGCCTCCGTCGACGAAACATATTGGAGCGTGTGTTGCCAGTCGCGCACGCCATTTCTGTGGGGCATTCTCATGATTCGATACATTATCAGGCGTGTCCTATGGATGATTCCCGTGTTGTGGATGGTGGCAACGGTCACCTTCCTGATGATGCACTGGGCGCCGGGGAGTCCATGGGACGCCAAGTCGGGTCATGGGCGTCAACTCGATCCGGCACTGGAAGCATCGTTCAATCGCCAATACGGACTCGACAAGCCGTTGCTCGTACAGTACGGGACCTACCTCAAGAACGCTGCCCTGCTGGATTTTGGGGACTCGTACAAACAGCGAGGCAAGAGTGTGTCCGCCATCATCGGCCAGGGATTTCCGTATTCCGCCCGGATTGGCGTGCTCGCGCTGATCCTCGCCGTCGGGATCGGCGTTCCGGTGGGAATCTATGCTGCGCTGCGACACAACACCTTCGGCGATTATGCGAGCTTGTTCGTTACCACGATCAGCTATACGTTGCCCGAATTCGTGATCGCGATCTTTCTGCTCATCATCTTTTCCGTGCGTCTGGGGTGGTTTCCTATCCTGTTTACGGATTGGCGGAGCTACATCCTGCCTGCCGTGGCACTGGGAAGCGGAAGTGCTGCGTACATTGCGCGCCTGACGCGTTCAAGCGTGCTCGAGGTGCTGCGGGAAGATCATGTCACGACCGCCCGCGCGAAGGGGCTTACCAACCGGGCGGTGATCGCACGGCATGTGATTCGGAACGGCATGATCCCGGTTCTGACCGTGATCGGGCCGGCCTTTGCGGGACTGATTACCGGCACCATCATCATCGAGCGAGTGTTCGGCGTCCCCGGGATGGGTCGTTTGTTCATCGACAGCATCACTTCGCGCGATTACCCGGTGATCATGGGGGTGACGCTCTTCTACGCGTTCATCATCGTTCTCTGCAACCTGATGGTGGATATCGCGTACGGCTTCGCCGACCCAAGGATCCGGTCATCGCAATAGGCAATACATGACTGGGTCGGATGGGTCGTCGGCCAGCCGGGTTGCAATTCAAAACGCGGGACGAGGGAATCAACGTATGGCACAGGCACTCTCGCAAGCTGAAAGCGCTCATCCACTTTCTGTCGGCACAGCGGGACGTTCGCGCGGATTGTGGTCGGATGCCTGGCGACGGCTGCGCAAGAACAAGGCGGCGGTGATCGGCCTCGTCTACATCGCGATCATGATCCTGATCGCGATTGGCGGTCCTCTCATCGCGCCGCATGACCCGAACGAGATTCCTCCGGACGCGTTCGCGAACACGCCGACATTCTGGCAGGAAGGCGGGTCGATGGCGTATCCGCTGGGCACGGATTCGCTTGCGCGGGACGAACTCAGTCGATTGATCTACGGCGCGCGGGTCAGCATGATCGTGGGCATCATCCCGACCATCATCGTGGTGCTGATCGGAGTCTCGTTTGGCCTCGTATCGGGATGGCTGGGTGGCCGCTGGGATAATATTCTCATGCGACTCGTGGATGTGGTCTATGCCTTCCCATCGCTGCTGCTCTTCATCATCTTCCAGGCATCGTTGCGGGAGACGTGGTTTGGCCGCTCGCTGAGCGGATTGACGCTGCTCTTCTTTGCCTTTGCGATCACCGGGTGGAACGGTCTCGCGCGGCTGGTGCGGGGACAGACGTTGAGTCTGCGCGAAAAGGAGTTTGTCGTGGCCGCGCGGGCGGTTGGAAACCCGGCGTCGCGGATTATCGTCAAGCACATCCTGCCCAATACGTTGGCGCCGGTGATCGTGTCGATCTCGTTCGCGATTCCCGGCTACATCCTGGCTGAGGCCAGTCTCAGCTTTCTGGGGATCGGGATCAGGCCGCCAACGGCAAGCTGGGGAAGCATGGTGTTCCAGAGCTTTCCAATCGTCACGTTCCGGCCGATCTTCGTGATCATGCCCAGCCTGCTGATCGCGCTGATCATGATCTCGTTCGCCTTCGTGGGGGATGGTCTCCGAGACGCGCTCGACCCACAATCGAACAAGTAGAAGCCACGCGGGAGCTACCCGTATGCGCTGCGAACGCACCACGGAAATCCGCAATGCGTTCGCTTCTTGCGCGACGTCGACCTGCTGCGGGATCAGTTCACGGTGAACGGCATGATCATGCCGAGCATGAAGTGAGGGGCGCCGGTCTTGGTATCCGGCACGAAGCAGATGGCGAAGCAGTCTCCTGCCGTCAGATCGAGCGGGGCCCACACCGTCTGGCCCGGATTCATGAGGGCAGCTCCCGCCAATGAAATGAACGGCGGGCCACCACTTGCGACAGGAGTAGCCTCAGGTGCAGGTGTCGACGACCCTGCGGCAGGGGTTCAGGCGGTGGCGCCAGGAACATGGCCCTGACCTGATCGAACGAAACTCCCGGCGACAGCATGCAGATGCCCATCTCATGAAGTTGCTCGCCTGTGTCGGTGATCTTCCAGGTGTGCTTTCCGGCCGTCAGTTCCGCCGGCAGATTCTCGAACGAGAAATCGATCAGATCGATAGTCGTTTCGGCAACGGGCTCCGTGCCCGCAGCCGCAGCGGCGGTGACTTCGAGAGGGGAGAGCATCCCCATCTGATAATGGGGCATGCCATCTTCGTCGGGGATGGCGCAGATCACGACATACTGACCGGGTTTGAGGTCCATGACGACCGTGCTTTTCTGACCGGGGTCGATACTGCCCGGTCCGCCGACTGCCGTCGAGACGCCGAATAGGGCGCTGAAATCTGACAATTTCGCCGCGGCCTTGAAGTCGTCCACGGTTTTCCGTCGTGAAGGAGCATGAACATGGGATGATGTTCGGACGGACCCTGGTTGTCCAGGGTGATTTCGGTCAACCCACCGGGGATGGTGGTTGGAAGATCGAATTTATAATCCACGGCGGTGATGGTTGTCTTCGGATACGAGTCAGCCTGTGCCCCGACGAATCGCGTTCCTCGTGCTACCAGCACAGTGGCCAAACCGGCTCCGCCGATCCCCCGCAACGCTGTGCACCGTGTAAACAGATACCTGTCGAAGGTCTCCGAGAGCCGATCCACGTCTCCGATGTCCATCACAATCTCCCGTTTGACAGAAATTGATATCAACCAAGGATGACGACACCACCTGGTCCTGTAGAACCTCATTCTTTTCCGTCAATACGGAGACAAACGAGTTCGCTAGATGCCGCCTGCAGTCGCGTTGAGCTTGGGCGCGTCCAGTGTTCCTGCGACGCTCTCACAGCCTGTGATTGGCTTGACCGCATCGTCACGGCGTGACTCGCTGCAGCAACCGGGCTAACGCCATCATGTATTCGATCTGGTAGGTCAACCGGTTGTTGAAATCGAAGGAGAGTTCGGGCGCTCTTCGTTGGCAGATGACTTTCCCCTGTGCATGTGCGTCCAGCGAGTCTGCATTCATATCGATAGCGCTTGGGACCTATGACCAAGATCGACGTCAGGCGCCCTGTGTAGTAGATGTACGTACACATCTGGCGTATGATGATTGCAGACATTCACGTGGGTTCGCCTCACTGGCGCGATGCAGACAAGGAGAGACACGGCGGTGATCGTTGAACGGCAATCGAGCGTCGACAAGGCCGAGATCGACATCCTGCACCTGTTGGGAACCAGGAGCGAGCCTCTGGCTCCTGCGGATCTCATTTTGGAACTGGAGCGCGCCGGATTGCTCAATGCGGATATCAGGGCGGCGATCTGGTATCTCCTGGATCACCACCGCGTGAATCTGACGACCGACCTTCGGCTTGCCTTGCCACGGACTGCGGCGTAGGGCGTGGCGAACGGGATGTCCGGAAGTCATCGATTCGACCGGCAGCATGAAGAGGGAAGCGCAGAGGGACGGGCCGACGACCTGCGCTCTGCCGCTCGGCATGATCGGGATCGTATCCTCTACAGTTCCGCGTTTCGCCGGCTCAGTGGTATCACCCAGGTCATCTCTCCTTCGGCCAGCCATCCGACGCACAATCGCCTGACCCATACGCTCGAAGTCGCCCAGATCGGGCGGAGCCTTGCAGAGCGCCTGTTGGTTATGGGATGGGACGACGAGATCGAGCGGCTTGGTGGTCTGGACCCGGACGTGGTCGAAGCAGCGGCGCTCGCGCACGATCTGGGGCATCCGCCATTTGGACACGTCGCGGAACGAGAGATCGACCGGCTGGTTGCCCGGGATCATGGCGTGGAGGATGGTTTCGAAGGCAATGCCCAGTCGTTCCGGATCGTCTCCCGGCTCGCAGTCCGTCATCGAGACAGCGACGGGTTGAACCTGACCCGCGCGACCTTGAGCGCCTCCACCAAATACCCTTGGTTCCGGGGCGCGGACGGCGAGACGCACACCAAATGGGGAGCGTACCGTACCGAAGATGTCGCCCTGACGTGGTCTCGCGAGTTTCTTCTGCGACCGGCCGCCAAGACCCTCGAAGCGGCTCTGCTCGAATGGGCGGACGACGTCGCTTACGCTGTGCATGATCTCGATGATTTCTTCCGCGTCGGTGCCATCCCGCTGGACCGGCTCGCGAGCGATGAACGCGAACGGGAACGCTTCCTGACCGCTTATTTCGAGCGCGGAAACGCTGACGTCCAACAGCAGGCCGAGCAACGGCGCGTGTTTCGGGGACTGCTGGGCTTCGTGCCGGTGACCGAGCCGTATCAAGGGTCGCGCGAAGATCAGGCCCGGTCGCGAAGTCTGGTCTCGACCCTCGTTCATCGCTATGTGACGGGCATCGCGATCGGCGATGAGGGTCTGACGATCGAGCCGCTGCTTCGGGCCGAGGTCAATCTGCTGAAAGGCGTGACCTGGCATTACGTGATCGACAGCCGGGCGCTCGTCACGCAGCGGTATGGACACACGCAGTTGATCCGCTCGCTCTTCAATGTGCTCGCCGATGCAGGTGCCGAAGCACGACCGCGTCATGAGGCGAGTCGGATCTTCCCCATCTTCTTCCAGCAGATGGTCAGGGAAGCAGATTTCGCCGACGCCGCGATCGTTCGTGCTGTCGCGGATTACATCTCGTCGATGACCGAGTCGCAGGTGGTCGATCTCCACCACCGGCTGACTGGCATTTCCCTCGGCTCTGCCCTTGACCCGACAGTTCTTTAAGGCGCAACTGCAGCTAGGGTTTTGCTTGAACCTGCCCTATCCCTGCATCCCGACGCGTCAAATGTCTGATATGTGGTGTGACTGCGCGGCCGCTCAGTGTCCGACCTCAAGGTCTCCCATATGCCACGATCGTGCCCCCCTCGAAACAATTCCATGGACACGAAGCCGGACGTTCGCAACGAAGGACCTGCCCGATTGGTCAGGAGCACTCCTCTTGCCTTCCTCACATTCGAGCAATATGATTCGGGTAACGAATAGTTCGTATGCCGACGGGTAGCTACTTGTTCAGGAAAAAGGACCGTCCAAATGGCGCAGTCGTTGGAAATTGCAAGAGACGACACGATGGAAGGCGATTCCAAGGTTGTGATGGGCGACCCAACGGCCATCCCGCTTCGCGATTCCGTTGTGGTGCCAGAACATCTGCGGGGGACAATCGATGCGCTGCTGGTGTTGATGCCGGTGCTGACACGCAGAATCAATTCTCTGGCGTCCGAATGTCCGAGCGGATACAAGCCAACCCTGCCGCAAATCAGGGTGATGACGGTGTTGGCAGCCAGTGGAACATCGACCGTCAGTGCGATCGCGGAGGCACTTGAATCCTCGCGACCTGCAACCTCCGAGATGATCGATCGGATGGTGGACATCGGGTATGTATCACGCGAACCCAACCCGGCTGATCGACGCCAGGTGCTGATTTCCCTGACACCTCCCGCTGCCGAGATCATGGACGCGAAGGTCGCGCGCCGCCGGGCTGTTCTGGTCGAGTCGCTGTCCGATCTCTCGGAGCAGGAACTCGCCGGTTTTCTCAAGGGCATGCGTGGCTTCACGCGGACGATCGCTCCCGACGTGATGTCGGACCCGGCGTTGGCGTCCGTGTGCGAACGAGCAGTCGCCGGGTCGACATAGTCTCCACATTTACTGGACCCGACCTCCCGTTGCCGGGTCACGTGCCACATATGCCGTTTGCCGTCCATCTTCGATCTGTCGCACATCACCGCGCGAGGGCTTTTCATGGCAAAGAACGCTTTATCCCCCCGACGAGCCGAGAGTTCTGGACCCCAGCTACCTCCGGCATCCGCGAATCCGTGGCTTGTCCTGGTCGTCTTGTGCGCAGCCATCTTCATGCTGTTGCTCGACTCGACCATCGTGAACGTCGCCCAGCGCAAGATTCAGGTTGGACTCGATGCCAATCTCTCCCAGATCCAATGGGTTCTCGATGCGTATATCCTGACCTTCGCCGTGCTGCTCCTCACGTTCGGGCGACTCGGCGACATCTTCGGTCGGCGCCGGCTCTTCGCGCTGGGTCTGACGATCTTCACGCTGGCGTCGGTTCTGTGTGGCATATCGAGTTGGCTTGGTGACCTTGTCGGCGTGTCCGGTGCCAATGCCCTGATCTTCTCCCGTGTGATCCAGGGAATAGGCGGTGCCCTGATGATGCCGCAATCACTTTCGCTGCTGACGGTGGTGTTTCCTCCGGAAAAGCGCGGCGCGGCGTTCGGCATCTGGGGAAGTATCGTTGCCCTTGGGGCGGTCATCGGACCGGTTCTCGGCGGATACATCGTCACCGATTACGCATGGGAGTGGGTCTTCCTGATCAACGTCCCGGTCGGCATCGCAGCCGTCATCGCCACATTCATGCTGGTGCCGGAGTCGGTCGATACCAACGCATCGCATGCGATCGATTGGGGCGGGGTACTGCTGTCCGGGCTGGGAATCTTCGCGCTGGTCTTTGCCCTGATCGAGGGGACGAGCAAGGGATGGACGAGCACCCTGATCGTGGGCCTGTTCATCGCCTCGGCGATCCTGCTCGTGGCGTTCGTTCTCTGGGAAAAGCGGCACTCCGATCCGATCATGAAGCTGGAGCTCTTTCAGATCCGCAACTTCTGGGTGAGCAATGTCCTTGGCGGCATCATCTCGTTCGGCGTGATCTCGATGATCTTTCCGTTGAGCGCGTTCTTGCAGGGCGTGCTTGGAAATTCTCCCATCCGGGCCGGGCTGACCATCGTGCCGCTCTCGATCGCGATGACGCTCACCGCACCGTTCGCCGGTCGCTTCGCCGATCGGTTCGGTGGGCGCTGGTTCCTGGTCTCCGGGTTCGCGATCATGACGCTTGGCGTCTCCCTCGTCGTCATGCAGATCGGGCCTGGTACGACGTGGAAGTCCCTGGCGATTCCCCTGGCTGTGACCGGCCTCGGGATGGGACTCTCTTTCCCGCCGATGACGACGGTCGCGATGAAGGATGTTCCCCTGCGGATCGCCGGAAGTGCATCCGGGATGATCAACACGACCCGAAATATCGGTCAGGTCCTGGGTGTCGCGGTGCTTGGGTCGGTGCTGCAATCGCGGGTTGGAGCAGAGACATCGTCCTCGCTTGTCTCGACGGGTATCGATGCGACGCAGCGCAGCCAGATCGGAGAACTGGCCAAGGCGAATCGCTTGGACGAAGTCATTCGGCTGCTTCCGGCAGATCAACGCGACCTCTTGCCAGCGCTGCTTGGGGCGCTTCAATCAGCCTTCTCGAGCGCTGTCCAGACAACGCTGATCGTGGCCGCACTTGTCACGGCGGTAGGGGTCGTGGTTGCCATTCTCGTTCAGAATCCCGTCCGCCAAGGAGCCGTGCAGACGTTGCCGGCGGGATATGCCGATCCGCAGGCGGCAGCCGCCCACGTGTTCGGCGAGTAGTAGCAACTCTGGCAATACGTCGCCATGAAATGAAAACACCAGGCATCAACGCGATGCCCGGTGTTTGCTTTGCGCCTGGTGCCTGCGCTATTCTGCCGTCGATCAGATCCGGCGGATGCGAACGATATCGATGGCGGGAACGAGTGACTGTCCCTCCGAAGGACTGTTCTGGATGGCGCGAACGATGTCCATGCCCTCGACGACCTGACCAAAGGCGGCGAAGCCCTGACCGTCCGGGTTGCGCGCGCCTCCGAAATCGAGCCCAGGTTGGTCGTTGATGCAGATGAAGAAGTCGGAGATCGCGCTGTCGGGCGTTAACCGGGCCATCGAAATCGTGCCGTCACGGTGAGTAAGCCCGGTCTCGGAAGTGCGCTCCAGGGTGATCGGAGCTCCTTGCTCGTCAATCCGCGCCGGATCGATCCCACCCTGAATGACCTCGATCGCGATCGTATCGTTCGGCAGCAGCGACCGGTCCGCGGTCGGATCGATGCCACTATCCGTGTCCGAGATATTCAGTCCCGCGTTGGAATTGTTGTCGAGGCGGACGGTGCGATGGAAACGTCCTCCATCGTAGAAATGACCGTCGACATATGCGAGAAAATTCGCGGTGGTGATTGGGGCGCGACCTGAATCGAGGTCAACCGTGAAATTCCCACCCGGCGTCTCGATTCGAACGCGAAGCAGGTCCTGCGTCCCGGTTGTGGTGGTTGTTTCGTCTGAGAACGTCATGCCTTCCGAAGTCTCCTTCAAGGTCGAGGCCGATACTCCACTGAGGTACCGTGCTCGTGATCCCGAATCAATCCGGGATCACGAGAGGGATCGTATCCTTCTACGGTGGATCCGTCGAGAAGACGTGCGTCCTGCGTCGAGAGCATAGCGATCGAATGTGTGACGATCGTCGTTCATCGGTACCCTTGAAATCTGCCGGCTAGAGCTCTCACACGTGACAAATGGGCGTCAATTCGCGGATGGCGGACAAAGGATACATCGGACGATGGATGAAGAACAGGGCGACGGGAACCCAGCAGATCACAATCAGGATCGCGAGACCGAGCACCATTGGCGTTCCCTGACAAAAGAGGAACGGCTGGCCGTCAAGATTCTGCTGATCAAGCGGCGCCATTCCGCAAACGTCAACGTGATTGCCACCGAGCAAATCACCACTGGCCAGCGCGTTGCCGACGGCGTGGCCCGGGTGATGGGCTCGTGGCGGTTCATCATCATTCAGAGCATCGTCCTGGTCGGCTGGATCTGCCTGAACGTTCTTGGATGGATCAATCATTGGGATCCGTATCCGTTCATCCTGCTCAATCTGGCGCTTTCGTTCCAGGCTGCCTATTCCGCACCGATCATCATGATGAGCCAGAATCGTCAGGCCTCGAAGGATCGCCTCTCGGCGGAGCTGGATTACCAGGTCAATCTTCATGCCGAACAGGAGGTTGACTGGATCAGGAGCCGGTTGGACGATCTCTCCGGCAGTCAATGGCGAGAACTCGTCGAGTTTCAACGCGAGCAGATCAACCTGCTGAGCCGGATCGAGCAGCTCACCTCCGAGGTTCACCGGCTCACGACGCAGCAGCCACCTGATCCCTCAATCACAGGCTAACCGCTGACGGCGAGACGCCTGACGGAATCAACGCGGTGAATCTCGCCATTGACGTCTGCGACGAGGATGATCGCCTCACCTTCGGGGAGTGACACTACCGCGATGGCAGTCACCAGCGACACGCTGACTGGCAGGTTTTCGGATTCGATTTCTTGCCAGGTATCCCCGCCGTCGTCGGAGCGCATGACTGCACTATCGCAGAGCACAGCGAGATCATCTCGATTTGCCGACGATGCCACGGTGTGTGCCGTGCTGCGGGGGAAATCTGGTCCCGCATGCTGCCATGAGATTCCTGCGTCTCGCGAAACGAGCAGTCCGTGCTCCGTCCCGGCGAAGAGACGGTAGTGGTCGCCGCCGTCTGCCGGGTTGGGAGAGATGGCAAGCGCCAAGATCGCCGTACGATCGGAAGCGACCTCGATTGGACTCCACGATCGGCCGGCATTGATACTCTGAAACAGACCTGTGCTGGTGCCTGCAAAAACATGGTGGTCCCGAACGATATTGGGCGAGAAGGCTACAGTGAAGACATTGAGGTCGAAGAGGCCGGAGTTCCATGCAGCCCATGTCTCGCCACCGTCGTTGGAATTGAGCATGCCATCCCGAGCCGTGCCTGCGAGGATGAATCGATCGTGTGCGAAAGCTGGGGAAACCTGGATTGATGTAACCAGAGGTGCCGGTAGAGGAAGCTGCACGAAGGTCCAGGTTTCTCCGGCGTCTTGCGAGCGTCCGATGCCGCCGGGTATCGCGGTGAAGACGGTACGATCGTGTTCAAACGAGGGTGAAATCGCGACGGCAGTCGTGGCGATCTGCTCCGATCCCGAATCCACTGCCCAAATCCACGACCAGGTATATCCATAATCGATCGTTTTCAGAAGCCCGTTTTGACCGGCGGCGAAGCATGTGCCGTCCACCGGAAAAGCCGGAGATGCGGCAAATTCACGTACCGTACGTTCGAGTCCTGACCGCATTGCTGTGCTCTTTCTATTCCGGATCGACCGATGCTTCGGTCGAATTGGTATGAACGATGACATCCACCGTCAATGCCAACGCAGCGCTCCGGATCGACGCGCGCGCGATCCGTGAGATGACTCCAGCGGGATCGACGATGCCCATCTCATGCATATCTCCGCAAACACCTGAGATGACATCGAAGCCGTGGGATGGGCCGGAATTTTTCATGGTGGCGATCATGGGAGCCGCTTCGTAGCCGCAGTTGGCAAGAACGGTTTGAGCAGGTGCCTGAAGTGCCTCGATAACAATTTCCAGCGCCGCTCGCTCCGTCGTATCAAATGATGCATCCCGCCGTAAGTTCAATGCCGCCTGACTGTGCACGAGGGCGGAGCCTCCTCCAGGAACGACGCCTTCGCGCATTGCGACCCTGAGAATGTGGATTGCTCGGCCTGCGTTTTCCAATCTGGCTTTTGCCTCCAAATCAGAATTCGCACCAATCCAAAGGGTTGCCGACATTCCCTGGAATTTTCCAAGTCGTTGAAGGAGCGAGCGCTCCATGTCGTTGTCGGACGCATGCTGGTATGAGGCCTGGAGAGTGTCGATATGTTCCCGGATCGAACGTGAATCGCCTTGTCCGGCAACGACCCCGAACTGTTGGCCGGTCGCCCAGACAGTACGGGCCCTGCCAATATCCTCGACTTCAAGACGTGTGATCGTATCTCCAGCTTCTCGGAGGAAAGCGCGGCTTCCTGTCATCGTCGCAAGATCGACGATGGTTCCCAGTTGATCCTGCACCGGGGTTCTTGCGACGACGATCGGAAAGGCACCGGGCAAACTGTTGGCGTGCAGGAGCCCCGCCAATGCCGGAGAGATCGAAGCGGCGATGAGGAGAAGTCCTCCCGCCTGGCTTGCCCTGACCGACTCGAGAAGAGCGATCATTTCACCCGGTTTCTCTATATCGAGGTTCGTGATTAGGATCGCGGCATCGTGAATATCGGTGCGCTGTCTTGCAGGGTCGCCGAAAGATGTCGCCGAGAGGAGCCCACTTTCCCAGAAACTTCCCTGGACGAACTCTCTCCATGATTCATTGCGTCGGCTCGGCCGCAGATCGATTTGTCCGGTCGCACCCACGACATCGGCCACATCGCCAAGCAGGATGGCGAGTTCCGGGTCGTGGCAGACGGAGCGCGCGATATTGGCAAGGTCGTGGTTTCCGGAGCAGGATCGCGCCTGGACGATGATGGAGTCGAATACGATATCAGCGATTCGATCCAGTTGGCCGCGCAACACCTGTGCGGATATTCCAGCTGCGATTGCTCGACGTCCGCCTGAGAGAATCGACGAGAAGATGACAGCCGCAGTTGCAGTCCCATCTCTCAATTCCTCGTTGAGGCGCCAGAGCAAGCCTCGGATGAACATCGCTCCGGGATCTTGATGGATGTTGGGCAGGGCGACAATTCGACGTGCAATCTCGGCACCATTGTCGAGGAGTTGCGGAGTCATCGTTCGCACCGGACGCTCGATCCCGACCGTGCGAGGAATGGGTCCCAACGTTGGACGAATTGCGCCCACAATCGCGGTCACGCCGCGATCGAAATCGTCGTGGCTGGCAGGGGGGAACCGGATACGAGCAGACGAAGATCGTGTCACGTGCTTTTCCTGCCTTGGTGATGTGAATCCGGGACCTCGCAAGGAGCTGGCATAGTGCTGAATTCCAACGATAGCCAGGATCAGACGGACATTGGAAGGCGTGTGCGATCTTGCGAACCGACGCAGAATCCGGAAGCAACGCCATGCTGCTCAAAAGAGTGGTTACCGCTCACGCAACGTCAGCTCCATTCGATCACGACCCCTAGATACTCGTTTGGTCGATCCTGCAAGCCTGCGTAGGCTGACGGAGCGTCGCCTGGCTTGATGCGATGCGTGATGAGCGGCTGGACGTTCAGCTTGCCACGGGCGAGCCAGTCGAGCGCGGTGACCGAATTCTGGTAGTTCGAGCCAATCGCCAGTGGTGCTGGCAGACGGGGGATCTCCCATTCGGAGCCGCTTCGCAAGCGCAGGAATCGATAGAAGAGCAATCGCGTGATTTGACTGGACGGGACACTATTCGCATCTCCCCCCCACGGAGCGCCGATCATGACGATTTCACCACCGGGTGCGGCCATGTCGATCGCACCGGCCAATGCCTTCGCGGATCCGGTCGCTTCGATGATCAGCCGGTGCTTCTGGCTGAACTCCGGCGTTGCGCCGCCATCGTGGACGGAGGTGATCCCAGCCTGGGATGCGATCTCTCGACGATGGGGAGAGAGATCGAAGGCGTTGACCTTCATGCCACTCGCCTGAAACACCTGCGCGGCCAGATTGCCGACGAGCCCCAGACCGACGACCCCAACGCTGTCGCCCGGCCGGGCAATCGTGGTGATCAACGTCGTCATCGAGACCGTCGCGAGGCGGGCAAAGACGGCATCGTCATTCGCGAGATGCTCCGGGACCGGGACGCAGAGCATGTGACGTGCATCGACACGGGTGATGGATGCGTGGTTGCCCATCGTGTAGACGCGATCTCCCGTCTTGACCCCGGTCTCGCTCCCTGCCTGGAGCACCGTTCCGATATTTGCATATCCCACGATCGGCATCGGAAACTCGGGTGGAACCTCGGTGTCGAAAGTGAGCTTCCCCTGCAGACGTGCGAGTTCCGTTCCCGGGCTGATCAGGGTCCGATGACTCCGAACGATCACCTCATGGGGGTTTAACCCCGTCATGTCCAAGTCGTATGCCTGCAACTCCACGACATTGGGTGCTGCGAAGATCACCCTTGCGCCCTTCACCCTTGCCTCCTTCTGCTATGTGACATGAAGACGCACCCGCTGCCACGGATGGTTCAGAATTGGTCGCCCCAAATGTATGCCTCGAGGCGAGACCGACTCACCGAAAAAAGCACTCACCTCACTCACCTATCTCATTTTCAGCGCATGGGCATCCTACCAATTCATCAGTGTGAATGACAATACTACATATTGAACTCTTTCAATTTGGCTGATAGGATGCAGGTCACGTAACAAATCAAGGAGTGTGGCGCTACGCAGCGCGCGAAGAGACCTCCCGTAGGCAACTATTCGTGGTCTCGAAACCATCTCGTCGACGTGGAAAGGAGAACGAGGGGACCAGGTTCCAAACGTTAGCGTTTCAGACAGATGCGTTTCGAGGAGAGACAGAACGGTTCATCGTCGAACGCAATCCTCGAGGAGAACGAGTAATGACAAACGAACCACGGTTGAATCGTCGTCACTTCGTGTCGGCAGTCGGAAGTAGTGCTGCGGCGGCGGCATTCCTCTCGACTCAAGGGGTGGCGAATGCCTCGCCATCACACGTGGCCTTCAACGCTGCTCCCGCTCAGGACGATACGCAGGAGATCCGGCTCCTGATCCGCGATGACATCAAGAGCGCATACGCAGCGGAGGAAGCGGTCAAACTCTGGGAGAGTCAGTTTCCTGCCAAGGTGACGCTGGATGTGCCGCCGGGAGGTGCCGATGTGTCGCAGAAGATCCAGGCAGCCCAAGCCGCCGGTGATCTCGTCTGGGATGGCTTTTCCGTCATGGAGGTTCCGTGGAACACATCCGAGTGGGTGAGCCGTGGGTTGATTGTGCCGCTCGACGACTTGATTGCGACGTCGAAGGTCGCGGATGCCAGGAAAGTGATCGAAGGCATCATTCCGAGCATCAAGGAATCTCTCAAGCTTGATGGCAAGCAATATTCGATACCGGGCAACGTTGGCAGTGTTTCGTTGGCCTGGATGACTGAGCCGTTGGCGACGGCTGGAGTCACCGAGGGGCCTGTATCCTGGCAGGAAGTTCATGACGCCGCGGCAAAGATCTACGAATCCTCGCCTGATTTCACGCCGTTCGATTCCGCCGGGACTCCGCTGAGCGATCTGTGGTCGATGATCTGGGGTGCCAGTGACAAGCCGATCACCGACGATGGGTTGGTCGATATTGGGGGTGAGGCGTCGATCGCGGCTATCGAATGGATGAAGCAGATGGTCAGCGAGGAGCTGATGCCTCCGACCCGTACGGCCATCGGTGCCGCTACCAACCAGAACTTCCAGGATTGGCAAAAGGGCGCGACGGCCATGATCACCTCATTCGATGTGGCCGCCACCATCAACCAGCAGACGTTCGGAGCGGACGCGGCGGCACCTGGTCTCAACATGCGGAAGGACAAGGATCAGGTCCACGCGGGAACACCATTCTGGGTAAATGCCAGCGTCGTTCTGAACAAGGCCAAGAACCCGCAGGGGATGACCGATTTCCTGCTCTGGTGGTTCAGTCCTAGCAATGAAGCGACTGGCAAGCAGATTGCCACGGTGGCCGCCAAACCCTGCTACCAATACACCTATGACTCGTTCGTTGCCACAAGTCCGGAACATAAGTGGGAACTCGACGCGATCGAAGTCGTGCGCAACTCGGTTCCGTTCCCGGCCACGAATACCAACACCATCCAGCAGAAATCGACTCAACCATGGGTTGAAAAGGCGATTTCTGGCGACGTCGATCCGTCCGAGGCGATGCAGAGCGCGCTGAAGGATATTCAGGCCGAGCTCGACAAGCTCAAGAAATAACAATCGCGGGGACAAATCAACAAGGAGGTCTCGTTGACATCCGCGTCTCATTGGCGCGGATGTCGGGGAAGCCAGTTTGCGAGGTCGAAGATGTCTGTCTCCAGACTGCGGCGAAAAAGGCATGCGGTTGGCGAACGAAATAATCCGTGGGGTTATCTGTTCATCGCGCCCGCGTTAGGGTTGTATCTTCTGTTCAGCGTGTGGCCCATTTTTCGAGGTATCGCCATGGCGTTTACCGACTTCCGTTTCATCTATCCCAATACCCGGTGGGATTTCAACGGGCTTGCCAACTTCCGGGAGATGATGCATGACAGTGATTTCTGGAATGCCGCCATTGTGAGCTTGAAGTTCACCGCGTATGTGATGCCGACAACGATCTTGATATCGTTCTTTCTGGCAGTAGTGATCAGTAAGGTCGAGCGGTTGTCGGGCTTTTACCGATGGATGATCTATCTTCCCGTTATCTTGCCGGTCGCAGTGACATATCTCATGTTTGGAGAGATGTTCAGTTCCCGGTTCGGATTCATCAATACGGTGCTCCGTGACCTGGGAATGAAACGCCCTCCCAACTGGCTTGGCGACCCGGATCAGGTGCTGCGATCGTTGGCCGTTACCGATGTTTGGCGCGGGGTTGGATTTCCCACGCTCCTCTTTCTGATCGGCATCTACAGTATCGGTTCCGATCTCTACGAAGCGGCGGCGGTCGATGGAGCAACGGGTTGGCAACAGTTGCGGTCGATTACCCTGCCGCTTCTGAAGCCGGTCTTTGCCCTAGTCCTGCTCCTGAGCCTGTCCACCATTCCGATGGTGGTCGATCCCATGTTGATCCTTACGGGGGGCGGTCCTCAGGATCGTTCGACCAGCCTGGGGCTCTATGCGTATCAGACTGCGTTTCAACTTGGAGATCTGAGACTGGGATATGCGGCTGCGATGAACCTTGTGCTCGGCGTTTCCAGCGCGCTGGTTGCCCTTCTTGTCTTTCGTATCCTCAGGAGCGATATGGAGAGTAGTGGCCCCGGTCGTTCGCGAACCAAACGTGCGTTTGATACGCGATCGTGATCGCGGCCATGACAAGGTTCTGAAGTAGAAGTGCTGGATGTGCCGTATTTAACGAGCAGGTGCGGAGAAGGATCGACGGATGGCCTCGACACTACTGGCATCGGAGCGGAACGACCGTCGGGGGAAGGGGAAGTGGGCCCGAATCAGGCGCAGCAATGTGCTCTTGCACCTTGTCATGATTCTCGCATTGATCGTCACCTTTTTGCCGATCATGTGGATGATCTCGACCTCGTTCAAGGATCGATTGGGATTCGCCCAGCATCCCGCCTCACTTATTCCCAGCAATCCCACGCTCGTCAATTACCACTACATGCTTACGGCCGTTGACAATTTGCCCACCTATATGCGCAACAGCTTCATTCTGGCGCTGGGTACGGCATTGATTCAGGTCGTCGTTGCGTCACTCGCAGGCTATGCGTTCGCCCGGATGCGTTTTCGGGGTCGAGATCTCATTCTCGTCTTGATCATCGTATCGATCTTCATTCCCCGATCCGGTGGTCTGATGGCGCTCTACGAACTCATGTCGTTCCTGCACCTGCGAAATAGCCTTGGTGGACTCATCATGCTTTTCGCCGCCAACGTTCCCGTTCCGATCTTCATCATGAGACAGGCCTTTCTCTCGATTCCGAAGGAAATCGAGGAGGCCGCCATTCTCGATGGGGCAAGTTGGTTCAGGGTCTATCGTCAAATCGCCTTGCCGCTTGCCCTCGGTGGGATGGTGATCGTCGGCACCCTAGCTTTCATCTCCGCCTGGAGCGATTTTCTGGTGACTTTCACGCTGATCGATCTCGACAGCCAGATGACGATCTCGGTGGGTATCCAGAAAGTTCTCGCCAGCTCCTACCAATCGGCCCTGACTCCTCAGTTTCGCGGCCAACTGACCGGTGAGACGGCTGACGCGGCAATGCTATTGACGGCGACGTTGCCAGTAATCATCTTCTATGCACTCTTGCAGCGCTGGTTCATGCGCGGTTTGACGGAGGGTGCCGTGAAGCTTTGACTGGATGTCTCTCGGAGAGGACGACATCATGCCTTCGGATGAGGAAAAAACCGGTCGTGAGGGCGTGAAATCGGCACATCGAGCGTTGTCGATTCTCGAATTGCTTGTGCGCTCCGATCGCTTCCTGACGTTTGGAGAAATCGAATCGGCGCTCGATTTTCCTCGCTCCAGCCTGTTTGGATTGCTGAAGACATTGCGAGATCGCGGGTGGATCGAACTTGACGAGCATCTGCGAACGTATCGTTTGGGAGTCAGAACCTTTGAAGCGGGAAATGCCTATCAGCGATCCATCAACCTTCTTCCAATCGCACTGCCGTACATGGAACGGATCCGTGATGGGCTCGACGAGACCGTGCAAATCTCGTTGTTGGAGGGGAGATTCAATATCTACCTTGGCAAGGTAGAGGGTGCCCAACGTTTGCGACTCGCGTCTGAAGTTGGTCGTCGCCTGGAAGCGCATGCGACCGCCTTGGGAAAGATGCTGCTGTCCGATTTGACGGAAGCCGAACTCGACGCTCTGTTCAACGGGGTCGCGCTCGAAACCTATACGCCCTCCACGATACGCACGATTTCGTCCCTGAAACAGGAACTCGCGCTCATCCGAGACCGTGGATATGCCGAGGACAACGAAGAGTACACCACGGGTGTCCGATGCTTTGCGATGGCTGTGCGCGATCATGCGGGACGGACGATCGCGGCAATCAGCGTGTCTTTTCCAACGGTGCGTTTTTCTGACGAACGCGGTGAGGAGGCTCGTCAGCTCCTGCAGGAAGCCGTCAGCGGAATATCGGCGACGCTTGGGTATGAAACCGAACCGATTTCCTAGGACCGTTCCTTTCGGCGTGCGCGAGGCAAATCGCCAATGCACTTGTAGTGTCGTTTCGACTTCGCGCGAGTTCTCGCTTGATGGAAGTCGTTATCTTGTTTAACAGGAAGGACCATATTTCGTGAAGATCACCAGGATCGAGGCAATGCGGCTGAACGAGCCGAAGCATGAACCGACCGCGAAACCCCGCAGGGACGGCTGGGCAACAACCGCGGAGGTCGCGAACCCGATGTCGCGCTATCCCGAGGTGAAGGCACATCGCAGCATGTGGCTCCCCAAGTGGGAGAACGTCTGGTGCAAGGTGACGCTGGAGGATGGCACGACCGGCTATGGCTCGACCGGTCATGGTCGGCCGGTCGCGGCGGTGATCCAGGATCATCTGGGTCCGATGCTGATCGGCGAATCCATCATGGCGGGCGAGATGCTGGCCGACAAGCTCTTCCGGCTGACCACACCCTACGGTGCGGCGGGTCTCGCCTCGTATGCGGTCAGTGCGATCGATCTCGCGTTGTGGGATGCCCGGGCGAAGATGCTCGGGATGCCCGTCTACGAACTCGCGGGTGGCCCTCAAAAGGACAAGCTGTTCTGCTATGCCACCGGGAACGATGTCGACTGGTATCAGGAACTGGGATTCAAGGCGTTCAAGCTGGCCTGTCCCTATGGTCCTGCCGATGGACTCGACGGATTGCGGAAGAACGAGGAGTTCGTGGCGAGGACGCGGGAGCAGATCGGTGACGACTGCGAACTGATGCTCGACTGCTGGATGGCATTCGATATCGAGTACACGGTGAGGCTGGCAGAGACGCTTCGTCCCTATCGGCTGAAATGGATGGAAGAGTATCTGCTGCCGGACGACTTTGACGCACATGTCGCGGTTCGCGATCGGTTGCCTGGGCAAACGCTGGCGACCGGCGAGCACTGGTACACGGCACTGCCATTCCAGTGGGCGATCAATCACCATGTCGCCGATATTCTCCAGCCGGACATCAACTGGGTGGGCGGATTCTCGACGTGCCAGAAGATTGCCGCAGCGGCGGGAGCGGCGAACATGAGCGTGATCCTCCATGGCGGTGGGAATACTGCCCACGGCCAGCATTTTTCCATTGTGACGCCGTCGGTGCCGTGGCTGGAGTGTTTCGTGGGAACGCCGCCAGGTGTGCCGCTCGAAGAAGGGTGGCGGCTGCCGGGACAGGCCATCCCGAAGGACGGTTACCTTGTGCCGAACGATGCACCGGGCTTCGGCCTCGAGATCCCGGAAGACTGGTTCGAACCGTTCTTCGGATGAATGCGAAGGGCCTGAAATGAGCGGCCAAGGGTCAACTCCATGTTGACTGACCCGTACGATCCGCCGTTCTCGAGGCAGTTACCTCGAGAGGGCTGAGGTCGTCATGTCGAGCCTGTCGAGCCTGTCGAGAAATCTTTCCCGGCAAGACCAAATGCAGAGATGTCTCGACGTCGCTCGACATGACGGTGAACACCATGCAGGAGAGTGCTTCATGACACAACGCGGAGATGGGCCAATCGTCGATCGAGTCGATGCGATCCGCCTGGGCGGGTGGGGATTTTGCCCTGGCTTCGAGATCTACTGGATGGACATGCAGGCGAAGCCGGAACCACTGGCGCTGGTCAGCCTGGTGATTCGCACGGGCGAGCACGTCGTCCTTGTCAACTGCGGTCCGGACCCGGCGCATCTGGGTCCAAAGCCCGCAGGCGATCCGATGGTAACGGGGCAGCACATCCTTGAATCGACCCCGGACGAGTTTCTGGAGGTTGCCCTTGCGCGGCTCGATCTGACGCCGGAGGAGATTACCCATGTGATCTGCACTCCGTTCCAGATCTACTCGCTAGGTAACCTGCTCAAATTGCCGAACGCTCAGATCTGCCTCTCGCGTACCGGGTGGATCGATTTCCATGCGCCGCGCTGGAAGCAGCATCCACACGATAAACGGTGGGCGTGCATCCCGCGGGATATCCTCGTCGAACTGGTCACCGATGCCTGGCCGCGCGTGCGGCTGGTCGAGAACGAGGAGATCGTGCCGGGGGTCGAGACCTTCTGGACCGGGGTCCATCATCGCGCGAGCCTGGCGGTGAAGATCCAGACGAGTGCCGGTGTGGTGATCGCGGGTGACGCATTCATGCGGGTGGAGAACATCACGAGACGGCATCCCATCGGCATCAACGAGAGCATGGAAGAGGCGTTGGCAGCGTACCAGCGGATCGCGAACGAGGCGGACATCATCGTACCGCTCTACGACCCGGCGGTCTGGGACCGTCACCCCGATGGCCGGATCGCGTAGCGGGATCGATCGGCCTCAGGCGATCCAGGGCGGGGTGACCGGGTGTTCGCTGGTTGGCGTCGATGCCTGCGCGTCGCTCCGACCGCATACGAGAAACCGCGTATCGGTCGTGGCGGCGAACTGACGCGTCACCCCTCCGGTGATCCGGATCGTGTCGCCCTCGGTCAGGTCGTAGTGAACTTCCTCAACGACGCAGCTTGCATCACCGGCGAGTATGGTCCAGACCTGCTCGGAATCCATCACGTGGACCGGTCCGCGCGCGCCAGCGCCCAGATCGACCTGCCACACGCTAAAATCTCTGGTGTTGCTCAAGGTAGGCGACGCCAACGTCGTCATAACCGCGTTCGGCGTTTCTGTGCGGCGCGTCTCGTTAGCGTGTACGACGTGGGGTGGCATGTCGCTGCTCCTTCAATAGGCTTCAGGCCAACACATCGTCAACCATGTTGTCTATCATCAGTGACGAACGGGTCCATTGTCAACCGGGTTGTCTATTACGGGGACGTACCAGCAATCATGACGAACGATGTTCGCGGCCACGATCTGGTATTCGTCTTGATGGGTTCGTTCCGCCGAATCATCGACGATCTGCACGCCGAGTTGGCGACGCGCGGTTTTCCGGAGGCGCGACCGGCGCATGGATTCGCCCTGCAGGCGATCGGGCCACACGCCGTCACGATCACCGATCTCGGGCGGCGCCTCGGGATCTCCAAACAGGCCGCCGCAAAAACCGTGAAGGGTCTCGACGCCCTCGGCTACGTCACGCGCGAACGGGATCCGGCCGATGCCCGAGCGAATCGGGTGAGAAGGAGCGATCGGGGGGAGGAACTGCTTCACGAGAGCGCCGCTATCTTCGAACGCCAGAAACAGGAATGGATCGCGCTCCTTGGTGAGGAACGGTTCACGGCACTGATCTCCGACCTCTACCGATTGGGAGGCGGTGCTCCAGTCGGCGACATGGCGAGCTGGCTTCAGTAGTGAGGTTGGAAGCCATGTCAGCTCATGACCGGAACGAGAACGCACGATGGTTAGCCCGGTGCCGTCGATGAGATACAATCGCCGATCGGACGACGATTGATAGGTGGCCAGGCGGCCAAACGCCAAGCCCGGGGCGAGGATGACGATGCAGAGAACGATCGAGATCGTGGCATATGACGAACGATGGCAAGAAGAATTTCGCGACCTCGCCACGCCGTTGCGAAAGGTGATGGGGGAGACAGCCCGTCGCATCGACCATATCGGTTCCACGTCGGTGCCGGGATTGGCCGCCAAGGACATCAACGACATTCAGATAACAGTGCCGGAGCTGGACGCCGCGCGTATTGCCGCTGCCGCGCTCCTCACCCCACTCGGCTACACCATCCGGGAGGACATCACGCAGGATCACGTTCCACCGGGAGGCGATAACGATCCCGCCCAGTGGCGCAAACTCTATTTCCGCCCACCAGGCAACCTGCGCCCCATGCACCTGCACCTCCGGCAGTCCGGTCTCCCCAACCAGCGTTACCCGCTGCTCTTTCGTGATTACCTGCGGGCCGCACCTCAAGCTGTCGAGGCCTACCGGCAGATCAAGGTCGCCCTCGCCCGGCTCCACCCTTACGACATCGACGCCTATTACGAAATCAAGGATCCCGTCTGCGATCTTATCATCGATGCCACCGAACACTGGGCCCGCGAAACAGCCTACGCACCGGGACCATCCGACGCCTGAACCGCTGGGAGCGACAGGCGGTACCTCTCCAGGATTTCCACCAGTTCCCGTGGCTTGCTGAGCGACACGCAATGCCCGCTCGCGATCTCGTCTGGCGTGATTCCCAGTCGATCGCGCACGACATCGCGAACCCATGCCGCCGGAAACAATCGGTCATTTTGGGCCAGGATATATTTTGTCGGCACGTCTGGCCATCTTTCAAGCGGCCAGGATTCCTGAGAGGGTCCGCCCGCCTGATCCTTCCCTTTCGACAGCGCTTCCTCAGCGAGTTCCCGGGGAACATCGTGAAGGAAACGATCGATTGGGCTTGCGTACTCCTCGGAGTTGTATTCGTAGCCAGTCTTCGCGAATATCTCTTCCGCCGATTCACCCGGAGCCGGGATCATGCCTGCGACGAGCACCAGCAGATCCGCGGGCACGCGGGCACACACCAGGGGCGCTGTGTAGCCACCGAACGATATCCCCACGACAACGAACTCGTCGCTCGTACGGCCGTCGATTGCCGCGACCACTGCGTCGGCGTAGTCGGTGAGCCCCGCGGTCTCGTCGTCACACGGCAGATCGGGTGCGATCACGTCGTGCCCGCGTGCCCGAAGCTCGGCCTCGACAAGGTGCCACGACCAGCCGACATCTCCGGCACCATGAATCAGAACGTATGTCGCCATGTGGTGAAGTTCCCTTCGTTGTGCAGAGCAAATGGTGAGACCGGGATTGACCCGCTTCCCCGCTCAGGCTACTCCCTGCGATCCGAAGTTACTTCTTCTCGTCTGCGGACTGCATGGAATCCGAGAAGAACGCATGTGCGGAGAGCGAACATGTTCCTTCTCCGCACATGCGTTCTCTCCCCGACGAATGTCGAAGCATCTGCCGATACGTCATGACCCCTCCGAGAGGTTCGCTATGTCTCGTTCCAGATGCGGATGGCATTGGCGAGACCAGTTTTGACACCTACCAGGTCGTCCTCGAGTCCTTCGAACTCGATCGAAATCGGGCCATCGAACCCCGAGCCCTTGATCTGGCCGCTGAGTCTTTTCATGGGAAGATCGCCGAAGCCGACGATCGAACCAAGGATGTAGTTGCCGGCAAGCGTCGTCAGCCAGCCGTCACCCGGCTTGGAGTCACGGATATAGAAATCCTTGAGGTGCACGACGGAGGCATAGGGCAGGTTCTGTACAACGGCGGATTCTGGCAATTCGTCGATGCAGAGGAAGTTGCCGATGTCCAACGTCGTCTTGAAGTTTGGACGATCGACCGCGAAGATCAACCGACGCACGCGCTCGCTGTTGTTCATGTAGAAGCCGTGGTTCTCGATGCTTGTGGTGATACCGAGCGGAGCCGCGTAGTTGGCGATCTCCTGGCAGATCGGTACGATCGAGGCGAACACCGATTCGAATTCTGCCTGGTCTGTCTCACGCCAGGCCCACTCCACCACGTCGTGGCGGAACCGGGTGATGCCGAGTTGATGGGCGACGTCGATGTGCTTCTTCAGGCTCGCGATCTGGCCGGCGAGGTCGAAACTGCGGAGGTCTGCCCCCACCACGTAGTTCGAAAGCGAAACGCCTCGTTCGGCGGCGCGCTCCTTGATAGCGGTCACCAGCTCGGGATGTTCGACGAGCTCACGTCCGAGTATTCTGCCCTGCTCGTTGAACGCAGATGGCTCCCAGGACGCATCGGAGCTGGCGGCTGCCGGTATTTCGGTGGTTCCGACGAAGCCGACGATGGAGAGTTCCATATGCGTGGCAACCGAATCGGCGATCCAGTCGATGGCACCGAGGATGTCCATCGTTCCGTTCGCGAAGTGAGTCGAGAAGCTGTAAGAACTGACGCCGATCTTCATGTGGAGAGGCTCCATTTCCGGTTCGTCTGCAATGTGGCTGGCTCACGAAGCGGAAGGTCGTGAGGATCGGTCGACAAGGGGCAAGAGATCCCGGACGTATGCCGGGCAGAAACGCTTTTCGATCCTCGTACGCGATCGAATCGATTTCGGTCGGGCTGCCCTCGGGCCGAACCGCCACGAATGTAGCACATGATCGGCGTCCAATCGGCGATCGATCACCACGAGTTTGGTATCGCAAGGGAACATGATGCCTGGAATATATCTGGCATTCAGCGCAAGACGGGAGAAGCGGCGGATTGACGTTCGCAATACAGTCATCATGTGAACCACGACGACGTGTTTCCGCGTAATTCGATAGCGGACGGGGAGAACTCATGATCGGCATCAACGTCACGAGTGTGTTCGTCAACGACCAGCGGCAAGCGCTAACGTTCTACACGAATGTGCTGGGATTCGTTTTGAAGCATGACATTTCGCTGGGCTCCGCTAACGATTCCGATAGCGGAGCTCGCTGGCTGACGGTTGTCCCGGCGGCAGACCCGGACGGCGTGGAGTTGCTCCTGGAACCCAACAGTCATCCGGCCGCAGCCGCGTATCAGGGATCGATTTTCCGGGATGGGATCCCGGCCACGAGCTTCGCGACGGACGATCTGCGAACGGAAATCGAGCGCTTGCGCCACGTTGGCGTGCGCATCGTGGCGGAGCCTTCCGAGAGTTTTGGCGTGATCCAGGCAGCGATCGATGACACGGTGGGGAAATATCATTGGGCTGAATCAGATCCAGACGGCATAGCGGTGGACACCTCGATAGCGGTCGTGGGGCCCCGGTATGAACCATGAGCGGCGGTATCATCGAGACCGACAGTCGACTGATTTCTTCAGGCTTGTTCCTTTCTCGGGAAGCGTGGACGGTATGCCCCTCGAACGCGCGAGATCTCGCGAAAGGGAATGGCCGCGATCGCGACGCCCGATCCGACTGCGGCGACGACGCCTGCGAGGATGTAGACAAGGGATGGCCCGCCAAGAACCGCCGTCACAATCGCCGCGAGAACTCCGGCGAGGACAGCATTGATGATCCCGACGAGTGCTGGCGTGCTGGCGAGGATCCGGCTGGGTCGAAGGTTCAACTCCCCGCCATAGGTCTGCGCGACACCAGCCATGTCGTCGGTGCTGCCCGTCACGAAATAGGGTTCGAGTTCCGGTGCCAGTTCGAGATATGCATGACGCAATCGATTCATGCCTATCACAAGACCGACGTCTTCTTCCTGCGCATCACCGAGCCTGATGAAGGTCCCGATGCCCAACAGGAGCACGATCGGGAGAATCAGCAGGGCGAAGACGCGAAAGTTCTCGCCAAAATCCGTCGCCTGGGCCACGAGAGCCAGCGCCACCACCGATGCCGAGAGCACCGTCAGGAACATCCCGGCTCGGGTGAACATCTCGTTCCAGGTCATGCTTCTGGTGGCGAGCAAGCTCCAGTGCTCGGTTGCGAGGATCTGGAGACGGACAGAATCGCTCACCTCTGAGGGCGCCGGCGTGGGTTGAGGCAGCGGGGGTTCCTGCATCGAGTGGTCTCTTTCGGAGGTAAAGCGCGGCATCTGAATGTCGTGAGCGGGGCTGAAGCGGGGTGGCTCCAGAGGCGATGTCGTCTTCTATCATAGAACGCACGTGTGCGGATTCGACCCTCGAGGTCTCCATCGACTTGTCCTGATCCTTATCCCCGCTGTCAATGGGCCTCAGCATTCTGCCAGCCTGCCAGCCTGCCAGCCTGCCAGCCCATGCATGGTGGTGTGGTTTGCTCCAGACGTGGTCCTTCATGACTGGCTCGTTGAACCACTCGATGGTTTCCCCGGGCCGCTTTTCGCGAACAAGACTCGTTTCTACAATTATCAATGCGTTGATGGTCGTCCCGGGAGAGCCCTATACGATGACCAGGCTCAGGTGGAATGGCGTATAGCCCCAAGTTTCCTGGTCGTCCTGTCTTCGGCTCTTGACGGAGAAAACATGAATAACGAGATATCGCCGGTGACGCTGCTCGAAAAACTTCCCGTGGTGAAGTTCGACCGACGTCGGATGCTGGGAATCGCGAGTGGCACTGTGGCCGCCACCATGTTCGGTCCGCTCGGGATGGCAGGCGCCGCCGAGTTGCCCGTCCACAAGCTTGCTGCCTATTCGCAATCGGCCGGATTTGGCGATCTTGTGCTGGATCCAAAGGGACGCCTGGCATCGCCTGAGGAGTCTCGTACGCCGAGATCTCACCAGCAGGCAGCAAGCTTTCCAATGGCGATCTCGTTCCGGATTGGCACGACGGCATGGCGGCATTCGCCGGTGCTGACGGCACGACTGTCATCGTGCGAAATCACGAGATTACGTATGAACCAAAAGACGATCCACGCATCATCGCCGTTCCGGCCACCAGGCCGTACGATTCCGAGGGAATGGGCGGCACGGTTGTCATCGTCGTCGATGCCAACCACAAGGTGATCGACAGTTTCGTCACGTCGTCCGGCACCCTCTCGAACTGTGCCGGTAGTACGACGCCCTAGGGTACCTGGTTGACCTGCGAAGAGACCACATCGAAGGGGATTCTCGAGGAAGACAAGATCACGACCAAAATGCCCCACGGGTACGTGTTCGAGATCGACCCTGCCGATCCTGAGGGTGAGCTCTCGCGCACACCGATCAAGGGCATGGGTGTCTTCTCCCACGAGGCGGTCGGTTTCGATCCCGAAACCGGGATCGTTTATCTGACCGAAGATGGCGATACGGACGCAAGTGACACCGATCCCCGCGAGGATACCGGCGGCAGTTTCCTCTATCGCTTCACGCCAATCGACAAGAGCCAGAAACCGGGCGCGTTGCAGAAGGCTGGCAAGCTGGAAGCCCTCAAGGCTGTCACGCCATCAACCGCCAACGACGCCGATCTGCTCGACCAGAGCGCGACGTCGAGTGTCGCCTGGGTTGAAGTCGACAAGGAAGACACGACGACGGATGCGCACGACAAGGACTGCCTGCGATTCAACCGTCTCGAAGGCGCTGCCTTCGCCGCTGGTACGCTCTGGTTCTGCGATACGAACGGTGGCGAGGAGCGCCTGGGCCAGATCTTCCGCTACACCCCGGCCACGAATGCACTGGAACTCTTCTACGAGGGAACCGATAGTGCCGGTCGTCCTGGAACGGACGCGGGAATCGACTTCGCGCGTCTCGAGAGTCCGGACAACATCACGGTTGCGCCCTGGAGTGACGTCATCGTTGCCGAAGATGGAGGCGGCGTGAACCGGCTCATCGGATTCACGCCGGGAGGTGAGAGCTACGTCTTCGCCCTGCACAATTTGCCGTACCCAACGCTGGAAGAAGAAGGATTGCCGATCAACTTTCAGTCCGAAACGATCGGCCCGACCTTCTCCCCGGATGGCAAGACCTTCTTCAACGTGCAATATCCCGGTACAACGTTCGCGGTACGGGACCATTCAAGGAAGCCAGCACTGCGCGACAGGCCAGGATGGCTGCCGCCTCGGCACCCGCTGCGCTGGCACCGCATGCGTCGGCTGAGCTTCGTGTCGCCGCCCGCCGTCATAAGCTGACAATCGGTCAGGCCATGGCGTTTCATAGGCTGGGAGTGCTTTCGAAGGGATCGGACACATTCTCCGGTCCCTGCTTCGCGCTCGGCTGCGAGATGGCTGATTCGCGTTCCGGTGGATATATGGGATCGTGAGCAGAAATGACGTATCGCCTGTTGCAGGGTATTCTGACGCCCTCTGCCAACGGTCGCCGGGTGAAACCCGGTTCCTGTTGACGAGGATGTCCGTCAGAATCGAGCAAGGACGTGAGAATCGCATGACTGCCACCGCCACCGCTACTACCATCGACGCTGCATCTGCGCTAGCCGACCGTGCGTTCGTGCCGCTACCGCTCGGTGCGATCCAGCCTGCTGGCTGGCTTCGGAATCAACTTCGGATCCAGGCGAATGGACTTCATGGTCACCTGGACGAGTTTTGGCCCGATGTCGCCCAGAGTCGCTGGATCGGTGGCGGGGCCGACGGCTGGGAACGTGGGCCGTACTGGCTGGACGGCATGATCCCGCTGGCGTTCCTGCTCGACGATGACCTGCTCAAGGCGAAGACGCAACGGTGGGTCGATGCGATCGTTGCCGGCCAGCATCCGGATGGCTGGCTGGGACCACTCGATAGCGGTATCCGGGAGGGGTTTCGGTATGATCCGTGGCCCAACTTCGTCGTCCTCAAGGCGCTCGTTCAATTCCACGAGGCGACCGACGATACGCGCATACCGGAGGCCATCGAGCGATATCTGCGTCGGCTGCGCGAGGTGCTCGACGAGTATCCATTGCGGTCGTGGGCGCGCTTTCGGTGGGCCGATCTCGTGTTGAGCGTGCACTGGCTCTACGAGCGTACCAGGGCGGAATGGCTTCTGGACCTTGCGGCAAAGATCGAGTCGCAGGGATTCGATTGGCGAGGGCACTTCGAGCGATTTCCCTTCCCCGAGAAGTGTCTCGGGATCGAGTGCGACCTCTCGAGCCACGGCCCAAACAACGCGATGGGTGTGAAGACAGCCGCCGTCTGGTACAGGCAGTCGCACGATCCCGCCGAGAAGGCTGCCGCCGGAGAAATGATCGCCACCCTGGACACCTTTCATGGCCAGGCCACCGGCATGTTCTCGTGCGACGAGCATCTTGCAGGCCGCAGCCCCATTCAGGGGAGCGAACTCTGCGCGGTCGTCGAATACATGTTCAGCCTCGAGGTCATGCTCGCGATCCTCGGCGATGCGTCCTTCGCCGATCGATTGGAACAGGTGACGTTCAACGCGTTGCCGGCCACGCTCGCGCCCGACATGTGGACGCGTCAATACGATCAACAGGTCAACCAGGTCGTTTGCGCGGTGACGCCGGACCGTGTGTATACCAGTAACGGCCCCGACTCGAACACGTTCGGCGTGGAACCGCATTTCGGGTGCTGCACACCGAATCATGGCCAGGGATGGCCAAAGTTCGCCGCGAGTCTGTGGATGCGGGCCCACGATGGAGGCCTGGCGGCGATCGCCTGGGCACCGTCCGTGGTGACGACGGATGTGGCTGGCGTGCCGGTGCGCGTCATCGTCGATACCGATTACCCTTTCTCTGGAGAGATCGGTGTGCAGGTCGAGACGGAACGCAGCGCTCACTTTGCGATCGACCTGCGCATTCCGGGCTGGGCGCATGGCGCGACCTTGAAGGTGGGCGACGACGAGCCCATTAGCGTGGAAGCCGGTGGCTTTCATCGTGTGGTCCGGACGTGGGAGGGCAAGACCTCTTTCGTGCTCAGCCTGCCAATGAGGGTGCGCGTCGAGCGCCGCGACCGCGATCGCGACAGCGTATCGCTCTTCCTGGGCGCGCAATTGCTTGCCCTTCCAATCGGAGAAGACTGGCGGCAGATCGGTGGTGAGGTGCCGCATGCCGACTGGGAGGTTCATCCCACCACGCCATGGAATTACGCGCTCGCCGTCGATCTCGACCAACCCGAGAGGTCAGTAACCGTTGAGCCCCGTCTGGTGGGCGAGACCCCCTTCTCACCGGATGGTGTGCCTGTCTCGGCCACGGTGCAGGGGAGGCGGGTGCCCGGGTGGAACATCGAGCATGGAGCCGCAGCACCGGTGCCGCAATCGCCGGTTGATACACATGAGCCTTTGGAAGCACTCACGCTGATCCCGTATGGCTGCACGAATCTTCGTCTCGCGGAGTTCCCGATTCTTGCATCACACCCTGACACAGCGGTCAGATGACCGAGCATCTTGTCGCTCGCTCCGCCAGGGGATCTTCAGGTGAAGAGTGCCTCGTGCTCCAGTCCAGCGGTTTCGATCATCGAATCGACCACATCGCAGAGTGCATCGACATTCTTGATGACGATGATCGGGTCGGGATCGGCAGTTGAGCGGATCAGCGTTCGCACGAGCTTGTCGAAATCAGAAGGAATCGCCGTTCCGAGCGACGCGACGTGCGCGAGTTGACGCTTCTCACCAGGGTGAAGGATCCGGTTGATGGCAAAGACGATATCGAAGACGCTAACGAGCATCTCGGATGTCCGGTTTCGGACACCGACGGGATCGATTCGGTTGCAGGCAAGCTCGATCTGGTGGCGATAGGACGATCGAGTGGATCGCAGGAGCGGATGATTGAAGCGAACGATCGCGCGGCGCAGTTGCTCCGGAAAGGGTGACGCTGCCAGGCGCTGCAGCTGCGCGAACCATCCATTCCGGTCGAAGAGTGGGTTGGCATGGGCGACCGTAAACCAGAATGAGGTTGAATAGCCACGTGATGGCTGGTGGCGTTCAATGACTCCCCGAAGCTGATGGAGGAATGGGGTCGATTCGAAGTAGACGAGATCGACAGCCGTTCCTGAAGTCCGATCTGCCCATTCATCACCGGGGCCCCACCAAGTGTTGTTGATCTCCGGAGTAGGATCGAACCGTACCGCAAGTTTCCTGCGAATCGGCAACGCGATCTCGTAGTCAACAAATACGTAGATATCAAAGTCGGATTCGGCATCGGCGAAACCCGACCGCAGGGAGCCACCGAGCGCGATGGCGGTAACCTCGGGACGCGGAGAGAACGTGGCAACAATCGACTGGATAGCGACTGGCAACGGCAGCGCGACGGAACCCGATTGTGTCATGTGCCGTCTTCTCCCCTTCCGATTCCGCAGCGTTCCATCTGACAAGCCCTCGGGATGCACTCCCTTGCGACCGGCATCCGTACTCGAGGCGTGATTGTCAGTAGGGATGATTCATGCCTTGCGAGGAAAGGAGGTGCTATCCCGCACGTGCGCCGCCTGGCGTGCGTGCGACGCCCATGATACCCGCTCCGCCAGCGAAGCGCGCGAAGGCAAGTTCGTCGATCGGGATGGATGGCCTGCCGTCGATGATGAGTTCACTCAACAGCTGTCCGATGATCGGGCTGAGCGCGAACCCGTGCCCGCTGAAGCCGGTGGCAACGGTGATGTTTTCCAGGCCGGGAAGTGGCCCGAGGATCGGTACCTGATCGACCGTTTCCGCTTCGATTCCCACCCAGACACGTTCGAGTCGCGCCTGACGCAGTTCCGGGAAGATCGCCGATGAATCGACGATGCTGCCAAGAATGCTGTCGTGACGTGGGGTCGCGAGATTGGTTTCAAGATTGGGATCACCCGGCCAGCCGCCACCGATCACGTAGTTGCCGGTCGGGATCTGCTTGAGGCTGAGATGGCGATTCAACGCGCCCAAGACCTGCAGCAGTTTCGGAGGCATCGGCGCGGTCACCAGCATCTGCAGTCCGATTGGGGTGATCGGAAGTTCGACCTCCAGCGCGGCGGCGAGCGAGGCGCTCCAGGCGCCAGCGGCCATTACCAGCCAGTCGCAGGGCACCGGTCCCTCGGTGGTTTCGAGGCCGGTGATGCGGCACCCTGCCCGTTCGATCCCGGTCACGCGGGTGTTGGTGAGCACACGGGTACCATGACGTGCCGCCGCCGAGGCGAACGCGTGCGTCGTGAGAATCGGATTTGCATGACCATCGTTGCTGGTGTAGGTACCGGCGAGTGCATCCGGTGTGATCCCTGGAACGACTTCTCGAAGATCGTCGCCTTCGATCAGCCGAATGTCGAGTCCGGAAGCTTGCTGGCGCTCGATCGCGTCACGCATCGGCCCGAGATCGGATTCCTGCTCCGTGACCTGAACGTGCCCGTGTCGAAGATACTGGATGTCCGCCTCGAGTTCGGCTGACAGGTTCTCCCAACGGGCGATACTGGCGATTGCCAGTGGCATCTCGCGAAGGTCACGTCCCTGCTGACGAACGCCTCCGGCACTCGATCCAGAGGCGGCAGACGCGATTCCTCGCTGCTCGATGAGTGTGACATTGACACCACGCCGGGCGAGATGCCATGCGATCGACGTGCCGATAACGCCTCCGCCTATGATCGCGACGTCTGCCACCGGGTTTGTCGCCGTCATCGATCCGCTCCCGAAACGACGTCCTCTGCAGGAAGGTAGGTCGCGAATGGAACATCGCGGACCGGAGGACGTGGACGGGCAATCAGGCGTTCGTCTGCAATCCCGGAATCATGCCAAAGCAGCAGCGTGGCGATCACGGGCAGCGCGTCATTTGCACTGGACGGTCCCATCCCGGCGCGAGTCTGGCGACGGATATCGTTGATATCGTTGGCTCCGGATGCTATCGCGGCGGTGATCTCGGCCAGCGTCACGTTCTGCTCGCGGTCGATGATGATCTCCGGATCTCGCGGGGGCGGGAAGAACGGCCGCCGCGGATTGGCGGGGTCGATCACGATCGGCTCGGGAGTGGGATGGGGTGGCGAGAAGCGCACCGCCGCACCGCCCACACGCTCGCCATGTGCATAGGACCAACGGGGACCCTGGACGCCGGCGGCTTCACCGGCGACATAGATACCCGCCAAGGTGGTCGCGCCGTCAGCCGTGAGATAGGGGGTGGGAACAGCCTCCCCGACGTGCAGGGTGCATGCGGCCCCCGCCTGAATCGCCAGCGTTGGTTCGATTCGTTGACCGAATGCCTGAACGACCGCATCGACATTCGCGGCCTCCTCATTGTCGAAAATCAGGTCGACTTTCCCGTTTCCCTGGACCCGAATATGGTTGATGTCGACGGATTCGAAGACGATCGTGCCACTGGTGAGTGCGATCGCTGCGCGTACCTGATCGGTCGCGGTGCCGCCGCCGATGATCCCGTAGCGTCGCCCGGCCGGAGGCAAGCCGGCGTGGAGTTCTTCCAGAAGCTGGCGTTCGCTATAGAACCCCGGGAGTTCCCAACCGAGAACGGGCCAGACCCGGTTGGTCGTGCCGGTTGCGACGATGACGGCGTTGGCTCGAAAAGAGATGCCGGTGTTCGTGTCGGTGTTGAAGGCTGCGACGACAGGACCGGGGAAGATGCCCCAAACGGCGGTATCGGGATGGTAAGCGACATCGCTGGATTCGAGTTCGCGAGCGGCGGTGATTGCAAGAGCTGATGTTTCGAGCCTGGCTGGGATATCCGGAAGTGTGTCGAAATCCGCTACTTCCCAGCGGAGGTGGCCACCGGCCTCGTGCGCTTCATCCAGCAATACTGTCCGGGCGCCCGCCGCGGAGGCGGTGAGGGCGGCTGCGATACCCGCTGGTCCGGCGCCAATCACAACGATATCGACACGTTCCTCTGTTTGCAGCACTGGGCTTTTCTCCACGCGTTGAGCGGGCCTCTTTGGCCTTGAATGTCAGTCTAGCTGGTCTGGCTGGTCTGGCGGGAAGTGTGACATGAGGTAGACCCGGCCCATCTGGAGCATTCGGCATCTCGTGGAGATCGATTCCCGGGGTGGGGTTCGGATCAACCGCGTAGCGAGGAGGCCATGATCGAGCCGATCGTTCGAATGCCGGGTGGGACATGGGCCGGCCGGAGGTCGATGATGTCTGCGCGCGATGAACAACGCGCAACGAACCTCTCCAGGGACTCGCAACGATTCCAGTTACGAGAGCGATTCGGATGTGCAGGGTTCCGATCGGCGTCGAAGTTGAACGCTGACGCGATGGCACGTGGTTGACGTGTCATGGGAAAGATCCGGCCGATGGATAATCGGTCGGACCTCGTGACATGCTGGGACGGCTGACGCTCGATCGAGCGGTCCATGTTCTCATTCCAGTCAATAGGCGACAAGGCTATGAACGTTGAATCCTGGGATCCTGGCTCGTCCGTTGAGGACGGTCAGTTCTGCCAGGACTGCGATACCGACGATGTCGCCGCCGAGGCGCTGAACGAGCTTGATCGTTGCCTCGACCGTGCCACCGGTTGCCAACAGATCGTCGACGATCAGAATCTTCTCGCCGGGTGAGATCGCGTCCTGATGAATCTCCAGCGAGTTCGTACCGTATTCAAGCGAATAATCCTCCGAGAAGGTAGCGAATGGGAGGCGGCCCGGTTTGCGAACAGGGACGACGCCAGCGCCGAGCGCATAGGCGATCGGTGTACCGAGGATGAAGCCACGGCTCTCGATGATCACGACCTTGTCGATATTCGTGAAAGGAGCAGCCATCGCGTCGATCGTTGTTCGGAAGACCTGCGGATCTGCGAGCAGGGTAGAGATATCGCGGAACATGATGCCGGGATTCGGGAAATCCGGGATGTCGCGAATGTGAGTCTTGAGGGTATCACTGAGGTCGATGGCATCGATGGTCATGGTGCTCCCTGGGTGGGGTCCGGTCATTGTGCCGTGCGAGACCAACGCGAGCGATCGTCTCGCTACCAGTGTACCGACAAGAAGGGGCAAACGGTGGCGCTGATGGGTGGAAGGGAACAGTCAATCAGCGATGCGCAGCGCCGGGACGGAATTGAGCAGGAGTTCGCTGTCGGTGGGAGAGAGCAGTTCCGGCGCGCGTCGGATGATCATCGCGGCTGCCCCGAGCGGAATCGAATCCGACGAAGGGCTGCCAGGAAGGACGCTTGCGGATCGAAAGGAGACTGGCAGAGCGGTCGTTTCAGCGACAGCGCTGACCATCTCGGCGAAGCGTTCTCCCCACAGGCCGAATGGGCCGCCGAGAATGATCTCGTCCGGATTGAGGAGATTGAGCATGTTCGCGGTCTGGATGCCCACGTATTTGGCGGCGTAGCGAAGAATCAGCAACGCGAGCTGGTCTTCCGCCTCGGCCGCGGCCGCGATGTGCTGGATGATGACCGGGTCGGATAGGTCCTTCGGCAGGATCGAGTCCGGATACTCATCGCGATGCTCGTCAACGACGGTGCGGAGATTTTCATAACGCAGAAAGCCTTCCAGGCAGCCGCGATGGCAACCAAAATCGGGCCCATCGGGATCGATTTTGGTAGGACCGATCTCGCCGACGGTGTGGTTGCGGCCCTCGTAAAGATCGCAGCCGGTGATGATTGCGCCGCCAGTTCCCACACCAATATAGAAGTACATGAGGTGTTCCCGATTTTCTCGCCCCATCAGCCAAAGCTCACCGAGGCTCGCCGCATGGGCATTGTCGAGGACAATGACCGGCACATCCAGCGTTTCTTCGAGAACGCCGCGAAGGGATACTTTTCTATCTTCCAGATCAGGCTGGCGAACATGTCGGTCAGAGCATTGAACTGGCCGCTGAGCGCGACCCCGACTCCGAGCAGCGTTTTTGGCGGATAGCCAATGAGCAGCGTCCAAACCCCACGGGACACCATTGCCACGATCTGACGGGGGTTCTGGGGCAAGGAATCGGGCATTACCAGCCTGTTGATCACTTCGCCATCGAGATTGACGAGCACGAAATGGCATGCGTTGCCTTCGTAACCGACCCCGACAACCAGTTTCGCATCACCACCGAGGCGGATCAGCACGGGCTTGCGGCCACCGGTCGAGTCGCTGGTACCGATCTCGCGGACCAGGCCCTCGTCGATCAATTCGGTCACGCTGAGGGATATCGCGGCGCGGCTCAAGCCCGTCAGCCGGGCAATCGCCGCACGAGAGAGCACACCCTGCTCGAGCAACAGGCTGATGACTGCGCTCCGGCTATTGCTGAAGGCCCTGCCTCTCACGCTCGAACGCCTCCATCTCGAAAGGTCCTGTCCGGCGCACACGTTTGCCGGGAAATCTACGGTTGATCATACATGGGAAGGCACTTCAGGCCGATCTGCAGAGATTGCGCCGAATACCACACCTTGCAAACTCCAACCCTGAGACCGCCGCTCCCGCCTGTCCAAATGATCGTTGATGTGTATTCCCGGGAGAAGGCGACACGCGTACCGGCTTCGGGCGCCACGGCGGGTTCGTTGCCGCGTGCCGGAGGTTCGCCTTGGACCTGATGTCGTATGCGGACCGGGTTGCAGTTGGGAATGTCAGGGACAGTATCATGACTGATTCATTTGCACACCTGAACAAGGGGAGAAGATCCCGGTGAAATGTCCTTTTTTGCGATCGTGCGCGGTAGGATGACTCGCATCAGGAGAGATCACATCATATGCAAGGAGTCACCATGATCGATTTGGACGAAACCCTGGACCGGGCGACATTACTGGCGAAGAACGAGATTGCCTGGGATGCGCTGTGGGCAGTCATCAATACACACGACGAGCCGGAGCTGACCGGGCCGCGAGATGCGGCTGGCTGGTCGGTGCAAGATCACCTTGCGCACCTCGCGGCTTGGGAACGAAGCGTCGTCTTTCTGCTCAATGGTCTGACTGCGAGTGACGGCATGGGAGTCGAGGAGGAGACATATCACGCAGATGACATCGACGCGATCAATGCCGAGATTCATAGCCACGTCAGGGACCTCGCGCTCGAGGATGTCCTCACCGATCTGCGCGCCGTGCATGAGGAGATGATCGGAACGATCGAGGGACTGCCGGAGGCAACCCTGGGTGAACCAATCGATCCGGGCGGCGTGATCGGTGACGGGTTGCCACCAACGACCGCCGACAAGATCGCCTGGAACACCTTCGAGCATTTCGACGAGCACCGGGAGTGGATCGAAACGCTTTTGCAGGAAGAACAAGCTTGATCGCGCGAGATGAGAGATGGTGGAAGCATCGTTCAGTGCTTATTGACCGGCTCTAGTAGTGTGTCAAGGATGAAACGCTGGGCACGGCGCACACGATCCCGGGCGGTGCCCGCTGTGTCATTTCGCGGCACAGCACCCATCGACCGCGGCTGCGAAGGGTGCGGCTACGGGTTTCCGGAACAGATGCGGTGGCCCAGCGAAACACGCGTGACAGCCCACTAGTGCAGGGCACAATCGCGAAAACAGGGCGGTGCTCTTGCGATGCAACGCTATGGAATCCGTTTTGCCCAGATTGAATCAGGGAAATTCGGGATCAATTCGTTGTCCCAGACGGCGTGGGCGGATTGCGAGCTCTTGCCATCCCGGAAGTAGGCCGCGACCCCTCGCCAGTAGATTGCCTCGGCGGTGAATGGACCCTCCGGCGAGCGGTTTTCCAGCCCGGAGAGCAACGAGATGGCGTCCTCATACCCTTGCCAGCGCATGGCAACCATCGCCTCGCCGACATCGAGCAGATCGAGGAAGGCATCCGGTGGCAGATAATTAGGGGAGGTGTAGCGAACCTTGCCGCTACGGTCGCCAAAGAGCACGGTTGGTGTCCAAAAGACCTGCCACTGGCGTGTGAATTCACGATCCTTCGTGAGATGAAGCTTGACCGGGACGAAGCGATTGACGATCGCCTCCCGGATGCGAGGATCGCTGAATGTGACATCGACGAGTTTGTCGCAGCCGCCGCAGTTGTCCTGATATACGTCTATCAGAATCGGACGGCGAAGCTTGCGTGACTGCACGATTCCTTCGTTCCAATCGTGCAGCCAATCGATCTCGCCTTGGATAGATGCTGTCGTCGCCGGTGCTTCGGCTGGTGAGGTGACGATGCTCATGATTGTGCCTCGCTTGACGCTGATGGTCCGTTACTTCCCTAATGCTACCCCTATCCTCATCACTTCGCGAGCGCGGCAAACGATCGGATTTCCCACCATCGTTCAATCCACCGTCGTCTTTCTCTTCATGCTCCGCTCGTTTACCCGACTTCATGTCACGTGCGTTTGAGATTCAAGGGATACTGCGATTGAGGTAAAGCGAGCTTTACATGATTGCGCAGCCACGAGAGCCTTCGAGTTCGAATGTCGAATGAACGAAGCATTCTGGAGGTGATCGTAGATGGGCGCCCAAGTGAACGACGACGGTCTTTTTGAAATGGCAGCGCATCGTCTTGGCAGGTGTTCTCGCCCTGGCTGGATCGACGATAACGGGAATCGCGGCGGGATGGGTGCGGGAGGATTCGTACTGGAAAGCATTCGCAACATTTGCAATTGTGGCGTTCCCCACGATTTTTGGACTTCATGGATCTGGCCGGTGGCTCCAGTCGATGGCAGCTTGGACGTTGTCGAACAGGTGTCTGATTCGATCGAGCATGCATGGGAGCTTTTCTCGATGTGATCCTGGTGCTCGGTCTGGCAACCGGAGTGACGGTCGTATTGGACATGGAATCCGTGCCATCGGTGGTCTTTCTCGTGATCGCACTGGTTGACTGGTTCGCACCCGCGATGATTCTTGCCCTGAGGAAACGCTAGCCGATGGAAAATCGATTGGCTGAAATGCGGAAGGTACATCTGTGGTCGCAGGCGGAGCTGGCGGAGCAGCTGCAGGTTTCATGGCAAACGATCATTTCGATCGAGCGGGGACGGTTCGATCCCAGTTTGCCACTTGCGTTTCGGATCGCTCGACTCTTCGACTGCGCCATCGAGGACGTCTTTCAACCAGGAGCGCGCGATCCGCAACCGGTCGGGCAGAGCATCGCCGAACAGGTACAATGAATCGACATTTGGCGGCCACAGTGGCAGCCCGAACGAGATCAGGACGGCGAGATGACGGACACGATGACACGCACTACCACCGACGGTCGACCGGGTCCAGCGCGGCTGAGCGCCCCTGAACTGGCTCGCCAGCAAGGTGTGAATCCTGTCGACTATCTTCGCCAGCGTGGTTTCATCCACGACATCACCGACGAAGAAGGGTTGCGACGTGCCTTCGACAAGGGATCCGTCACCCACTATATCGGCTTCGATCCCACCGGGCCGTCACTTCATGCCGGGCATATGGTTTCGATCATGCTGCTCGCAAGTCTCCAGCGAATGGGTCATCGCCCGATCGCGCTCGGCGGCGGCGGCACGGCGATGGTCGGCGATCCGACCGGCAAGACGTCATCCCGCGAGATCATCACGCTCGATGACCTCGACATCAACCTGAACTCGATTTCGTTGCAGCTGTCGAAGTATCTTGACTTCGATGGCGATCGTTTCAACGGTGGCAATCCGGCGGCTATTCTGGTCAACAACGCCGATTGGTTGCTGAAGCTCCAGTACATCCCTTTTCTGCGGGATATCGGGCGTCACTTCTCGGTCAATGAGATGTTGTCGCTGGACACGTACAAGACACGCATCGAAAGCGGAAGTGGACTCAACTTCGTCGAGTTCAATTACCGGTTGGTCCAGGCATACGATTTCCTGCACCTCTATCGAGATGAAAACTGCCTGCTTCAGATGGGTGGCTCGGATCAATGGGCGAACATTATCGGCGGTGTCGAGCTCATTCGCCGGGCAGATCAGGGCAAGGCGTTCGCTCTCGTCAGCCCGCTGGTGACGACTGCCACGGGCGAGAAGATGGGAAAAACGGGTGGCGGTGTGCGGGTGTGGCTCGATCCCGAGCAGTTCTCGCCATATGACTACTATCAGTACTGGGTGAATACCGACGACAGCATGGTCGAGACGTACCTCAACCGGTTCACCTTCCTGCCGAACGACGAGATCTCGGAACTGACATCCGTGCAGGGGGAAGCCCTCCGCGAGGCAAAACGAGTGCTCGCGTTCGAGGCAACCGCCCTCGCCCACGGAGTGGAAGAGGCTGAGCGCGCGGAGGGGTCTGCCAGGGCCTTCTTCGCCGGAGCGGGAGTAGCGGTCAGCGCGGATGACGCGAGCCTGCCCACCACCGAGATTGCCCGGAGTGAACTCACCGGCGAACTGACTCTTGCCGACGCATTCGTGCGGGCGGAGCTGGCAAAATCTCGCGGGGAGGCACGACGACTCGCGCAGCAAGGCGGGCTGTCGATCGATGACGTCAGGATCGAGGACGTCGATCTCGCGTTCGCCGACGTGATCGGCGAGCGCCCGGCGGTGCTCTTGCGAGCGGGCAAGAAGCGGTTCAAGCGAGTCGCCATTTCCGGTTAGGCGACTACCCGCGATCGTGGACTGGCAACAAGACGACGAACACACGTGCGGCGGACCAGTGCTGGTCCGCCGCACGTGTGTTTCACATGAATGCGTTTGCCACAGATGTCGAGCTCTGGGGGGCAGCTTCGACCTACATGTGAGAGGCATCCGAAGGTGATGCCTGAATTTCTGTCACGAGCCGGATTGGAGAATCTGATGGGAAACGTCACTGCACACATGTCGATGTCCCTCGACGGGTTTATCGCCGGGCCGAATGATGCCGTCGAGAACCCTCTGGGTGATGGTGGCGAGCGAGTCCACGAGTGGGCGTTCGAGACGCAGATCGAGCGGGAACGCCAACGCCTTGCCGATGGCGAGATCGATCGTGATGCGGAAATTCTCGATGAAGCAACGGGCAATACCGGCGCTGTTGTCATGGGCAGACGCATGTTCAGCAATGGAGACGGGCCGTGGGGCGACCACCCGTTCGAAGGGCATTGGGGGACAACCCGCCGTTTCAGGTGCCGGTGTTCGTGCTCACGCATCATGCCCGGGAGAGATTGGTCAAGGATGGAGGCACGACGTTCACCTTCGTCACTGGCGGAATCGAAGAAGCCCTGGAGCAGGCACAGGCGGTCGCCGGTGACAAGAACGTCGCCATCGCAGGCGGCGCGCAGGTCGTTCAGCAGGCGATCGATGCTCGGCTACTGGACGAGCTGCTGATTCATCTTTCTCCCGTACTGCTCGGCGGTGGGATTCACTTGTTCGATAGTCCTGGAACGGAACGCATCGATCTGGAACGCACAATGGTGGTCGGTTCCCCCAACGTTACCCATCTCCGCTTTCGATTCAAGAGGTCATGAGGCCCGGCCGGGACGTGCTGCCTGTTCCCTGTCCTGATCGTTCGATCGCTGGAAGCGCCAGATAGCGGCGATGAAGAGAAGTCCGCCAAGCAGCCAGAATGGATCCCAGAAGAGGAGATACCAGCGGACGCGGTCATCGCCGAAACTGGTTGGAACGTCGCGCACGCCAATCTCCCACAGCAGCTTCTCGACGATGCCGGCGATGCCATACAACGTGAAAATGATTCCCGCGGTCCATCCTCCCAGCAGCAGGAACCAGCGAGGAATGCGGTGTCCCCAAGTCTGCACGCATGCCAGCGCGATGATTCCGGCGATCAGCTTCAGGACGCCGGTCACCCACACAGACGCCAGAAATACGCTATCCGGATGGCGGGATTGGGTTTCGATGCTTCGAGCGAGCGTGCTTGCCCCGACGGTGCCACCGGCAGCCCAGTAGAAGCTGATGAGCGCGAATATCAGGGACCAAATGGCGGCGCCATATGCGGGCCATGTCAATCGATGACGATTTCTGTTCGGCACTGTCTTTACCATGCATTGTCTTTCAGAGATCGCATCGACCTGTCGAATGGAACATCTCGCGAGAAGTGAGCCCGTCTGGTCAACCCTCTCTCTTCCCCGCTGCTGCTCCGTCGCGGGAAAGGGAAACGCCCGCGCGGGAGAGAATCTCGTCGACAACATCGTTCTTGGCGTCTGCGTAATTCTGGACAAAGGTCCAGTCGTGCTCGGCAAGGCGTTGCTTCGTCTGGGCGTAAAGATCTCGATCTTCGTCGCTGCCACGGAGCCGGTCGCGAAATGCGAGATGGCGGCGTGCCTGACTCGAACCACGGGCGAAAAGATGAAGGTTGACGTCCGGATCGGTTCCCCTGAAGACGCGGTGCTCATCCCATTTCGGCTCGCGGATACGGAGGGTGTATCCAGCCGCCATGAGATCGAGAGCGTAGGTCGATTCGTCGCCGGCGTTCTCAACAAGGAGCTGCATGTCGATGATCGGCTTGGCGATGAGGCCCGGCACGGAGGTCGATCCGATATGTTCCAGCTGGTGGACGCGATCGCCGAGCGCGGCGCGGATGCGAGCTTCCTCGCGCGCGTACATGACTGGCCAATCGGGATTGTATTGCATGAGGCGAACGGGACCATTAACCGTCACCGGTTCACCAACCGTCGCTTCGCGAATATCCCGCTCGGTCATGATCTCGACTGGCCGGTGCCGACGGGTGGAATCCATCTTCGTAGACGCTCCTTCAAGGAAAGACACGAGGCAATGCACATGCAGCCTGATACATGTCTCGTCTCGGCGAAAAAGCAGCCTTCGATCATATCTGCGGCAGCCAAAGGTGCAACGGGTCTCCGGTCAATCACGGATCTGTGATGGCGGCGAGAGAAGTTCGGCACATCGCCAGACGTGGATGATCGCCATCGTTTTTCGGAACCAGACGAGGCTCCGCTGCAAGACACATTGGAGCAGGTTCGTCAGGAGCGAGAACCGATAGTCCCACAAGCACTGATCCCATCCATAACCGGTGATGCCGCGATTGAGCAATTGCTGATGGTAGCGGCGAAGCAGGGAGGTGTCGCGCGTGATTCGATCCGGCGTGGGGGCCGAGATCAGGCAGTAGGCAATATCATGCGGTGCCAGTCCTGGTTTGCAATCGGCCCAGTCGATGAATCGGATGGCGTCAGTGGTTTTCGATGTGAAGAGATTGCCAAGCAGATGCAAATCACCGTGGATCAGCGTGATGTTGCCGGATCTCACGCGTTGCTGAAACAACGCTCGCCATTGTTTCCGCAGCGCGCCGAGAAGTCCGGTCTCGGTTGGGTCGAGCTCAGCCCGAAAACCGTCGTTGAATGCGGCGAGTTGCTGTTCGAGAAAGGCGGCATTTGCCTCGATCACCGCAGGCGGCTTGGCTTGTGGCATGCGCGTTTCGTTGTCACGGGGCATCGCGAAGAGGTTGCCATCGAGCTTGGGATGGTTCCAGAAGAATGCATGGATGGCGGCGATCTCCTCGACGATGAGCTCGATCGCATGTCGTGAAACGGGGGCCGTGATTCGCTCGTACCGGTCGCTCAGATTCTCGACAAGCAATAGCGTCGAGCGCGCTTCCTGATCGATGCTCCAGCCCAGGCAGGCCGGTATCGGCAGGTGAGCTGCCAGCGGCGACAACTCGCGGTAGAACCGGATCTCCGGAATCCCTTCACTGGCGAACGCGTCACCCCCGCACTGCTTGGCGATCATGGTCTCGGGGCCGCTGTTCCGCGCTGAATCGAACGTGAGCGAGAGTCGACTCACGGTCGCGCGGTGGGCGGGAAAGCGCGCCAGGACATGGGCGCCAACAATGGTACGGTCGACGGTGCGGTCAGCGTTAGCGATTGCGGCGTTCAGCATCTTGACCGAAGGTGTGTCCATCCACGTTCTCTCACGGGGCGCTAGTCGGCGAGCTTGGTGACCGCATCTGGGCCTACATAGGTGCCGATCGAGTAGCCACGAATGACATCGCGCATCGCGTTTTTGGTACCGGCGTCGAAGACGTGAATCGGGATATTGTGGTCGCGGGCGAGAATGAACGCCGACTGATCCATGACGCTCAGGCCCTGCGATACGACATCGTCATAGGCGATCGATTCGAACCGTCTGGCATCCGGATGCTTCTTGGGATCGGCGGTGAAGACCCCATTGACCCCTTGCTTGGCAGCGAGGATCGCTTCTGCCCGGATCTCGATCGCGCGCTGAACAGCCGGATAGTCGGTCGTCACAAACGGTTGGCCGATCCCGGCGGCAAAGACGACGATGTAGCCCTTTTCGAGATGCTTGATCGCCCGCAACCGGATGTACGGTTCCGCGACGGTCGAGATCGGGATGGCGGTCATGACGCGCACTTCATGATTCCCTCGGGCGGTGAGCGCGCCGCGCAGGATCAAGCTGTTGACGATGGTGGACATCATGCCGATGTTGTCGGCTTCGGCGCGTTCGATACCCCAGTCGGCAGCGAGACGGCCACGGAAGATGTTGCCGCCGCCCACCATGATTGCGACCTGAATCCCCTCATGGACGAGAGACTCTATTTCATCGACCAGCGCGTCGACGGCGGGGCGCTCGATTCCCGTTTCGGCGGTTCCGGAGAATGCGCCTCCGCTAAGTTTGATCAGGACGCGTCCGTATTTCACGCTCGTTGCCTTTCCCGCGAGTGCCCGCTGCAGTGCACATCACACCATCCGAATCCATGCCGTTTTGGACTCTATAGCAGAAACGCGATCCACTGCAAGCGAATCGACGATTTGTCAGGCATCACCGATGGAAACGTTCACGGTGCAGAGGAACTCCAAAGAACCATTCAAACGCGCTATGTGGAGCGACGTTGTTTCGTGCTAGGATGGCGATGGTGGACTAACGGTAGAGATCCGTTCCGGATGACGTTCGAGGATTGCATTCATGGGTTGCGGAACACAGAGCAGACGCTTCAGCTAAGCTTCACACCTCACCAGAGGTGGGTCGCAACGGGTCGATCATGCGCGTTGCACGGTTGTCCGCTGCCGCTGTGTTGTTCCGACGGATTTGTCGAATAATCGCTTCTGGTGTGTCGTCGTGGGGCTTCCCTACGGCGATTTTTGCTGTTCGTGTTCAGTCGACTCGTGTGTTTCCGGTGCCTGTCACCGGCGCTCGAACGATGGCAGACCGGACACAAACCTCACGCTGATGGGAACCCCCTTCCATACTTCTGACGTGAGGATATCGATGTTGTTCTCTGGTTCTCTCTGGTCCCGCATGCAGGGGCTGTCTACAGCCCAACGCGTGGCGGTCATCTCCTTCTTCGGCCAACTCTATTTCTTTGTTCCGGTAATGACTCCCTATCTGCGCGGCGAAGGGCTTTCCATGGCCCAGATCGCCGGTTTGCAGACGGTGCTGCTATGGGCGCAGTTGCTCATGGAAGTACCGACCGGTGTGCTCGCCGATCGTCTCGGTCATCGACGAAGCTACCAGGTGGCACTTGTGCTCTCTGTCAGCGCAGAGATTTCCTTCTTCTTCGCACATACCTACGAGATGTTCCTTCTCTCGCAAGCGGTTGCCGGTACCGGGTTTGCCTTTGCCTCAGGCAGCGTCGACGCGTATGTATACGAATCGTTGCCGACCGGGAATCGGACGCAGGGGATGCAACGCGCCCGTGGAGGGATAGGGGCGGCGATTCACCTCGCGAGTGTCATCGCCTATGGCACGACGGCGCTCGTCGCTGCAGACCTGACGCGACCACGCATGGTGCTGACGCTTGTGATGGGGATCGCTGGTCTCAGTGTCGCCGTGCTGATCAGTCTGACATTGCGCGACCGTCCGGGCGTCGTTGTCGACAACCGTCCGACGAGCACCTCATTGCTGAGAACGAGCTGGAACGTGATTCGCGGAAACCGGCAACTTCAGCGCGTGATGCTCCTCTCACTCGCGGCCAACGCGTTTGGCGCCCACCTGCTCGTCTTTTATCAGGAGTACTTTCTGCAATCCGGCGTCTTGGGTCGTTGGTTTGGCCTGGCGCTGAGCCTCGGATCGGTCGTCGCGATCGGCACGCAGATGGTGGCATGGAGGATGGTGCCGCTGTTGGGAACCCGTTGGGCGATGATCGTGGCAACCGGTATCCCGGGTGTGCTGTACGTGGCAATGGCGCTCAATCACGATCCCGTTCTGGCGGTCGTGCTCTTTATCATCCAATGGGGCGCGGTTCAGTTGAGTGGTCCGCTGTTCGCCGGGATATTCAACGAGCACCTCCCCGATCACGCCCGGGCGACGTCGTTGTCCCTGATCAGCGGGTTGGTGACGATCTACGTCGGCGCGATGGGAATCCTCCTCGGGTGGCTGGCAGGTCGGTCACTTCCGCTGATGTTTGGTCTGATGGGCTGCCTCGTGTTGCTTGGCGCCCTGCTCGTCCGGCTCGATCCGGGTGGTGAGGATGTTCCGGCGATGCGTGAGGAACGACAGGCCGTTCTCGGCTAAACTGACGGTCTTATCAGGAAGCGGTTGTTTGAGAAGCAAGTGATGCTTTGAGTCGATCGTGGATCGCATGGTTCGCGATCGGCGTGAGATCGATCCGATTCGCGCCGACGAATTGCCGGAAGCTGCGCAAGCCGGTCGCCAATGCCAGCACGAACGCGGGAGCACGACCGGTCGTGTCATCTTCCAGCCAGAAGCCGAGCACGAGGAGACTTCCTGCCTGCCGGTCGAATTTCTGATCGAGCCGCGCCACGAGCCGATCCCCCCACAGAATCGGCAATGTGTAATAGCCCCAACGCCGCTTTGCCGCCGGCTTGTAGACCTCCCACAGATACTCGAAGTCGAATAGCTTCGTCGCCCGCCCCTTTGAACTGACGATATCCACCGGCGCGAGAAAGAGGACCTCGTCATCTGATGTCAGGCCAATCGGTGCCCAGGGATCGGGGATGCCTCCGACCGCGACCGTTTCCAGGAGTGGGAGATCCTTCGCCAGAATGTAGTGGACGCCGCGCGTTCCTTCGACGGTGATGGGCGCGGCGGTACCCTCATCGACGAGTTGTGCGAGCCACGTCTTGGCCTCGGCAGGCTCTAACCTGCGCCGGATATAGAAGGAGGCGATGTTTTTCCAATCACGTTCGCCGATGATCCCCCGGAATGAGATGGCCTTGCGCGCAAAAAAGGCCTCCGCCTCGGCGTCGGTCGCAGCATGCGCGAATTCGGAAGGAGCGATGCGTTCGCGGAGATCGTAGACGCGCTCGAAATCGTTGCGGTGATGGATCATCAACTCACCTGTCAGCCAGAGATAGTAGAGACCAACGGACGAATCCTTGCCGCCCCGATAGTTTCGAGGCAGGGCGATGCCCGCGACGTCGCGGTTGGCAATCGGCCCTTGCTCGGCCACTTCGGCACGCAGGCGATCGAGGAGAGCGGGGTGCTCGGCGGCGAACGCCGCCCAGCGAGGCTCCTGCTTTCGCCGCTCCATGTGCGGGCGCCAGTAGGGAAGTTCACACATCGGGTGGATAGAGAGGACCCCGCCGTAATCAAAGAACTGCCGATTCTCGTACAACAGCGTTGCGAGATCGTCCGGCCGGTACTCTGCCACACGTCCCCACAGCGCGATCTGGTGGCTGCGGGCAACGACGTTGAGCGGATCCATCTGGACGGCGTCGATTGCATGAAGCGCATCGAACAGTCCACGTTTTCCCTGCCAGCGGCGTCCTGGCCAAAGGCCTTGCTTGCCAACGACGAACCGGCGCGTTGTAATTGGGGATATCGTCAATATACTCATGTCAATGGCTCAGCAAGCTGCATGCCCGCCATTCAATCGATCGGCACAGTTCGTCACCTGACATTGACTTGGAAAGCATCTACCTACCTGCGGTCAAGGTCGGAAAGGAGCCGTATTCGCTCTGAGCAATGTCGGCATCCGCTCATGCGTGCGGCGGGCGAGGATGAGTTCGTGCCGGTACGTGTACTCGATGATTCCACCGAAATCGTTGTCGATCAGGTTGCCGAGGCAATCGAAGAGACGGTCGCGATTCTCCAAGGAGAGTGTTAGATTGCCCGAATGTGTTGCGAGCAGATCGAGATACTCGTCTCGACTGGATGAGATATCTTCCCTGAATCGACGGACCGCGACGAGATCGAAGAACGGACTCGCGTCAATCTCGGAGGTGTCTGGTGGGCGATCCCACCCGGGAAGTACGGCGTCGTGGGAGGAGCCCGGCACGAAGCGTTCGTAGCACTCCTGGGCTGCAGAGAAAAAGGCATCGTCACCGCCCGCGACGTGGCGGTATTCGATAATCGCGAGATGACCGCCTTCTCGCAATGCGGCAGCGGACTTGACATATCGTGTGGCACGGTCGAGCCAATGAAATGCGGTGGCGGAGAGCGCCAGATCGAACGGCTCGTCAGGCAATGGCCAATCCTCGAACGAACTCACGACGACCTGCACGTTCGGGAACGATTTCAGATGGTGTTTGGCGATGGATGCCATTGCTGGACCGGGTTCGATTGCCGTCACGACGAATCCCAGTTCGGCGAGGGGTTGGGTTGCAATGCCTGTCCCGGCGCCAATCTCCAGCACGCGTGAGCCGGGCCGCAAGTTCGTGATTTCAATCAGCGCGTCGAAGAGAACCGCAGGATACCGCGGCCGCACTCGATCGTAGCGCGCTGCTTCCCGGTCGAAACTGAGGGCGCCATCTGACGCGGATTGCGGATGCATGTGATCTCCGTTCTCTTCACCGGCAAGTCCAGATCTGCTTGAAAGCAGCACGGGCACGGGGCATATTCGTACATGATGCGAAGATCCCAGTGAGCACATTGTCCGAGGGAGCTGCTCGATCAGCGTGCGATTCGCAACAGCGTCGCTGGCAGTTGGCGGGTGAAGTATGAAATCGGGATGACGAGGTCATGCAAAGTCGACGTATTGTCGAATCTCAGAAAGGAAAGCCAGTTCGAATGGGGATCGAAATCAGCGGATCGGAACGCCGGCGGCGACCGAGGGCAGATCACGGATGTCGATGTCCTCGTCGAGCGGCATGTCCGAGAGGCGGAGCGAGAGCATCTGGGAGACGCCATCACCACCCATCGTAATGCCATAGAGCGTATCGGCGATCTCGACGGTGCCCCGGTTGTGGGTGATCACGATTGCCTGCGTCTGGCTGGCAAGGGTCCGCAACTCGTCCCGGAAACGAACCACGTTGGCCTCGTCGAGTGCGGCGTCCACTTCGTCGAGCAGGAGGAACGGTGACGGGTTGACGCGCAGAATGGCGAAGAGCAAGGCGACCGCCGTCAGCGATCGCTCGCCGCCGGACAGCAGCGCGAGACCCTGCAGGCGCTTGCCCGGTGGCTGCGCAACGATGTCGATGCCGGTCGGGGCACCGGGTGCACCGTCGTTGTCTTCGGTCAGGATCAGGCGAGCGGTACCGCCGCCGAAGAGAGTGACGAACGACTTCGTGAACTCGGTCGCGACCTTGGCGAATGTCGCGACGAAGCGGGTGGACATCGTCTCGTGAAGCTGGGCCAGCAACTCTCGGAGGGATGCGGCCGCAGATTGAACATCCGCTAACTGTTCACGCAGGAACAGGTGATGGGCGGCTTCCTTCTCGAACTCGGCAACGATGTCGCCGCCGACATACCCAACCCGACGGAGGCGATCCCGGAGGCGACCGATCTCACGTTCGACGATTTGATAATCTTCGTCGAGTGCGGAGCCATCAGCCTCGAAGACCGACGGCGGCATCGATACGAGCAGGTCTTCGGGCGCGATCTCATCGAGGTCGTCGCTGATGCGTTGATGAATTGCGGCGAGATCAGCCCGAGCCCGCTCTCCGACCAGTCCGCGCTGACCGAGATCTCGTTCACGCCGGAGGAGTTCCTGACGAGCCACCTCGATCTGCTGCTCGATAGCGGTTTGAATTGCCTCCGCATCCTGGTGAGCGGCGAGCAGCGGGAGTTGATCTTCACTTGCACTGGTGTGAGATTGCACGAGGCGGAGGTGATCGGTCTCGAGCCGAGCGAGATGGGCTGCGAGTCCTTTACGTTCTCGATCCAGTTCCTCGAACCGTTGAGCGCGGAGAGCGATCTCTTCGGCGAGTGCTGCTTGCTGCGTCTTCAATGAAGCATTGCGGCGACGTTCGGCCTGGAGTCGCTCTTCGATCGCCGCCAGCGCCTGCTGTGCGTGGCTCAGCGCATCATCATCGCCGCTTGCTTCCTCACCGAGTGCGGCGAGCGCTGCGAGTGCGTCGTTATGGGCTGTTCGCGTGGATTCGATTGTGATGTTGAGGTCGACGAGGCGGTTTTCGATCTCGACACTCGAGTGGTGGTCTTCGTCGCGAGATGAAATAATCACCGAGATTCGACCCGCTGCGGTTTCTCGCTGAATACGGAGGTCGCGCAGCCAGCCAATCAAACGATCGCGCTGGCTGGCACGCTCGCGACGCTGGGAAACGAGTCCGGTGCGGTCGGATTCGATCGTTGCCCGTTCCTCGGCTTGCGTCTGGAGCTCCGTCGCAATGACGGACTTGAGCCCGAGCGCGGCAGTGCGGCGCATTTCGAGCGTCGCAATCTCTCGCGGCAACTCCCTCAGATCGCGCTCGCGACCGAGGACGCCACTCTCGCGGACGGCGGAACCACCGGTCACCGATCCTCCCGACCGGGCAATCTCACCGGCAAGAGTGACCGTGCTCCACCCGGTGGGCAACGCCGCAAGGACTTGACGCGCGCTCGGGAGATCATCCACGATCACGATCCGGCCAAGCAGCGCACGCACGATGGGACCGACCTCCTCCGAACTCGTCACCAGATCGGAGGCGATGCCATGCACGCCGGAAGCGTTCTGAAGTTCGCGCGGGACGGGGCGCTGATTATCCCGCCGCAGGATCGAATCGATCGGTTGAAATGTGGCACGCCCGGCCTTGGCCCGTCTGAGCATGTCGATCGCTGCTTCGGCGTCTTGCCAGCGACCGACCACGACATCCTGTAGATGCCCGCCAAGGGCGACTTCCAGCGCGGTGTCGTAGGCGGCCTCGACGGTGATCAGTTCGGCGACCGTACCGAGGATTCCGCCGAGGGAACCGGCGCGCGACCACTGCATGACCTGTCGGACTCCTGCATGAAGACCTGTCCCGCTTTCATGCACGCGTTGGAGAACTTCGAATCGATTGCTCGCCTGCCCGTGTTTGCGGTCGATTTCAACCACCAGCGAGGAAGCGTCCCGCTCAGCCTGCTGTCTGATCGCGATCTCCTGGATGTGCTCCTGAAGGCGAATTTCGAGGGTGGCGATCTGCTCTCCGATACTCAGGTCTTCGGTTTCGAAGGCCGCGACTTCCCGCTCGAGCGACGTGATGCGATCTCCACGCTCCTGAATGTCGCGTGCAGCACGTTCCTGTTCGGCGGTGGCGGATTCCTGTCGTTGCGCCAGCAGTGCCTGCTGCTGCTGAAGATCGGTGATGATTCTTTCGTGACTTGTCAGCGTGCGGGCAAGACCTGCGGTTTGCTGGTCGAGCAGGGTTCGCTGGTGGCGACGTTCGCGCGCGGCGGCTTGCAGCGTATCGACGGTTGCGCGCGCCACTCCTAACTCACTTTCGAGTGAGACGAGATCGGCATCCACTCCGGTCAGCTCGCGCTGGACGCGAGTCACCTGTTCGTCGAGACCGGATTGGGTGTCCTGCATGTCCGTGCGCCGGCGATTGAGCGCTCCCTGCCGCTCGCGCACGAGATCGCGTTCATGTTCGACGCCACGAATTCGTTCGCCAAGCGCGTTGATGTGTGCCTGCTGAGTCGTGATTCGTTCCCGCATCGAAACGATCGATGCCGCCGATGCGGCGCGTTCGACGGCGAGTGCATCGATTCGGATCCGAACCTTTTCCAACGTCTGCCGCTCGTCGCCCATCAGGCGCTCGGCGTCCGCGAAGCGATCGGTCGCGGTGACGAGCAGGCGGCGATAGTGACCCAGTTGGAGGAAGGTCAGGCGATCGCGCACTCCCTGCCATTCGCGGGCCTGCCGTGCCTGGCGCTCCATGCTTTTCAGTCGCGGTTCAAGCTCGGTGAGGATATCGGTCAGTCGCTCGACATTGGTGTCGGCTTCGGTGAGATTGCGTTCCGCTTCGTGGACCTTGAGACGCAACCCGGAGAGGTCTGCGGCGTGCTCGAAGAGACCGCGTCGTTCCTCTGCGCGCTGACTGAGGGCGGCATCGACCAGCCCCTGTCCAACGACGGTATGACTCTGACCGAGTGAAGCGGTCAGCAGTGCAACGTCCTTCAGGCGGGCGCGGCGACCATTGATGAAGTACTGATTGTCACCACCGCGATACGCACGACGGGTAACCGTGACCTCGGAGTAGTCGATGGGCAACCACTGATCATCGTTGTCGAACGTGACGGTGACCTCGGCCAGACCCGCTGGCGCCCTGCCCTTGCCGCCGGCAAAGATCACGTCCTCGGTCTTCTTCGATCTCAAGGCATTGGAACTGGTTTCACCTAGGACCCAGCGGATCGCGTCAGAGATGTTCGACTTGCCGGAACCATTGGGGCCGACGATCGCCGTAATCCCGGGTTCGAAGACAAGCGCCGTCTTGGTGGCAAAACTCTTGAACCCGTGCAAATCGAGTCGGGTCAGCTTGGGTTTTGGCTGGTGGATATCGTGCAGATCGCTCAGGGTAGTCCACTCATGGCACTAGATAAAAACCAGTCGATCGCGAAAACAGTTCCGCATGATCTCAACAGGGTACCATTGCCCTCGTTTCAGGCGATGCGTCGGAGGAATCTCCGTAGGGACCTGCTCTGGATATCGAATGAGGGTCGAGTCGTTACCTGCGAACGCCCTTTGTGGTGATCACCAAGCGGTCTTTCCTCTTTCCTGAACGTGATGATACGAATCACGAAGAGTGATTCTGATTCATCAATAATATGTGGGTACACCATTCGCTTCAAAGTGCCTGCGCATTTCCATCATGCTGTGAACCGGTTCACATTCACGTGACACGGATCGAAAAGCGGTGCGCGACTGTGTCCGAAAGGGGAAGGTGTTCCCTGCTGTTCCATGCGAAACCTTCGAGGCCGGTGGCTCAACGACTCGATCTTGGTGAGATAGTATGGCGTGGGTGGTTTCGCCGCTGGACCCCGTTTCGAATGCGCGAGTTTGATGTCGCAAGTTCCCGATACGCGCCCTCCCGATGGGCACGCGTGACTTGAACAAACACGTTGAAGCGAGGTGCTGGATCTTGAGAGATTGTGACTTTCGTTGCTTGGAATTCTCCAAGGTACGGGTACCGTGCAGTGACAGACGGGAAACGGCTTGTGCTTTCGAGCCGAACGATCGGGGCCAGTCGGAAATCCCCTGTCCGTGAGAGCGTCCTGTCGTCCACATCGCCTTCTCAAACGCTCCAATTATGCGGATAAGTTCCCTTTTTCGCCCCAACGTGACGGTTTGAGTATGCAAAGGTGCCTTTATAAACCGGGTGGGCGATGGTATGGTGGGCGGGCAACACTGGGGTTCCATGTTGCAAATTTAGTCTGTATTCCCGGAGGGGCTCTTTACATGAACAAGTCTGGAATGCTCAAGCGATCACTGGTAGCTGCTGCGATTACCGCGTCGGTTCTCGGTGGATCTGTGGCCGTTGCAGGGGCCCAGGATGCAACTGCGGTTGCGACTCCGGCAGTTGGCGGAGAAACCGTTGCACCTGCTGCAGCATTGCCAAACACTGGTATTGGTTCTGAAGGCAGCGGTTCGACTGATGCCATGCTGTTCGCCCTCATTGGTGTCGCAGGTGTTGCCGGCGTCGCTGGCGCTGTCGCGATCAAGCGCTCCTCGCGCTAATCCGGCGGACGAGTAGGAGCTTGTGAGCTCCTGCCAATTCGCCCGCTGATGCTTCGAACCTTGAGGCGCGGTCGTTGGAGACCACATCTCGATGCGACGTCAGGCAGGAAAAGGGAAGGAGGTCAGGATTATTCCTGACCTCCTTTTGGTTGTTGACGGTGATCTGGCGACATCAGGCAGATCGGTCTCGTCGTGGCTTACGCAAACTCCCCTTTACGAGAGCTAAAGTATTCGGCGGTCGCAGTGGATTGTCGCGTCGGGTCAGTGCTCGCTCCCTCGTTCCGACTGGAAAACAGGCGACTCCCTACGTGGGTGAATTTGCGTCCATGTTCTTGTCGCTACAGGTGCCAATGTCGGTCACGACGTGGCGTTGCAGGTCGCCTCTTCCGACCTTTCTAGCGGATCGAGTGTTGCTCGGCACCAGGCTTGGGATCGGGGATATTCTGTAATAACGTAAACTGATGTCCCAAACTGGCGTCATCTGGCATCCGATCCTGGTGCTGCTTTTGCGAAAAGCCACCCATGTTCAGGCGATTGCTCCCCTCAATCGGCCCGCCATTTGGTGCTCTTGTCGCGTGCACTCTTCGCCTGTTTCAGGCGTACCCTTCGTTCTGGCAGAGGCAACTCCCGACCAGACCGCGAGCTCCTCGACACCAGCGGCCACCGGCTCCGGTCCCGTCGCCGATCATCTGATGTGGGTGCTCGAAACGATCGAAATGAACGCCACCAACCTCACGCCGGCAATCGTCACCGAACAGTTCGACGCCGCTTTTTTAGCGGAACTCGATGCCGCGCAGATTGTGACGATGCTTCGGCAAATGGCGGATGGTGCACCGTTGACCGTCGATCAGATCATTCGACTAACTGACTATCTCATTCAGGTACAGGTCCATACGCAAGATGGCAACCCACTCGTGATCTCCCTCTCGATCGAACACGCCAGCAACAGGATCGCTGGACTCGTGATTGAGTCGGCATCGCACAGGCAGGACGGTTTTCCAATCGCATACGCCTCACCGATGGCATCTCCGGTGGAAGCCTTCTCGGTTGCTTAGGTCCCCGCTCGATCGACCTCGGACTTCTTGCCGGAATTTACGGAATCCAGTGATACCTTGCGTGCACGCGGACAAGATGTCGTGACATGAATACTGGAGGGAGATAGTGCGACGGCTTTGACGCATTCATCACCTATTGTGCAGGCAGCCATGACGTCAGATGCGCTGAACAGGACGATTCTAAATCTCCAGGCAAATCAGCTGCATGTCGAGTCCGCCGCGACCTCAATCGACTCGGTGACACGCAGATGTACTCGAGTGTTCGGGAATGGGGGCTGGACCAGATCCAGTTCGATCTCGTGTTCGATCGTGATGGTGTGATCGAGGGCCCGATCGTCACACCAGTTGTGATGCTGCTGGACGACCCTGCCGTTGGATACCGTTCGCTGGTAACCTATCGGTTGCGGTGGAGTGGAGCATGGTTCATCTTCTGGGGCGGCCCCACCGAGTTGGTCGATTATCATGTCGTTTCGCCGAATCAGCGACATGCCTACGATGTGGTGATCTGGAAGGACGGAGCCACCCATAGCGGTGACGGAACACGCAACGAATTATGTATGGGGCCAGGATAGCTGGCACCGGTGAACGGCAAGGTGGGCAAGGTGATGTCCGTGCTCGATGATCAGCCCGATCAGACGCCGGGCACGCCGCTTGCTCAGTCTGATCCGGGGTCCTTGGTGACACTGCAGCCTGCCGGAAACCACGTCGTAATTCTGACCGCCGAGGGCGAGTTCGTCTTTCTCGCGCATATGCAGCGGGGATCGGTGCGCGCATATGTTGGAGATTCGATAAAGACCAGAGAAAAATCGGGTTGATCGGCAACTCTGGTAACACAAGCGAGTCTCATCTTCACATTCATGTCCAGAGCGTCATCGGCTTTTTCGATCCGAATGCTGTTGGATTACGCCTCGTTTTCACCGACTACCTGCCGGATGCAGAACCGTTTGCGATCGGTGCACCAGTGCAGGGCCAGTTCATCGAACAAGAGCCTCTTCCATAGAGAATGTCAGGCGTCTGGTCTGATCCGTGAAGGAAGACGCTATCGATTCCGTCGCTTGCAAAGGAAGATTCAGGATGAGGTTGTTATCTCGAAGCGTGGTCACACAGTTCGGACGCGCAACGCTTCTTCTTCTCGTGGTCATGGGATTGTTCGCCCCCCAGGCGTTCGCGCAGGATGCCACTCCAACGGCCGAGGTAACGGTGTTCGATCCAGCAACGTTTGCCGTCAGTTTGCAGCCCGTCGCCGATGGTTTGGTGAAGCCACTGTTCGTCACGAATGCCGGTGATGGCAGCGGGCGGCTCTTCGTGATCGATCAGCCCGGCACGATCGAAATCGTCGCCGATAGTCAGAAAGCGGCCGCACCATTTCTGGACATCTCGGATCGTGTGCGTTCGGAAGGCAGCGAGCAGGGATTGCTCGGATTGGCATTCTCCCCTGATTACGCCACCAACGGATTGTTTTACGTCGACTATACCGATCTCGACGGCAACACCGTGGTCTCCCGCTTCAAGGTAACGGCCGATGCCGATGTCGCCGATCCCGAGAGCGAACAGATCATCCTTCAGCAGCAGCAGCCATTCCCGAATCACAACGGTGGCAGCCTCGTGTTCGGCCCGGACGGAATGCTCTACATCGGGTTTGGAGACGGTGGCTCGCAGGGCGATCCCAACGCCAACGGGCAGAATCTCGATACGTGGCTCGGAAAGATTCTGCGGATCGATGTCGATCCCGTGCGGACACCGGCTGGCGAATCATATCTCGTGCCAGCGGATAATCCGTTCGTCACGACCGCGAACGCGAAGCCAGAGGTATTCGCCTATGGCTTGCGCAACCCGTGGCGATTCAGTTTCGACAAAGTGACCGGTGATCTCTATATCGGCGATGTGGGGCAGAACGTCATCGAAGAGATCGATTTCGTGCCGGCGAACGACCTTGGAGGACATGACTTCGGGTGGAACATTATGGAAGGGACCAGTTGTTACGAGGCTGATTCCTGCGACCAGAACGGACTCACGCTGCCGGTCACCGAATACGCGCATGACGTCGGCGGGTGCTCCGTTACCGGCGGTTATGTCTCTCGCGGAGATGCAAATCAGACGCTGCAAGGCATCTACATGTTTGCTGATTACTGCAGTGGCAAACTCTGGGGTCTCGGACGGGATGCGACCGGTGCATGGGTGACGTCCAATCCAATCGAGACTGGAGCGGGTATCTCATCCTTCGGTCAGGGCGAGGATGGCGACCTGTACCTCACTGATATCAACAGTGGTACCGTCTATCGAATCGTCGCCGGAAGCTGATCGGCAGGCATCCAGCCGCTGGGCCTCGCCCTCGCCCTCGCTCATTGCCTCGTCAGGTTGTGCAACTGATCGACCAGGGTCGCGCAACAGCGCTCCCAGCCATAAGAGGATAAATACCTCGAACACCCGGACATTCCGGATTGTACGCGTTCAGATCGAGGTTGCCCGGGGCAACCTCGATCGGTTCGTAGACGATACCGATACCGACCGGCGCGATGGAGTTGAAACGAACCGCCATTCCAGTGGTTCAAGCAAGCTGGCGAGCCGGCAAGCCATGCCTGAGCTGTCAACTCGATGAGGTGTGCGCCCCGCTCGGGCCAAACCATGCTGGATGCTGGATCACCGAGACCGATCTGGAAGTTATGGTGCCATGTTCTGTGATTCGATCGACCGTGCCGTTCTCAGTGACGTCGTTCGAGCCCGACTCCTGCACTCCCTTCGAGCCGTGAATCTCCATGCGGACTCCCACAAGACATACATCGGAGACCTGAAGCCGTCCCGAGTTGTAACGACGGAAACGAACAAGTCCCTTGTGAGCCGGACACTCGCAAGGGACTTGTTCTTGGGTTGAGGAGGACCCGCAAGTTTGGAGGGTCGCGCGACGTGTGCCGTTTCCGGCTCCTCCGTACGCGACCGGTCTGGTGTCTCTGGAGGAGACACCAGGTGCGTTCGCTAGATCTTGGCGAGCGCTTGCTCGAGGTCGGCGATCAGATCGCTGACGGTTTCGAGGCCGACGGAAAGTCGAACATAGTCCTGGCTGACCCCGGTCGAAACCTGCTCTTCCTCGGAAAGCTGAGAATGGGTGGTCGTCGCCGGATGGATGATGAGCGACTTGGCGTCGCCGATGTTGGCGAGATGAGAGAAGATCTCGACGTTCTCGATGACCGTCTTGCCGGCCTCGAGGCCGCCCCTGACGCCGAAGCCGAGAATCGCCCCATAGAGACCATGCTTGAAATATTTCTGGGCAATCTCATAGGAAGGATGCGTCGGCAGACCCGGGTAGTTGACCCAGGAAACCTTCGGGTGCTCGTTCAGGAAGCGGGCAATCTGGAGGGCGTTCTGGCTGTGACGTTCCATCCGGACCGCCAGCGTCTCGACGCCAAGCAGGATCAGGAATGAGTTGAACGGGCTGAGCGTGGCACCGGTGTCGCGGAGACCTTGGGTTCGGGCCTTGATGATGTAGGCGAGAGGTCCGACCGCCGCGACGTAGCTGACGCCGTGGTAGCTCGGATCCGGCTCGGTGAGATCCGGGAAGCGACCTGATGCTGCCCAGTCGAATGTGCCGGAGTCAACGATGATGCCGCCCAGCGATGTGCCGTGGCCACCGATGAATTTGGTCAGTGAATGGATGACGATGTCGGCACCGTGTTCGATCGGAGTGACGAGATACGGTGAAGGAATGGTGTTGTCCAGCAGCAGCGGGATGCCGGCTGCGTGCGCAACGTCGGCGACCGCACGGATGTCGAGTGTCAACAGGTCCGGGTTGCCGACCGTCTCCGAATAAACAGCCTTGGTCTTGTCGTCGATGGCAGCCTTGACCTCATCGGCGTTCGGCGCAACGAATTTTACGGTGATTCCGTATTTCGGTAACGTGTAATGGAAGAGGTTGTACGTGCCACCGTAGAGGCTGGTGGTCGAGACGATGTTGTCGCCGACGCTCGCGATGTTGGTGATGGCGGCAAGTTCTGCGGCTTGGCCCGATGCGAAGGCGAGTGCGCCGATGCCGCCTTCAAGCGCGGCGATCCGCTGCTCGAGAACATCGGTGGTGGGATTCTGGAGCCGAGTATAGATGTTGCCAAGCTCGCGAAGCGCGAAGAGGTCTGCTGCCTGCTTGGTGTCGTTGAAGACATAGGAGGTTGTCTGGTAGATCGGGACTGCGCGGGAGCGTGTCAGCGGATCCACGACTTGCCCGGCGTGAAGTGCTTGTGTCTCGAATCCCAATTGCTTCTGCTCGTCGTTCTCGGCCATGTGTGGGGTCCTTTCCCAATTGCTTGTCGGATGTGCGAGCACATGTCGCACCTGTCGATTCCTGTTGTGGAGTCCCCCCGTCAACCCATCGACGTCATGTCAACAGGTCTCTGCGGCCGATGCTGCCGCATTCCCGGCGGTATCGAGTTCATCAACGAATCCGGCGATAACCGGAATGAATTGATCCCAATCCTTGAGGAAGGAGTCGTGCCCGTGAGGAGAGGTGATCTCCACATAGGTCACATCCTTGCCAAATCGTGCGAGTCGATCGACGAGCGACCTGATCTGCTCGGATGGGAAGAGCCAGTCACTGGAGATTCCCATGAGGAGAACCGGAGCGTCGATCTTCGCCAGCCACTCATTCGAACCGCCATCGCGATCGACATCGTAGAGATCCATCGCGCGCGTCAGGTAGAGATAGCTGTTGGCGTCGAAGCGCCGCACGAACGCCTCGCCGTGATAGTGAAGGTATCCCTCGATATCGAAGGTCTGGCCAAAACTGGGATAGAGCACCGGGCGGCTGGCCGCGCTGCGACCGAACCGGTTGGTGAGATTCTCTCGCCCGTTGTAGGTAATCATTGCGGCCATTCGGGCAATCGCGAGACCCTGCTCGGGGAAGACTCCGGCCTCAAGGTATTCACCATTGCGCCAGTTCGGATCCGCCATGATTGCGCGCCGTCCGAGCTCACTGTGGGTTGCGATCCCCTGCGCATCGAGCGCTCCGGCAGCGGCGAGCGGTGCAACCGCCTTCACCATATCCGCATGACGAGTCGCCCATTCGAGCGCCTGGAAGCCACCAATCGAACCGCCGATGGCGATCAATTTGGTGACGCCAAGGCGCTCGACCAGGCGTCGCTGCGTCGCGACGATATCGCCGATGGTGACGAGCGGAAAACTCATCGCCCATGGACGACTCGTTTCCGGGTTGATCGATGCGGGTCCGGTAGAACCTTGACAACCTCCGAGGACATTGACGCAGATCACGAATTGCGTGTCGGTATCGATCGCCCGTCCCTGGCCAATGATCGGTGACCACCAACCATCGGGACCGGCTGCATTGCTGTCACCGGTCAACGCATGGAGCACGATTACCGCGTTGTCACCTGCTTCGTTGAGGGAGCCCCAGGTCTGGAACGCGAGTGTCACATTATCGAGATGGCCACCAAGTTCGAAGTTGACACGCCCGAGGTCCATCAAACGCAACACACCATTTTCCTGCATGTCGCTCTCGCGCACGATCCTCAGGTGGGATCGTGCCGCATCGTCGGTATGGGTCTTTGGTGCTGACTTCAATCGGTCCGCCATGGCGTGCCGCACTCGCTCTCTTGACTGGTGAGATGGGAGTTCAGAGGACCTGTGAAAGCGATTCCCGCAGAAATTCTGGGTACTGAAATAGGGGAATTAACCTGTCGGGTGACGAGGAGGAACAAAAAGACCCCCTGCGCTGGACAGGGGGCGATGCTGGCTTTAAAAGGATGCAGCTATCGCAATCCCTTATCTCGCAGATTTCTCTGCCGGAGTTGGCACCTTACGCGAACGATCACTCTCGTGACAATCGTTGCAGGCTGCCGGGCTTCACAGGGCCGATTCCCTCCACCTCTCTGGATAAGGCTATTCAGTTGTTACTTGCAGGTTACAAGCATGTCAAATCGATTGTCAAGAGGCTGAGGAACAATAGGCACCTAATCAGAAGGCAGGTGCCTCCCCGAACAGGACCGACGCAACCTCAATGCTGCCCGAGGCTCTCGCATGCACAAACGTTCCAATCGTCTACGACAACTCCCATGTTATGCGAGGAATTTTCGTCAACAACATATGTGGGGCGATGCAGTGGGGTGGGCTGAATACCTGGCGACGTGCAGAGGAGCTTATGATGATCCGGGGGATTCTGCCCAAGCCCTGATCGCCCCTTTTGGTTCCCTTTTCGTCTTGAACAGACGGCCCGATGCCAGGACTCGAATGGCGATCCGGAAGCGCTGTGCGAGCAATCGATGACCCGTTTCGACGGGGATGTTCCGGACAGCGCCATCGCGTCATGGTTGTCGCCGTAACCGGATTCGTTGCCGAGCGACCAGATGATGATCGATGGGTGATTCTTGTCGCGCGCGATCATGCGCATCACGCGGTCGAGGTAGGCGTCGCGCCATTCCGGGTCGTTCGATAGCTCCAAACCATAACCATCGGTTAGTTCGTTCGGGCTGTTTATTCATCGCCCATGCAAATTGGACATAACTTTCAAACATTGTCCGACAGATAGGTTCTGCATCCCGATGTGCACCATCTCTCACGAGGACCCTTACCGACTTCATATAGTTCTACTTGCTTGGTGATATAAGACAGCACCATTTGATCAGAACCATCGTCCGGCATATATTCCACCCTATTGTTAAAAATATCTTCAACAACCGCTTGCATCGTCAGGCTACCAGCCATAAGAACCGGGATTGATCGCTTACCAATCTCATTCCTCTGGAGTTCGTGATTCATGTTCATTCCTTTTAGACAAGCGTCCCAGCTAGTGATGATTGTACGGCGAGTCGTCAAAACTCCCGACAAACGAACATAATGGAGACAACCGCAATTATCCTCGTTCGATGGTATTTGCGGTTGTTTACTCTACTCCAGAGAGTGGTTGAAGATGTCGGCGTGCTTCGTCATCCATCCGGTCACGTTCTCTTCAAATGGGAGAACAAGCGGCTGGTCGTCGAGTGTTGGTGGCTCCCAGACTTTAAGAATATTCTCGAACCCTGCATTCGTCACATCGCGCCGTTTCTTCGATCGCCGGTTGGACAAGAGTCTTTCCCAAGTGACGTGCATGGGCGTGTCTACGTAGATGGTGATCAGCTCGGCATGATGCTTGAGGGCAGTGCGGCTAGCCCCTTCTCGTTCGGCCTTGGTAAAGTTGCGCGATGCATCGATGACGGACTCACCCGAGCCCAGCTGATGCTCGATCAACTCGTCCGTTTCCTGATAGATCCGGGCCCAATCGACGGTATCGAGTTCGTCATCATTGACCGCAACGCCAAAGAGCCGATCCTTTGTCTCGTCTACATCCACTTCAGCGTAACAAAAACGATTCCCTAGCAGTCCGGCCAGTGTCGTTTTTCCAGAGAAGGAAGTTCCGCAGATGATAATGAGTTTAGGCATGTTCTAATTGTAGGGTATTCCAGAAGCAAGGCGCTGTCTCACAAGCAGGAACAGCGGGATAGGAGACACAAACGTGGCTTTGCTCACCCGTTCCGAACCATACGTCCCGAGATAGCGGGCGATCTCCCCGGAGCCCATCGAGTAACCGCCCAGCACAGCGTTGCTCAGGCCAAGCGTCTCCATGAGCGTATTGAGGTCGGCGGCAAAGGTGTCGTAATCGTAGCCAGTGGTTGGCTGATTGGATTGACCGAAGCCGCGGCGGTCGTAGGTGACGACGCGATTGCCAAGGCGCGCGATGAT